>Ga0307444_1000472_pt1 | contig 19211 bp, 17 predicted proteins | sample SalMarSW160340MG_FD_202145 | JGI IMG/M metagenome (GOLD analysis project Ga0307444, IMG submission 202145) | Salt marsh sediment microbial communities from the Plum Island Ecosystem LTER, Massachusetts, United States - SW1603-40 | ecosystem: Environmental > Aquatic > Marine > Intertidal zone >...
CCTTGCTGACCGCTTGCCTGCTGGCAGGACCTGAAGCCAAGGCGGCGCCTCCAATCCCACCAAACAGCGCCACCGATACCGTCTCGCCGGTCGAGACGGTTGGCTATTACCGCTACCGCCACGGTTGGCGGCCTTACGGCTATTACCGCCACTATCGGCCCTACGGCTATTACCGCCCCTATCGCTACTGGGGCTACGGCTACCGGCCTTATCGGCGCTACGGCTGGCGTTACTAACGATCAGCTCAGTTCGTGGTTGAGGATCGGAGGGTCACCCCCTCCGATCCCGACTGATCGCGTGGGGTGTGGCATTGCGGTCAACATCGCGAGTCGAATTACACAAAGAGTGCACCATGACGCGTGGTGACTCTTGCGGAAGCGGGGAAACGTGCCTTAGGCTCAACATTAGTGTCGTGGTGTACCCGTAGCGTGAGTGTACTGTGTCAGCCGATTCCGAGCATATCGATATTCTGCGTCGCGGTCCCCAGGCCTGGAACGCATGGCGACGGCAACATCCGCTGGCCATCCCCAACCTCACCAAAATTCGCTTGAGCGTCAGCGAGCGGCAGATGGGCCCCATGAATGGCGGCCCCATCAATCTCGCCTCGGCACGCTTGCGCCGGGCGTCACTGCGCTTTGCGACACTCTCGGGAGCCAATCTCGAGGGAGCGGACCTGTCCGGCGCAGATCTGACTGACGCCCGGCTCGACGGCGTGAACCTTTCCAACGCCGATCTGACCGACGCCATCCTGGACCACGCGGATTTTGCCGGCGCCAAGCTCGCAGGATTGGTCCTGTGCGGCGCCGATCTGACGCGGGCGCGCAACCTCACCCCGATGCAGCTCGCAGAGGCTGTTGGTGACCGGTTGACCACTCTGCCGCCGGGACTGGAGGCGCCGAACTCTTGGTTGCGTGGCACCCTCGACCTCGTCGAGGAGCAAGCGGCCGTCGCCGCAGCAGCAGCCCCGACCACGAAACTCGAAGTGGTCAAGACGCAAAGCCCGAAATCCAGGAGAGTGTCCTGGCTGATCGGCGGACCGCTGCAGACGGCTTAATGCAATAAGATCAGGCTATAACGGCGCCGCAGCGAGACGCGTGACGCCGCTGCCTTTCTCGGTAATGTCGAGAAGACTGAACTTTATTTCAGCAAATCTTGCACGTTTCATAAGCAACGCGGCGTGGCGCCGATCGATTTGCAGCGTTCTGCAAAAGTCATCCAGCCGCCCTCGATTTGATCCGAGACGCAGATGGTGCAATAACCCTTGCGTTAAGCTCGCTCTGGGCAAACCGGACCTCGGTCCGGCAACTTTAACAGGGTGCTGGAACCTCGCCCTGTTGGCTGCGCAGCCTCCTTCGCGCGCGGCCTAATCCGCGATTCAATTCGCGACTGGCTGAAATCTCCTTATCCGGGAGCAGACTTACATGTGCGGTTTGTGCGGCGAAATCACCTTCGACGGGTCGCGCGCTTCGGTCGAGGCGCTCGCGGCCATGACCGAGGTGATGGTGCCGCGCGGCCCAGATGCCGAAGGCATCCTGGCGCGGGGCCGCGTGGCGTTCGGCCATCGCCGCCTCAGGATCATCGATCTGTCGCCAAAGGGCGAGCAGCCCATGTCGGATCCGGAGCTCGGCCTCACCCTCGTATTCAATGGCTGCATCTACAACCACAAAGAACTCAGGGCCGAACTCGAGGGGCTTGGCTATCATTTCTTCTCCCACAGCGACACCGAAGTGATCCTGAAGGCCTGGCACGCCTGGGGCCTCGAGGCGCCAAAGCGCTTCCACGGCATGTTCGCCTTCGTCATCCACGAGCGCGAGAGCGATCGCGTCGTCATGTGCCGCGACCGGCTCGGCATCAAGCCGCTCTATTACGCGGCGGACGCTACCAGGCTGCGCTTCGCCTCGACGCTGCCGGCGCTCCTTGCTGCGGGCGGCATCGACACCTCGATCGATCCCGTCGGTCTCGCGTTCTACATGACCTTCCACGCCGTGGTGCCGCCGCCTCACACCATTCTCAAAGGCGTGCGCAAGCTGCCGCCGGCAACCATCAGAGTGATTGAGCCCGACGGCAGGACCAGGGACAGCATCTACTGGGATCTCCGCTTCGAGCGCTCGAGCGAGCATCTGACCGAAAGCCCTACAGTCTGGAAGGAGCGCGTTGGTGCGGCGCTCCGGCTCGCCGTCGACCGGCGCATGGTCGCCGACGTTCCCGTCGGCGTGCTCCTGTCCGGTGGTCTCGATTCAAGCCTGATCGTCGGCCTTCTGGCCGAGGCCGGACAAAGGGGGCTGAAGACGTTCTCCATCGGCTTCGAAGCCGCCCACGGCGAGGAGGGCGACGAGTTCAAATATTCCGACATCGTCGCTGAACGCTTCGGCACCGACCACACCAAGATCATGGTGCCGACGGGTCGCATGCTCGACGCGCTTCCCGACGCCATCGCCGCCATGTCGGAGCCGATGGTGTCCTACGACAATGTCGGTTTTTTCCTGTTGTCGAAGGAGGTGTCGCGTCACGTCAAGGTGGTGCAGAGCGGGCAGGGGGCCGACGAGGTGTTCGCCGGCTATCATTGGTATCCGAAACTCGAGAGCTCTAATGACATCGTCTCCGATTACACCAAACTGTTCTTCGACCGCGACCGCGCCAAGCTCGGGACGCATCTCGCCGACCGCTGGATGGCCGACGACGACGAACCCGCCACTTTCGTTGCCGAGCATCTCAACCGCGCCGGCGCCGACACCGCGCTCGATCGCGCGCTCCGCATCGATGCCACGGTGATGCTGGTCGACGATCCGGTGAAGCGGGTCGACAACATGACCATGGCCTGGGGCCTCGAAGGACGGGTGCCCTTTCTCGATCATGAGCTCGTCGAGCTTGCCGCCAGGGTGCCGCCCGAATTGAAGCTCAAGGAGGAAGGCAAGGGCATTCTCAAGGACGTCGCGAGAGACGTGATCCCCGCCGAGGTGATCGATCGGCCCAAGGGCTATTTTCCGGTGCCGGCGCTCAAATATATCGACGGCCCGGTGCTGGACATGACCAAGGATGCCTTGACCTCAAGCGCGGCACGGGAGCGGGGGCTGTTTAAGCACGATTATCTCGACCTCCTGTTCGCCGATCCCAAATCCCATATCACCCCCTTGCGCGGGTCCGAATTGTGGCAATGCGCCTTGCTGGAACTTTGGCTCCAGGCGCATAGTATCTAGAGTAGTAGTGGTCATGAGCCTTGAAAAACGAGAGAAATCACCGTCCGGCCGCGGCAAGTTAGGTCGCCAGTCAGGCCTAATGCCGCCGCCACAGCCGCCCCGCAGCAGCGGCGAGGTCGAGAAGAAGAACGTCGCCCTCGATTGCGGTTGGGGGCGCCTTCTATTCGGCCAGACCTTCGACAACGCCGGCGATCTCGCGGCCTGCATCCGCGCCGAGGGCCCCGGACGCCGCGACATCGCCTTCTATATCAGCGATCCCCACGTGCTGCTCGCAGCGGCGCCGCAGGAGCTGTTCCTCGATCCCTCCCATACCTACCGGCTCGATCTCGCCGCCTATCGTGCGACCGAAGTCCGGCCGCATCGCGGCTTCTTCATCCGCCGGCTTTCTTCTGCCCAAGACGCCGAGGACGTGAACCGCATCTATGCCGCCCGTGGCATGGTGCCGGTGTCTCCGGACTTCTTCTGGACGAAGCGTGACAGCCGCGCCATCACCTATTTCGTGGCCGAGGACGAGAGTACCGGCGCCATCATCGGCACCATCACCGGCGTCGACCATGGCGCCGCCTTCGGAGACCATGAGCATGGCTCATCGTTGTGGTGTCTTGCCGTCGATCCGCAGGCCACCGTGCCGGGCGTCGGCGAGGCGCTGGTACGGCGGCTCGCGGAATATTCGCAGGCGCGTGGCGCGAGCTATCTCGATCTCTCCGTGATCCACGACAATGAGCAGGCCATCGCCCTTTACGAGAAGCTCGGCTTTGTCAGGCTCGCGACCTTCACCATCAAGCGCAAGAACGTCATCAACGAGCTCTTGTTCACCGAGCCAGCGTTCAAGGACGAAGACCTCAACCCTTACGCCCTGATCATAATCAACGAAGCGCGGCGCCGCGGCATCGGCGTCGACATCATCGACGCCGAGGGTGGCTTCTTCCGGCTCACCTATGGCGGCCGCTCCATCATCTGCCGTGAAAGCCTAACCGCGCTGACAACGGCGATCGCCATGAGCATCTGCGACGACAAGCGCGTCACCCGCCGCATCGTCAAGGCCGCGAATGTCACCGTGCCGGACCAGATCCACGTGGTGGACGACAAGGAGGCTCGAGCATTCCTCGAGGCCCACAAGGCCGCGGTGGTGAAGCCGGCGCGCGGCGAGCAAGGGAAAGGCGTTTCGGTCGGGCTCAACAGTTGGGAGGAGACCGAACAGGCCATTGCCGCGGCGCGCAAGCTCTGCAACGAGGTCATCGTCGAGGAATATGTCGAAGGCATCGATCTCCGGCTCATCGTGATCGACTACCGCGTCGTGGCCGGCGCTATCCGCAAGCCCGCGGCCGTGGTCGGCAATGGCCGCGACAGCGTCCGCGATCTGATCGCGCATCAGTCGCGCCGCCGCGCCGCCGCCACCGGCGGCGAATCCCGGATCCCGGTCGACGCCGAGACCGAGCGCTGCGTCGCCGCCGCAGGATTCAGCCTCGACGACGTGCCGCCGGCCGAAGTCTATATCGTGGTGCGCAAGACCGCCAATCTGCACACTGGCGGCACCATTCACGACGTCACCGGGGTGTTGCACCGGAGCCTGATCGACGCCGCGGTGCAGGCCGCACGGGCGATCGAAATCCCGGTCACCGGCATCGACTTCATCGTCAAAGCGCCGACGGAGCCCGACTATTGGTTCATCGAGGCCAACGAGCGGCCGGGGCTTGCCAACCACGAGCCACAGCCGACGGCGGAGCGGTTCATTGATCTCCTGTTTCCGCAGTCGATGCCCGCCGCGGTTCGCGAAACTCTCAACGCCTGACGTGTTGTCGCTGCGCCAAGCGCCGTTGCCTGCTAAAAGGCTCATCCATGACGATCCTGCATATTGACCTGGACTATCTCTCCGATCGCTTGGCGGAGCTGCTCGCGATTCCAAGCCCGACGAGCTACACCGACAATGTCGTCAGGCATTGCTGTGCCGAGCTGGACCGGCTCGGCGTGCCATTCGAGGTCACCCGCCGCGGCGCCATCAGGGCGCGGCTCCGCGGCAAGACGCGGCGCCCCGCTCGCGCCATCGCCGCTCATCTCGACACGCTCGGCGCTCAGGTGAGGCGGGTTAAGGAGACGGGGCGGCTCGAGCTCGTTCCCATTGGTCATTGGAATGCGCGCTTTGCCGAGGGCGCGCGCTGCACCATCTTTACCGAGCTTGGCGGCTACACCGGCACCATTTTGCCGTTGAAGGCCTCGGGCCACACCTTCGACACGGAAATCGACGAGCAGCCGACCGGCTGGCCCCATGTCGAGGTGCGCGTCGACGCGCGGTCTTCGACCCAGGAGGAAGCGACCAAGCTCGGCATCGAGGTCGGCGACATCGTCGCCATCGATCCTCAACCCGAGCTGCTCGAGAACGGCTTCATCTGCTCGCGCCATCTCGACGACAAGGCCGGCGTCGCGGTCATGCTTGCGGCCCTGCAAGCACTGATCCCGGTGCAGAGCAAGCTTCCGGTCGACGTCTATTTCCTGTTCACCATCGAGGAGGAGGTCGGCGTCGGCGCCTCGAACATCTTGACCGAGGACGTGTCTTCACTGATCGCCGTCGACAACGGCACTTCGGCGCCCGGCCAGAACAGCGCCGAGTTTGGCGTCACCATCGCTATGGGCGATCGCAACGGCCCGTTCGACTATCATCTGACGCGCAAGCTGGTCAGGCTGTGCATCGAAAACGAGATCTTCTATCAGAAGGACGTGTTCCGGCATTACCGGTCGGATGTTGCCTCCGCGGTCGAAGCCGGTCACGACGTGCGCACGGCTTTGATCTGCTTCGGCATCGACGCGTCCCACGGCTGGGAACGCATTCATGTGCATGCGCTCCGCTCGCTCGCCGAGCTACTCACGGCATACGTCTTGAGCCCGGTCGATTTCTCACGCGACGTGATGGAGGTCGGTCCGCTGAAGGGCTTCACCGAGCAGCCGACGGAGGAGGCGGAGCAGGAGCTGACCTCGGACGTCGAACTCGAGGAAGAGGGCTAGGCGGTCTGCTGGGCTTCGGGTGCGAAAGCCCATAACAAAGAGGCGTCGACCAAAGCCGGCGCCCCCCTGTGCTGACTGGCACCGACGCTGTCCACCAACATGGAAGCTGGCGTCAACATCCAGCCCGAGCCAAGCCCTGAAAGGCTACCACCGAGGGTCGCTCGCCACTATGGCCGAAGGGCAACAGTCCATTGCAAAAACAGGCCGCGTCGAGAAGGCCTGTGACGGTCCCCACGGCGCGGAGGACGTCGCGCGCCGTGACAAAGTGACCCTGTGCTCGCGCGACGCTTGTCACTAGGTAACGAGGGAGGAGCGAAAAAGGAGGAGGGTAGAGCGAGCCAATGAAAAAAAACCGCATGGCGACCCTTGTGCTGGTCGGATTTGTGTCTTCGGTATTCGCAACTTTTGCCGCGCGGGGTCCGCTTTTTGCGGCCGGATCTCCACCGGCCTACAAGGCGGTCACCGACATCAACAAGGAATTCTCGGACCTGACGCCGCGGGAGCGCATCGCCATCAAGGAGGAGGCGAAGAAGGCCTACGAAAAAAAGAGCCTTGGAAACCTCGTGGTGTGCGCCGATCCCGGCAACATGCCGTTCTCGAACGAAGAGCTCCAAGGCTTCGAGAACAAGATCGCGGAAGTGCTTGGCAAGGCGACCGGCGCCCATATCAGCTTTTATTGGCGCCCCAGCTATGAGCGGGGCATGACCCGGCAGACCTTCGCCACCGGGATGTGCGACGCGATGATCGACATTCCCACCGGCTACGAGACGCTGCTGACCACCAATCCGATCTATCGCACCACCTATGTCCTGGCCTACCGCGACGACAAAGGCCTCCACATCAACGGCTTCAATGACCCCGAGCTCAAGAGGCTGAAAATCGGCGTGTTCCAGACCTCCGGCATCCGCCAGGTGCTGATGCAGCATGGCATCTTCGACAACGTGCAGGTCCACACCGTCACCCACGACGCCGACATCAACGAGAAGGACCAGCCCTGGTATCAGGTGCAGCAGGTGGTCGACGGCAACCTCGACGTCGCTGCGGTGTGGGGACCTTTCGCCGGCTGGCTCAAGTCCAAGGGCGCGCCCATCACTCTTCAGCCCGTCAATCTCTGGGAGGACAAGGTCCCGCTCGAGTTCGACCTCGGCATTGGCGTGCGCAAGACCGATGCATTTCTGAAATACGTCCTCGACTACGCCCTCGACGACCACAAAACGGAGATCGAGAAAATCCTTAAGGATTATGGCGTGCCGCTGGTGCAATGCAGCCGTTGCGTGGTCCAGGGCGACCTGCCGGCGCACGGCAGCTACACCAAGGTTGTGCAGACCAAGACGCTGCCTCCAGTTCCGGCATCTGAGCAGGCGGCAACCCTCAACGAGCTCAAAACCCGGCTCGCTGCCGGCGCCGATCCGAACGAGGAGCTTGATGCGGCGCTGATCGCCAACGACCCGCAGCGGGTGAAGCTGCTGCTGAGCAGGGGCGCCGATGTCAACAAGCGCGATGCTCAGGGCTACACGCCGCTGACGAGCGCCGCACGTCAGCGCTACACCGACATGATCAAGCTGCTGCTCGACCACAAGGCTGACGTCAATCTGGCCAACGCCGACGGCATGACGCCGCTGCTCGAGAGCGCGATGCGCGACGACGTCCCCTCGATCAAGGTGCTTCTTGCCCATGGCGCCGACAAGGAGGTGAAAGGTCCCGGCGGCTTCGATCCCCTGGCGCTTTCCATCGAGGAGCGAAAATACGCGGCGGCGAAGGCCCTGATCGACGCCGGCGCCAAAGTCAGCGTCACGGAAGGCGAGCAGCGGCTGACGCCGCTCATGATCGCGGCAGCAGAATCGGCTCCTGGCGAAGGCGAGGTCTTCGTGCCAAGCAGCACCCGCCCGATCGACATCGCCAAACTTCTGATCAAGGGTGGCGCCGACGTGAACGCCAAGGACAAGGATGGCGTGACCGCCTTGATGGTAGCGGCAAGCCACAACAATGCGCCGATGGTCGGGCTGCTTTTGCAATCGGGCGCTGATCATGCGGCCAAGAACGCCAAAGGCCAGACCGCGTTGGACATTGCCAAGCTCAACGGCAACCTCGATGCGGCCCAGGCCATCTCGGTGGTGAGCAAGGCGCTGTCGGCGACCGAGGCGCCGGCCCCTGCCGCAGGCAGTCCGGAGCCAAAGGGCTAGGGCAACCAAGGCGTCTCCATCTTCGGGAGGCGACAATGTGCTGCACTGTTTTGGCAGCGCCGGGTCCCTATCTCCACGATGGGAGGAGTTTTCCGCGGGAACTTATCTGATCCGAAGGAGAACACCCATGAAACGCTATCTCGCCGCAAGCTTGCTACTGGCAGCCTTGGCGACACCAGCCTTTGCCGCGACTGCCGAGCATTTCGCGGTGATCGACACCGTCGGCAATTGTGCGGTGATCGACACCAAGCCAAGCCCTTACGACATCAGCGGGCTTAAGATTCTCGGTCAGAAGAGCGGTTATGCCAACATGGGCGCCGCCCAGAAGGCCCTCAAGTCGAACGGCTCGCAATGCAAGGGCACGGTCGAACGGGCCTAGGGCTATGACGACGCGGAGGAGTGCCCGGCCGTCGCTGGGCATTCTTCCCATCCCTGACGGCTTGCCAATGACACCACCGACGAGCTCGGCTGGTTCAACCCCGTATAGCGGCGCGCCTTCCATCACGGCATGACGGCAACGCCCCAGGGCAGACGGCCGACGGGAACCGACTTCAGCGCTTCAAGGCTCGCGACGTCGATAATCGTCAAGTCGTTGGTGAGGCCATTGGCGACATAAAGCTTGGTGCCGTCGGGATCGAGCGCCATGTGCCACGGGCGCTGGCCGACCAGTATGTATTTCTTGACTTCATAGGTCTTGGTGTCGATCACCGCGACGCGATTGGCGGGGCCGAGCGCCGCGAACAACAGCTTACCGTCTTTGGAGAACTGCATCCCCACCGGCTGCAGCTCCTCGGGGCGAACACCGGGCACCGCGAACCCGATCTTCTTGATGATCTTCCAGGTCTTGGTGTCGATCACCGCGATAGTGCCCCCAACCTCCGAAGAAACCCAGACTTGACTGCCGTCCGCGGTGAACTTCGCTTCGCGCGGCCGCGTATCTACCAGCACATTGGCAATCAGCTTCATCGAGGCGTTGTCGATGACATGAGCCATGCTGGTGCTCTCCGACGTGGCGACGGTGTATTTGTCGTCGGGGCTCACCGCCATGCCTTCAGGCTCGACCCCGACGGCGATGGTGCCGAGCACGCGCCCCGACTTGATATCCATGATCGTCACCTGGGAATCATCCTCGTTGGCGATGTACATGCGCTGGCCTTTGTGATCGACGGCCATCAACTCCGGGTCCGGACCGGAATCCAGGTGCCGCGTCACCGCGAGTTTCGAGGTATCGATGACGTCGATAGTGTCACCGTCCCCGGCGGCGACATAAACCTCCTTGTAGTTTGGATTCATGATGATGCCGCGGGGGCGGCGCGACACCGGGATCGTCTTAACCGTCTTGAGGGTCTTGCTGTCGATCACCGTGACGGTATTGCCCTGCTCGTTGCTAACAAAGATGGTCGTCGCCATGGCCGGGGACGCGACCAGCAAAGCCACGACGATGGCCGGAGCTGCGCGTAACCGACGCCGCCTTCTTCGGCTTGAACCTCGGTCTAGTGGAACTTGCATTTGCTTTCCGGCTGGTCGTAGCCCAGCGTGTCGGTCAGGAATTTCGGGTGCAGGAAGCCTTGCTGCGGCGAGATGGAGACCACGGCGCGAGGGCCGGCGATCAGGATCGGCTGGCGCAGCTGGTGGTCCCAGGAGCGAAAGCTCATGCCCACGCCCTTGTCGCCGGCGACGGTGAACGCGTCGGAGAGCAGGTAGTCGCGCAGAGCCTTGACGTCCGTCTTGCCTGAGCGGATCGCGGCCTCGCCAATGGCCCGCACCGCGAGCCACGCGGTGTAGTCGCGCTCGGTCATGTCGCGCTTGGCAAACCGTTCGAATGCGTCGTGGAGCTGCATGCCCGCGTATTGCTCATAGCTCGGGTGCCAGGCGACTGCGATCAGGCCTTGAGTGCCAACGACAGGTTTCGGGTCATAGGTGCGGTACGGAACGTATTCGCCGAAGGCTTGATCGGTATCGGCGACCCATACGACGTCGTAGCTTCCGGCTCCTTCCGTCGCCTCCGGCATCTGCGTCTGGATTTGCTGATAGCCGGTGTCGCTGCGGGCGGCACCAGTCGAGAACTTGTAGGTCTTCTCGTCGACGATTTTGCCGCCGAAGCGGCCGGCGGCGCGTTCAACCGCCGCGACATATTCGTTGTCCGAGGGGAGGGTGCCCTTGAGCACGAACCAACGGTTCCACTTCTTCCAAATCAGATATTGGGCGAGGGCGTCGGCCCGCATTGCCCAATCCGGGATGATATGGAACACATTCGCCCGGCAATCGGCTTGCCGCAGGCGCTCGTCGCTCGACCGAATATTGAAAATGATGGCGTTCTTGGCTTCGGGCAGGTCGGCCACGGCGAGCAGATCAGGGGCCTTGAGGTCGGCGACGATGATCGCGGGGCCGTTCGCGAGAATCTGCTTCGCCTTGGCGACGACGTCGCCGCCGGCGGGCACGACGTCCTCATCGAGCACGAACTTCAGGTTGAGAAAGCGCCCGGTTTGGTTGTCATCGTGGATGGCAAGACGGGCACCCTCCAGCCCCTCGTCGGTCAGCACCTTTTGCATCAGGGAAAGCGGAGGCGGTTCGTCGTAGGCCTTGCCGAGATAGGTCACCCGGACGGTTGCGGCAGCCGCCGAAGCGGCTGTCGCCGCGTCACCGGCGGCGCCCGCAGAGAGCAGCGCCACGAGCACAAGGGAAAGTCCGGCGTACACGGCCGGCCGCTGGCAAAACGCCAAATTGGGCTTCGAGCGCATCGGCGAGGCGTCACGAGGTGAAGGGACGCGGGCGCTCGAGACGAGGGGGCGGACGCGCCCCCCTAGGCTACGACTGCTGGATCAACGCCCCAGCACGCCATCACGCTACGCGGCAAAAGGCCACGTCGTCGGAGCCGCCAGGGACTGGCGGATGGGGAGGGATTCGAACCCTCGAGACGCTTGCACGCCTGCCGGTTTTCAAGACCGGTGCCTTCAACCGCTCGGCCACCCATCCTTACGACGCATGCGCCAGTGCGCCTTGTCTCCCAGGATATCTTCAAAGAATGGCAAAGGCATAGCCGCCTTGACCCTGCCTGTCCCAAGCCCTGCCGCGCCGCTCGAACGCAAGCTCGACCCAATCATGAACCCTATCTCAGCCCGAGGTGGAAGGGCACGTGCCCAATATGCCCAATATAAAGAGGATGCCGGGCCTGATGCATCGTTCAGACGGGTCTTGCTAGGTGCCTCCAGATATCTGAAAATCGGCTTGGCCAGTATTGAGTGGCCACTGGTTGCGGAGCAACTAGGGGTGAGGCCATGACACCAAACGTCGATACTCTGTACGACGATCTTGACGTGCTCACGGAACAGCAGATTGCGATTGGGCTCGCAGCCGGCAAATGGGCCGAACACGAGCGCCAGCTCGTGGAGCACTACCTAGACCGACTTAGGTTGGAAGACGCCCAGGCCGCGATCGCCGAGCAGCTAACAATCTCGCAGAACACCAATCAAGCGGCAGTCGCGGCAGTGGCCGCAGCGAGCAGAGCAAAATTCTTGGCGACCGCTGCCCTGATCCTTTCGACCGGGGCCATGCTGGCGGTCATCACCATGGCAGTCTTGGTTTACTTGGCTTGGGCACACGCCTAGCCAATCAGGCTGAGCTGGCCGGAGATTACGATCGTCACCAAGAGCGGGGACGAATGCCACCCCGGCGTAGTTCGGGCCCTAGCTCCCTCCCAACGTCTGGAGTAAAGGTGGGGCCTCCGTGGCTTCCATAAGGCCGCAGAATAGTTTTGCCCGAAGCGTCATCGAACTGAAGGAAGTACACCTTCCCAGGAATTGTTTTTGCCAGCTCCTCATTTAGCGGAATTGGTAGACATTGGTCGAAAGCCTTTAGAGACTGAGCGCTGAGAAGACTTCGGCTTTCGGGACTGCCGCGGAAACCGAGCAAAACAATCCGCGGCCGACCGTAAACCCGGCCCGCTCGGGTCAGTGAAAAATACAAAGTAATCAGACCATCGACATGTGGTGGACGGAAGCAATCAGCAAAATGCGCCTGCACATCACCCATGTTGGATGCGAGCCGATCTTGCGCGCTCGCGCCAACGGCCCATATGGCGGTAACCGCTACAAGTATGGTGGGCCTACGCAAGTCTGCCGCGCCGCCTGGCTAACCTCATGAGTCTAAGGCCTGCAATCTCTCCGGCCAGAGCCTTCCGATCAAACATTGCAATTGTCACCGGTGTTAGCGACCCGACAAAGGTTGCGCCACAGAAAGAGCCAAGAGTTGCCCGCGGCAAGCCACATGGCTAACGCTAAGATGGGCCTGTGACCGACGGGGGACGATAGTCATGTACTCCATCCTGCTCGCGACTTTAGCCATCCTCCTACTAGCTGCACTCCCGACCTTGCCATACTCCGCCGCCGGCAGGTCGCGTTATCATCGCGGCAAGTCGAAAGAGCGTATCGAGCCACAGCTTTCGCTCGGATGACGCCTGCTCGTAGCCCATCACACGATCCAGCCGAATTCGCGGGCCTTGTGGTTAGCAGCCTCCCATATGCGGGCCAGGAACTCGTAATCGTCGGTCTCTGTGCGCCGACGCAGGATCAATTTCGGCTGATCTGGTGGCTTGTGATAGACGGCCGCGAGCCCCTCCAATAGGTGCACGACGTAATCTCTCATAGCTTCTCTCGACGCTAGAGTGCTATCCGATCGATCCTGCGTCGCGCTTCGTTGACTGCTTCGGACCATGAAGTGTTCCTTACAAGGAACGAGCGGTGGGAAAGGATCGGTAAATCCGGGTGCGTTGGCTCCACTTTCACGAGCCAATCAGTGCCCCGGAGCTCGGCGCGGATCCGATAGCCGTAGTAATTTTCCGCGTGGGCATCGTCCATCTAGGCTGAACTCTGCTCGCGCTAGAAAGGTCCCCCTGCGAATCGACGCGTCCTCTTGACCAATAATAGGAATTTCGGAATTGATTTGCGTGTTCGGGAGGACGCGGCATGCCGGGAAATCCAGAAGAATGCCGCCGCCACGCGCTTAGGTGCATCGAACTGGCCGAGACAGCAGAATCGCCCGACGCAAAAGCCCGATTTCAGCATCTTGCGGAACATTGGCTCCAGCTTGCCGAGGAGCTGGAGGCAACGTTGTCATTCGCAAAAGCGCTGGAAGACGAGCCGCTGAAGAAGCGACTGAAGCCCGAACCGTGAAGGGCGGCGGCCCCCGTGGCAAATCTTCCGCCGAAAGGCTTGCCGCGCCGAAACTTTGCGCATTTCGCGACCGCTTTCCAGCAGTTTGAGCCTGGAACTGTATGCTTGGCCGCAGCATTATCGGGCGGTCCTCGATTCGCTCATCCTGCCTATGAACCAGACCCCAGACCCTTACGGCCGTGATGCCAAGCGCCCCCAGCACATTCCGCTGCGGGGCTGGTGGCAGGTTGCCGAGCGGGTCTGGCACGAAAGCAGCCGCGACAATCTCTCGGTGGTCGCGGCAGGCTGCGCCTTCTTTGCGCTCTTCGCCATCTTTCCCGCGCTGACCGCGCTAATCTCCCTCTACGGCCTCACCGCCGATCCGATCACCGCCGAGCAGCAATTTTCCATTCTCGCCGACGTCCTGCCCGACCAGGCCTATGGGGTCGTGATCGAGCAGGTGCGACGGATCGCCGAGACCTCGAGCCAATCTCTTGGCTGGAGCCTCGCGGTCAGCCTCGCGCTCGCCTTTTGGAGCGCGAATTACGGGACCCAGGCCCTGATGATGGCGCTCAACATCGCTTATGAAGAGCCCGAGCGGCGGACCTTGCTTCAGTTCTATCTCAGCGCCTTCACCTTCACGCTCGCCGGCATTCTCGGCGGCGTCATCATGCTGCTCGGCATCGTCTATGTGCCAGCGCTGTTTGCCTTCACCGGCCACTCGCAAGGCTTCGAGCTGTTGGTGCGGGCGTTGCGCTGGCCCCTGCTTGCTGTCCTCGCACTCTGCCTGCTGTCGCTGTTCTATCGCTATGGCCCCAGCCGCCGCACCGCCAAATGGCGTTGGGTGACCGTTGGATCCTTGTTCGCAACAGCGGTGTGGCTGCTCGCCTCCGCCGGCTTCTCGCTCTATGTCGCCAACTTCGCGACGTACGACCGCATGTACGGTTCCCTCGGCGCGGTGATCATCCTGCTGCTCTGGCTCTACATCTCCTTCTACATCGTCCTGCTCGGTGCCGAGATCAACGCCGAGCTTGAGCTGCAGACGGCGGTCGACACCACAGCCGGAACGCCACGGCCCATTGGCGAGCGCGGTGCCTTCGTCGCCGATCACGTCGCTGGCGGTCCGTCCGGCGACAAGCGGCCATCGCGGCCACCCCACAAGGATGAGGCGCCAAAGGCAAGCTCTTGACCGCAGGGCTATAGGCCGAAATTCCGCCCCTTGCCCGGTCCCCGACTCTGGGTCTAATGCCGCCTGCGCGGTTTTTGCCCTAGGGTCCGGCCACGGGATCGACGTTCAGACCCGATCCTGAAAGACTCTGGGCGAGAGCGAAGGAAGAGGCCCCCAGCATGGAGGCGAAGACGGAGACCGGAGCAGGCACGCCGCGCGCGGCCCAACGGCGCCCGTCTGCCACTTTGCAGCGGCGCTTCGTGCCTTGGGTTCCGTTTGCGAGGGGCCTGCGCGATCTCTGGCAAGGCTGGCGCGACTACCGGGAGCTTTGGATCTCGACCGGTTGGTACGACATCAGGAAGCGCTACCGCCGTTCCTTACTTGGGCCGTTTTGGATCACCATCAGCCTCGGCGCCTTCATCGCCGGCCTGAGCTTCATCTATATGCCGCTCGTCGGCGGCAACGCCGAGAACTACCTGCCTTATCTCGCCTTCGGATTCGTCGCCTGGCAGTTGATCTCGAATCTCGTGATCGAAAGCTCCAACGTATTCATCGCCAATGGCCCCATCATCCAGCAACTCAGAGCGCCACTCAGCATCTATATCTATCAGATGGTGTGGCGCCACCTGATCATCCTTGCCCACAACTCTCTTATCTATGTCGCCGTCGCTGTGTTCACCGGCCTGTGGCCGAGCTGGCAGACCTTGCTCGTCGTTCCCGGCCTCATCCTGGTCTGCATCAACGGCATCTCGCTCGGCATGCTGCTCGGAACGCTGTGCGCGCGTTTCCGGGACATCCCGCCGATCATCGCCACCATCACCCAGATGATGTTCCTGCTGACGCCGATCCTGTGGCACGCCGACCAGCTCCCCAGGCGGGGAATGCTGGTCGCCTTCAACCCGTTCTACTATCTGCTCGAGGTCATCCGCGGACCGCTGCTGGGACAGGCGCCGTCATTGCTTGTCTGGAGCGTCGCCACGGGCATCACCTTGATCGGGTTCATCGTCGCTCTCGGTTTCTTCTCCCGGTTTCGCGACCGGGTGGTTTATTGGTTGTGATGCCATGGCTTCCGTGCACCTCGCCAACGTTACCGTGAACTTCCCGATCTATGATGCCCGCAGCCGGTCGCTGAAGCGCCGCGCTATGTCGGTGGTGACCCGCGGCCGCGTCAGAAGCGATCCTACCGGACGCATCAGCGACGCTGGGCATCGTGTCCTTGTGCGCGCGCTGGACGGCGTCGATCTCACCATCGAGCACGGCACGCGCATCGGCCTTGTCGGTCGCAACGGCGTCGGCAAGAGCACGCTGCTCCGCGTCATCGCCGGAATTTATGTGCCTGAGGCGGGCCAGGTCGCCGTGACAGGAAAAATTGCCTCGCTGCTCGGCGGCAGTCTCGGCATCGACCCGGAACTCAGCGGCCGCGAGAACATCGAGCTGCGTGGGCTCTATCTCGGCCTCTCCAAGGCTGAGATCCGCGAGCGCCTCGAAGACGTCATCGACTTTACCGAGCTCGGGCCCTTTATCGATATGCCGTTCCGCGCCTATTCCGCCGGCATGCGGGCGCGGCTCGACTTTGCCATCTCGACCGCAATCGCGGCCGAAATCCTGCTGATCGACGAGGGGCTTGGCGCGGGCGACGCAAGCTTCATCGACAAGGCCAATGAGCGCCTGGAGAAGCTCGCCGAACGCGCCGGCATCGTCATTGTCGCCAGCCATTCGGAGCCGCTGCTGCGTAAGACCTGTGCCCGGGCAGCCTTCACGGAGGCCGGCCGCGTCCTCGCCATTGGCAGCGTCGACGAGGTGCTGGAGCGCTACAACGCCTCGCTCGCCGCCTAGACCACTTTGCGGGTCAGCGCACCAGGATTCGTTTCAATGAATAGCGGCGCGTGGCGAAGCGCCTGGCGCGGGTCCCAGACGAGCATCCGCGCCAGCTCGCCGTTGGAGAGGGTGCGCGTTCTCTGTATGGCGCGACGCTGGGCCAAGGCGCGGGGAAGGCCGCGAATGCCAGCAGCCACGCCGCGCAGTGCCGCGCGCCAGCCTCCCCGCCCTCGCCGCCACACCGTGAGGGGGATAACCGCAATCTGCAACGCCAGCATGAGGAACACGAGCGGGGAGGGGACGTTCCTGGCGATCAACCAAATCCGGTTCCGTTGCTGGTGAAATATCGAGAAGGCGCTGTCCTCTCCGGAGATTGCGCCCGCCACGTGGCGCACTTCGGCGCGCCGGACCTGGATGCACTGTCCTCCGCCAAGGCGAAGACGGAAGCCGAGATCGACGTCCTCGACATAACAGAAGAAGCTATCCTCGAATCCTCCCGCCGCGAGAAAGGCATCGCGGGCGTAGAGCGCCGCCGCGGCGCATGGTGCGAACACCTCACGGTCATGCGGGGGCAGCGCGGAGATGAGAGCGCCTGAGGCGCCCCGCCAGGCGGTGCCGTAGATCGACACTACGTCCCCGAAGCCGTCGACCCGATCAGGGCGTTGCGCGTCGATTTGGGTCGAGCCGAACATGATCGCGTCGCGATGGCGCAAGGTGGCGCGGCGGAGTTCCTCGAGCCAAGCGTCGTTCGGCTCGGCGTCGGGGTTCAGCGTCGCGATCCAATCAGCCTCACAGCCCGACGCGCCAAGATTGTTGGCGGCGGCGAAGCCGAGATTGGCGCCGGCGCCCTCGATCCGGAACCGCTCGTCGGGGAGCCGCAAGGCCTCGATCGAGCCATCCTCTGAGGCATTGTCGACAATCACCGCCTCGAAGTCTCTGAAGGTCTGGGCCGCCAAAGCCGCCACGCAACGCTGTAGCCAGGGACCGGCGTTGTAGGTGACGATGATTACCCGGACCCAAGGACGAGCGGGCCTCATCGCCGGCGCTCCCGGACGGCGTGCCGAGGCCCGAAGATACGCCTATAGCTTGCAGATCATCCGTACTAGGATCATTCGCGAGTCGCGGGGAAGAGCTGGCAAATGGGACTTCATGTCCTGCTACTGACGCGCTATGGCCGCACGGGCGCTAGCAGCCGCCTGCGGTTTCTTCAATATCTCACTGGTCTCGACGAATACGACATCGACGTCCACCCGGCTCCATTCTTGGATGACGTCTATCTCCGGGAGCTGTACGAGGGGCGCCGCCCGTCGATGGGCCGCATCTTCAATTTCTATTCGGAACGACTCCGCCAGCTCGTCAAGGCGAGGGAATACGATGTCGTCTGGATCGAGAAGGAAGTCCTGCCCTGGGTCCCGCATTGGGTGGCGCTGACCGGGCTCGGCTCGTTGCCGCTCGTGGTCGATTTCGACGATGCCTGGCATCTTCGCTACAGCGGCTCGATCAATCCTTTGGTGCGCTGGTCCCTCGGCACCAAGCTCGAGCAAATCGCCAAGCGCGCCGATTTCGTCGTGGTCGCCAACAGATTCCTTCAGAGTTGGGCCGAGGAGGCCGGCGCCAAGCATGTAACCTGCATTCCGACCGTGGTGGATCTGAGACGGTATCCGGAAGGCGCGATGCCACCACCGGAGCCCTTCACCATCGGCTGGATCGGAACGCCGGAGACCGCGTCCTATCTCGACACCATCAAGGGTGCCTTGAATCGGATGCTCGCCAAGGAGAATACCCGGCTGCTGCTGGTCGGGGCTGAACAATCATCCCTCCCGCTCCCGAATGTCGAGACCGAGCCCTGGTCCGAGGCACGGGAAACGAACCTTCTGAGCCGCATGCATGTCGGCATCATGCCGCTCCCCCAAGGAGCTTGGGAATACGGCAAGTCCAGCTACAAGCTCGTGCAGTACATGGCGGCGCGGCGCCCCGTAGTGGCCTCGCCGGTCGGCGTCAATTGCGATGTGGTCATGGAGGGCGTGAACGGCTTTTTCGCCAGGACCAAGGACGAGTGGGTCGAGAGGCTTGAACAGTTTCGCTGCAATCCAACCCTGACCGCACAGCTTGGCGCGGCCGCGCGGGGAACCGTCGAGAACTCCTTCTCGCTCGGGGCGACAGTGCCGAAGATCGCCGAGATCTTACAGGCGGCAGCTGCGATGGGAGGGCCACGGCGGCGGCGGACCCGGGCGACGATGCCCCTTAAATACGGTCCGGCGCGCTCCGCCGGGTCAAGCGACGCCGCACCATCCCGATAAATACCACCAGCAGCGCGCCGGCCGTGGCCGCGCCAAGCTGCACCGAATGGGCACTCGCCGGATCGAGGTGATGCGCGAACAGCGGATCACCGGCGATGATCTCACCTGCAATCCAGCCAAGCAGCGCTGCACCGGCCCAAACCACGACTGGGAAGCGCTCGAGCAGGGCGATCACCGCAGCGGCACCGGCCATGATCAGCGGAATGCTGCATGCCAGTCCGAACATCAGTAAGGCATAGCTGCCGCGCGCGGCGGCGGCGACCGCGATGACGTTGTCGAGGCTCATCACCAAGTCGGCGATGGCCACGATCTTGATAGCTTGCCACAAACTGTCGACGGGCTCGATCTCGTCGGTCCTGCAGTTTTCCTCGGAGCCGAGCAGCTTCACCGCGATC
>Ga0307444_1000473_pt1 | contig 19180 bp, 12 predicted proteins | sample SalMarSW160340MG_FD_202145 | JGI IMG/M metagenome (GOLD analysis project Ga0307444, IMG submission 202145) | Salt marsh sediment microbial communities from the Plum Island Ecosystem LTER, Massachusetts, United States - SW1603-40 | ecosystem: Environmental > Aquatic > Marine > Intertidal zone >...
CCCCACGAGAAGCGAATCGCATGGATCCCCAAAGGGATCACCCCTGCAAAGAAGGCTGATGTGCTGTACTTTGTGGGCTGCGCCGCTTCCTACGTCAATACCGAAATTGCTCAATCCACCGCGAAAATCCTCAAGGCAGTGGGTACTGAATTTATGCTTATGCCGGACGAGTGGTGCTGCGGTAATACGGTGTTCTCTGTGGGTATGATCGATGAAGCCAGGGCGCTGGCCCAACGGAATGTCGATGAGGTCCGAAAGACAGGGGCAAAGACCCTGATCACCAGTTGTGCCGAGGGCTACCGTATGTGGAAAGTAGATTATCCCAAACTACTAGATATCTCCACCGAGGATCTGGGATTCAAGGTTGTCCACCTGGTGGAGTATGCGGATGAGATGATCAAAAAAGGTACCCTGAAAATGAAAAAACCTTTTGATACGCGCATGACCTACCATGATTCTTGCAGCCTGAGCCGCTTGAGCGAACCATGGACCCCTTATGAAGGGAAGCGTGGATGGATGGGGACTGTAGAGCCAAGACTCCAGAGACGGCGTGGCAAAAATGGGGTATATGGCCAGCCCAGAGACATTCTGAAGGCGATTCCCGGCGTGAACCTGGTCGAGATGCCGAGGATGAGAGAGAATGCCTTTTGCTGCGGTGCCGGTCGAGGGACCCAGGAGGCCTTTCCGGATTTTGCTCGGTGGGCGGCGGCGCATCGGCTTGAAGAGGTTAAGGAGATCGGGGCAGAGACATTAGTTTCGGCCTGTCCCTGGTGTAAAAACAATTTTACCCAGGCTGTGAAGGCAAACGGCGACGATGTGCAAGTTCTGGATATCTCAGAAGTAATATGCGCATCCATTGACGCTTAGGTATAAGGAGGTAAATCATGGCGATATCCAAAGAAATCTATCGTGTGTTAGAATCCGTTGTAGGATCTGAATATATATCTGACGACCCTGTAATTTGTGAAAGTTACCGAAGCGGGCCGGGAGGGTATGAGGACGGCCTGGGATATGAACGTGTCATGACCACGATCCCGGGATGCGTCATCATGCCTCGAACGACCGAAGAGGTACAGAAAATCGTGAAGGTCTGCTATCGAAATGAGGTTCCCTACGTGCCCTACAGTACCGGGTTTTACGGGCCCCGCTCCCATCCCCACGTGGAAGGTGCCCTGCTCATTGACCTCAAGCGAATGAATGATTTTATTCTCGATGAAAAGCATTTCTATGTGGAGGTTGGCCCCGGTATGGTCTACTCGCCCATTCAGGAAGAGTGTATGAAGCACGGGGCTTACGTCGTGATCGGCGGCGGAGGAGCGCAGGCATCGGCCATTGCCAACCTGATCGGTGATGGGTGGTCCCCATTGAGCCATCGTATTGGGCTTCCACACCGGCGCATTCTCGGTACCGAAATGGTTCTGCCCGACGGTGAAATCCTCAGGATGGGTTCCCTCGCCACCGGTGACGATCCCTTCTGGGGTGAAAGTCCAGGACCCGATCTCAGAGGTCTGCTCAGAGGATATACCGGACTGCGCGGCTGTCTGGGAATTGTTACCAGAATGGCCATCAAGACGCTTCCCTTCCAGCCCGAGCGGCTTGAGCCCACGGGTATTTCACCTGATACTGCCCTCGCGCTCCCGGAAAAACGGGTCAAGTGGATCAACTTTACCGTGCCCTCAAAAGAGTCCCAGGTGCAGGCTATGAAGGAAATAGGCCATGCAGAAATCGCCGGCGCCGTCACCAAGGTGCCACTTTTCTGGCGCGCCATCGCCAAGGCGGAGTGTAAAGAAGATTTCTGGGACATATGGGGTAAGGAAAACGAGGAGAGCGTCGCCAGCTTCTTTATTGTTCGGGTTCTCCTCATCGGATTCACCTCCGAGGAGCAGATGGAGTACGATGAAAAGGTTCTCATGGACATCATGGAGCCATTGGGGGGAGTAGCCCGCAGAACCAAGCCGTCGGATGAGTCCTGGATTAAGAACGCCGACTCCGCCGGCATGTGGCTGATGTGCGGTGGATATGTATCTCTGGATTACGTCATTGAAACCCTATCCCAGTCGACGGAACATGGTCCGGCCTACGCAAAGCTGAAAAAGAAATATACTCCGCCTCTGATGCCTGATTACGGAGATCCCGGCTGGTTTCAGAGCTTCGAACTCGGTCACCAGGGTTACTCGGAGTTTCTGATCTACTGGGATCCGGACGACGAAACTAATCCGGTAGACCGGTTCTATGTGGATACATCCAAGATGAACATAAAAAATCGTTTCTACACCTCCCTGCTGGGCCCCCATCAGCCCCTTTACCTTACAGGGCCGAAATACGGGCCGAATTACCATGAATTCCTGCTGAAGGTGAAAGATGAGTTCGATCCCAAGTGGATGTCCCATCCGCCGGTTCCCCTGGCACACGATGTCTTTGTGGAACGTGCACCATGGATGCATAATATGAAGGACTGGGAATCCCCGGACGATCTGCCAAAATAATGATTCTGGGGTGGAGAGTGAGGGCATTTTTCAGAAAAAGGGCTTGAATGCTTCGATCTTTGGCTGGAGACGAAAAATGTCAATGTAGTTTCTCCTTGGTAAATTGGCTAAACCTGGTGAACACATTCAGATTAAAGAAAAAAGACCGTTCTGTTAAGAGCAGAACGGTCTTTTTTGAGAAGGAGCGATATGTTAACAGGTATCTAAGAAAAGTTTCACCCAATTTTAACAACAATGGCTGCACCAAGATCTCCCGCAGCACAACCGGCCCAGAGACCGTATCCTCCACCGAGTAGAACGACTTCTTCTATTAACTCGGCAATGAGCCTGCATCCTGTTGGACCCTGGGGATGACCATAAATCATTGAACTTCCATAGTTGTTCATCCAATTCACATCGAATCCCATTTTCGTGGCCATATTTATATCATTGATGGAAAAAGGATTGTGTGTCTTAATGGCCGTAAGGTCCTTTACTGTGATTCCCGCGTCTTTAAGTGCCATCTCCGCAGCAGGGACAGGGGCCTGAGCCATATACCCCTTTTTTGCCCTTGAAAACCCATATGAGACAATCTGGATCTCAACATTTGGATCTGTACTTAGCTCTTTGGCCTTATCCCGAGTGGTTACGATAACACCACAGTTTCCATCTGCGGGAAATGTCTGTGCGCCAAAGGTGTGGACACCTCCTGGTTCAACAGGTTTGAGTCTGGCCAGGCCTTCGGCTGAGGTTGGGGTCACACCCTCATCCGCTTCCACCAAAACGGTTTTCTTTTTAGAAACTCTGACCTCTGGGGAAAACATGTACCTTTTCTGAAAGGCCCGGTCATTGGCCAGGGCGTCCTGATATTGTTCATACCTCCTTAAAGCGACAGCATCACACTCTTCCCTTGTAGTCCCCAGTTCTTTGGCCACGTTTTCAGCTGTTTGGATCATTTTTAGGCCTGGCCAGGGATCTTTATTGAAATTGTCCATTACGTAATTTTCTGACTCTACTTCACCACCCGGTCCTATGGGGTTTGGCCAGACAGTATGTGGGCCATTGGAACAGCGATCACTTATCAGGGCAAATCCTGTCTCATACACTCCGAGTTCTATATTTGTAACGGCAAGATAGATACAGGTGGGTGAGGTAGTGCATGCCTGGTTGACCATAAGGGCAGGTAGATCCTTGACACCATTCACTAACATGGCTGCTGCCCAGGTATGACTATAAAAAAGATGGTGTTGTGCGACAGTTATTCCAAAATACATATAGTCAAATATAGTGGGGTCAATATTGTTTTTTGTCAGCCATCTGTTGGCTGTTGTTGCCCCTAATTTGATAGAATTTTCGTTCGCCATAGTCCCCTGCCATCTGCAAAATGGGGTCGAATAGTAGCCCTTGTAAGGTATAAACGATTTTGTAAACATGTCTTTTTTCCTCCGATTGGGTTTGCTTGCCCTGTTGAATTTCCCGATTTATCGGGAACGCCCTTCGGGCGATTCAATAGGGTAAATATTTGTTATTTTACCTCAATTCCTCTGTTTTTTACTGCCTGGAAGGCTAAAGCCTTCCGCTACTGTGCTTGCTGCCTACGTTTTTAGTTGTCACTCCACTTACCATATTTCTCTCTCAGTATTCTATGTAGGATTTTTCCAGAACCTGTTCTTGGCATTTCTTCTTCTTCAATGAAATCAACGGTTTTTGGTCGTTTGAATCCTGCAATCTTACCCTTAGTGGAATCCATGATCTCCTTTGCAAGCTCATCACTTGGCTTATAATTCTCATTCAAAATGACAATGGCCTTTATTGCCTCGCCCCATTTTTCATCAGGAACGCCGATTACTGCAACATCCTTCACAGCAGGGTGTGCTCCAACCGCTCCTTCAACCTCATTCGGATATACGTTTTCCCCTCCGGTGATGATCATGTTTGCCTTCCTGTCCATTAAGGTATAGAAGCCATCTTCATCCCTTTTGGCCATATCACCAGCGGAGGACCATTCCCCTTCAAATGCCTCTTTGGTCTTGTCCGGTTCTTTCCAATACTCCTTAAAGATCATAGGAGTTCTGTAAAAAACTTCACCTACCTCACCATCAGGTACAGGATTTCTGTTCTCATCAAGCAGTTTAATCCTGTCTGTCCCAAAGATTTCCTTGCCGATAGAGCCGAGTTTTTCGAACTGATATTCCGGCCGCAGAAGAGTCACCAAACCGCCCTCTGTTGTGCCGTAGGCCTCCCAGAGCTCTGCATTTTTAAAATAATCCATGATTGCGAGCTTGAGGTCCTTTCTCGCGGGCGCCGAGGATATAAGGAGCTGTCGGATGGAGGATACATCGATATTATTTTTCACCTCATCGGGCAGGGCGAGCATCATGATATAGTGGGTTGGAACCAGTGAGGTAAAGGTGATCTTGTATTTCTCAATGGTTTTAAGCAAGTCCTCAGGGTCGAAGCTCACCATGTTATACACAAATACCGGAGCAGTCACCATGGTGTAGGGAAAGGAATAAAATATGGAATTCACATGGCACATTGGCATCACCAGCATCACTTTATCGGTAGGTCTTACACCTTGGTTTATATTATTTAGTACATATTGGGCGTGGTAACTTTCATGGGTTTTGACCACACCCTTTGGCCTTCCTGTTGTTCCTGAGGTATACATGAAGGTCCATGTGTCATCACTATCTACCATAATATCAGGTTCTTCCGGAGATGATTTTGCCAGCCAATCCTCATAGCTAATATACCCATCGGGAACAGGGCCTTCTCCCAGGTAGATATAGGCATTTTTTGGAACCGGCAGTTTGCTTTTTATGCCATCTATCATTTCCACAAAAGGCTTTTCAACAATAAACGCCTTACATTTTGCGTGATTAACGATATATTCGATATCCGGTGGTGCGAGGCGAAACATTAACGGAACTATGATTTGTCCCCCCTTTGCACATCCGGCATATATGTCCATCCACTCGCCACGGTTAAATGCTAATACGGCAAACCTGTCCTTATAACCAACACCTAAATCTGAAAGACCATGAGCAACTCTACATGACCTCTCATTCCATTCCTTAAAAGTGTATTCATTGTTTTTATCCTGCCATCCTAATTTATCTGGATGATTGATGGCATTCATCTTGACAAGGGTTCCTGCATGCATCCATTTGCTTACTGTCATTCTTATCCTCCCTATTTAATTATTCGCCAAATCGCTGATGAGTTAAATAGATAAAAGTACTTAATGAATCGACCATTCAAATAATCAAGCATTTAACTAACGATTGAATTGGCCACAATCTCAGTAATATCCATCACCTTAATCTTTGGTCGTTCTTCTTTGGGAATGGCCTTTACCCCTTTCCTGAGATTATCCTTGCATGCTGAACAACCAGACACTATTATCTCTGCATCTACCTCTACAGCGTCTTTTACCCTGACTGCTGCCATATCTGCTGCGAGTTCCGGCTCCAGCGCTATGACACTTCCACCACCTCCGCAGCATCGGGCCATTAAGCGGTTTCTGTTCATCTCGACGAAATCAATATCAGGGATGGCCTTCAGTATCTCCCTCGGCTCATCAAATATCTCAAACGTCCTACCAAGGTCGCACGGATCATGATAGGTGATTTTTTTACCAAGATCACCACCCAATTGTATCTTTTTCTCCTCTAGGAGCTTTTGAATATATTGAACAGAATGAAAAAGCTTAACTCCCAGGTCCCCTGCCTCGGGATAGTATTTTTGAAACGTTTTATAACAACCGGCACAGGGGGTTACCAATTCTTTTGCCCCAGTTGCCTTAATAAGATCAATAAGGTTTCTAGCATTTTGCTCAAATTTTTCTTGATCCCCCATGAGGTGGAGGGGGAATCCGCAACAGATCTCATCTTTTCCAAGCATTGTATAATCAACACCAGCGGCATCCATAATCTTAAAAAAGCTGGGAACAATTTTCATATCTAAGTAACTTGAAACACACCCCATAAACAGAAGAGTATCCGCCTTTTTCTTTACCTCGCCGGCTTCAACCTTTTTTTTGATAGATGGTGGATAGATAGCAATCCTGTCTTCCCTTGTAGCTGCGTAAACATTATCGGTATTTAGAATGCTGTCCCTCAGTGCAGTAACCGGTTCAGGAGCAAAACCGGAGGCAAAGAGTTTTTCACGTCCTTTTTGAATGATTTGATCTACCTTGATCCGTGCAGGGCAGAAATAGGTGCAGGCATTGCAGGTTGTGCAGGTATAAAATGAGTTTGCGAGTTCTTTAGAGGGCGCAATTTCTCCTGTCATTAAATTGAATGCAAGAATAGTCCTGCCCCGGGCATTCCGTGACTCGAGTTGGGTAACATCATAAGTGGGACATCCTAAACGGCAGAAGGCGCAATTGATACATGCAAGGATCTCATTGTCTGTATCATACCCAAAGGAGTTAAGACCCTCTGGATGCTCCAAAAGGGGTTTGAAGGCAAAGTAGTCATAGATATCATGTTTCTTTTTGTCTAATCCCATCTTGCCTGGATTTAGTATCCCATTTGGATCAAGGGCCTTTTTTATCGATCGCATAACATCCAATGCTGGTCCCAACTGTTTTTCTATATATGGTGCCCTGGCAAGACCGGTTCCGTGTTCAGCGGTAATAGTACCCCCCATCTCAAGGATAAATTCAGCAAGTTCATCAACAGCGGGCTTGAGCCTGTCCCATTCATCTTGGCTTCGCATATCCGTTACAAAGGTAGTGTGCACATTTCCATCGCCAATATGGCCAAAGGTGGTAAGCAGCAGGTTGTATTTATCTGCTATCGCCTGTGCCCTCTTTATGGTTTCAGGAATCTTTGATGGAGGAATGCCAGGATCTTCTGATATTGCAACGAGTCTGTTGCCGGGTTTAATTCGAGAGAGTGTTGGCACCAGTTTTCCACGTGCCTCCATAATCTCGGCAGCTTTGACCGGGTCATCACTCCAGGTGAAGTCCTCCACATCATATTGTTTACATATCGCACCAATCCTTTCCATATCCCTGGCTACTATCTCCTTGGCACCATCGCACTCAATGATCAGCATGGCCTCTATCTTGCTCACATCTTTATCAATATAATCTTCAACGATCTTGAGGCTGTATTTATCCAATATTTCACATGCAGTAAGTTGTATCCCAGAGGCTATGATATCACTCACTGCTTTTCCTCCTGCATCCAGATCTCGAAAGATTGCAAGGGCAAGGGCACTGTATTCCGGAAGAGGCTGAATCTTTACGGTAATCTCAGTAATGACCCCAAGCGTTCCCTCTGAACTGGCAAAGACATGGTTTAGATCATAGCCCATAGATGATTTGGGTGTTTTAGATCCAGTTTCAATAATGGTTCCATCAGCAAGAACTACTGTAAGGGCTTTTACATAGTCCCTGGCTGTGCCATATTTAACGGCCCGATGACCACTTGAATTGGTAGACATCATGCCACCAATGGATGCAATAAGTTCACTCCCAGGATTAGGGGGAAACATGAGATCTTGTTTGGCCAGGGCTTTATTTAGGTCCATACAGATGACTCCAGGTTCCACCCGTGCATAGAAATCCTGCTTATTGATTTCCAGAATCTTGTTCATCTTATGGACATCCAGCAGTATGCCGCCTTCTACTGGAAGGGAGGCACCAGTGACACTTGTACCGGAACCCTGGATAGTAACCGGAATCTTTTCCTGGTTGGCCAATTGCATAATAGCGGATATCTGTTCTGTGGTCTGGGCATACACCACAAGATCAGGCACTCCAACATGCACGGACATATCACGCGAATTGCAAATGCACTCTACAGCATCAGAAAATACATTTTTATCTCCAACTATTTTCGAAATTTCACTCATTATATCCATTAAAATACCTCTTGCTTGGTTTATAAATGTAGCTATTTTTTAGCTACAATATAACTATAGATACAACACTCATACTGTGTCAAGGTAAAAGTAGGGTTTTAGAGGTCACATTACGTTTCTACATAACAGTGTATTTTGGACCTCCTCCTCCCTCAGGCGTTACCCATGTGATGTTTTCATAGGGATCTTTTATGTCGCAGGTCTTACAATGGACACAGTTAGAAAAGTTTAGCTTCATCCTCGGCGTACCAGTCTCCTCATCAACTTCCATTTCATAGACATTAGCAGGACAAAAACTAAGGCATGGATTTTGATATTCTTCTCTGCATTTCGTATAGCAGATATTCAGATCAGGTATCTTGAGATGGGCAGGTTGTTGTTCCTCATGGATTGTTCCTGAATAATACACATCAGACTCTTTATCAAAGGTTTGCTTTCCGTCGAATTTTATTATACCTTTTTGTTTATCGGTAGGAGAGGCGGTTCCATAGAAATCAGTCACCTTTTTCTGGTGGACAAAATCGGCCTTTGCAGAAAGTCTTCCTTTCAAGATCCTCCCCCCTAACACATACTGGAATCCCGCTTTAATGAGGCCCATCCATAAACCCTTCTGAAATGCCTGATGAAAATTTCTTACCTTGTGAAGTTCTTTGCCTATGTAACTTTTATAAAGGGATGTGTGGTATCGCTCAAGTTGAACAGAAGAGAAATCTTTTTTTAGAAGTGCCTCCAAGATCGTTTCAGCAGCAAGCATACCTGATTTCATAGCAATGTGAATCCCTTTTATTTTTTGGCTGATGAATAGGCTGGCTGAATCTCCAACAATAACCCCTCCGTCAAATGCGAGCTTTGGAATAGAAAAATATCCTCCAACTGGGGCTGTTTTTGCTCCATATTGGATGAGTGTGCTGTCCTTTAATATCTCCGCTACGAAAGGGTGGAGTTTGAACTTTTGAAATTCAAGATGGGGATCCAGAAATGGGTCTTCACAGTCCAGTCCAGTTAATAGGCCAACTGAGACCATGTTGTTTTTCATCCCATAGATGAAACCCCCACCATATGTATTACTTTTAAGGGGGTAGCCCATACTATGGAACACTTGTCCTGGCTCAAATCTTTGCTCTGGGGTTTCCCACACCTCTTTTACTCCGGCTACATAGGTCTGTGGATTTTTGCCTTCGTCCAAATTCAATTTTTTTATAAGTGTTTTGGTGAGACTCCCTCTTGTGCCTTCACCAAATACAGTAACCTTGGCATGTAAATCAATTCCTGGTTCAAAGTTTGTTTTCTTATTGCCATCTGGATCTATTCCCTTATCACCTGTTCTCACTCCAATAACTCTGTTGCCGTCGTAGAGTATCTCTGTTCCTGCGAATCCGGGAAATATATCGACGCCATTTTCCTCAACCAAAGTACCGAGCCAGTTGGTTATTTTTGAAAGTGCGACGATATAATTCCCATGATTATTGAGTGGAGGGGGTGTTACAGGAGATTTAATGCGTCCTTTTGTGGTTAATAGGGAGACTTCTTCTTTTGTAATCTCACCTTCAAATGGTGCACCTTTTTCCAGAAAATCAGGGATGAGCTCTTTGAGGGCAACAGGATCCATAATAGCTCCAGAAATACTATGGGAGCCAATATCGGTACCTTTTTCGAGCAGTGCAATCATGATTTCGTCAAGTTTTTCACCTTTCCCTTCTTGCTCTACCTTATTATTGTGCGCCTTTATGAGATTCGAGAGATGAAGAGCACCACTTAGGCTGGCGATGCCACCACCTACAAAGAGTACGTCTACTTCCATAATTTCTCTTTCTTCTTCCACTATTCAATCCTCCTTATTAATGTATTGAATGTATGTCTTTAATAAGCGAAATGTAGGAAAAATTTTATAGCACAGTACCTAAATATGCTGCAAGACAATTTTGGGAATGTGTTTAAATCATACAGATTTTTGCTTGACTGATCTTTTGTTTATGAGATATGTGATGTCGGGGCATGGTACATTACGAGTCATTGGTCATTAGTTATTTGTTACATATTGAGTTTTCTGACCGTTTTTTCATCCAGTGACAGATATCTCATGAACAATGGCATTCATTATTGCGAGAAGGAGGGTAAAAATGGAAATGACATTGGCTATCATTAAACCCGATGGTGTGGCTCGAGGTCTTATAGGTGAGGTCATTCGACGGTTAGAAAAAGAAGGCCTCAATCTGTTAGCTATTAAAATGATTTGGATGACAAAAGAGCAGGCAAAAGGTTTTTATAAGGTGCATGCAGGGAAACCGTTTTATGAAAGTGTTACTGATTTTATGTCTTCAAATCCATGTGTGGTAATGGTTCTGGAGGGTGAAGATGGTATTAATGTTTATAGGAAATTAATGGGGGCTACCGACTATAAGGAGGCTGCGAAAGGCACCATTAGGCATGATTATGCAACAGATATTGAAAAAAATGTTGTGCATGGATCAGATAGCCCCCAAAGTGCTGCATTTGAGATAGCTTACTTTTTTAATGAGTTAGAGATTTTCAAAAAATAATGTCTTTTATTGATTCCAATTAATGTCAAAAAGGAATCAGCCTATTCTTCTTTCTTAAGATCCTCTACCTCTTTCTTAAGATCCTCTACCTCTTTCTTTAACTCGCCTGCATCAGGCTCTTCCTCAAATGTTTCTGCATTTCTTTTATCTTTCCATTCTTCAATGCCAAGATATGTAGCTAAAGCACCACCCATAATAAGTAAGACAGGTATTCCAGCTGCTAAAGCCTTAACAAAATATCCCCAAAAGATAATAATTCCTATAATTCCCAAAACCAACGATACCACACCACCAACTAAAGCCGCCATTTTTCCCTCCTTATCTTTTCTTTTATTATAAATGAGGACGATAACTTTATTGCTTTTTTTGTACCACAATAAAAAGTATCATTCAAGAAGATAATTGTATTTTCTATGCCTAAACTTCAAAGGGATGTAAAGGGAATTACCTACCATACACATAACGATAATTTTTTCTACAATTACAAATAAGAAAGAATCGTTACACATATTTTCTTTGACAAAATATATTTAATTGGATAAGAGGATGTACCTGATCGCACAAGAGAGATGCTTTTTTTGGGGGACACTCATGGATACTATCAAGGATTATTTTTTATGTGATAACTGCAAAAATAAAAATTTTATTAAAATCCACTCTTTTTCTACCCAGTTTCGAATGGTAAATTTTTCAGATAATCTCATACATGATGAAATCACAGAAGAAATCTATCAGTGCACACACTGCAACAAGACGTTTTCAAAACACCAGATAGCAACACAATTAAAGGAAATAAAAGATGAAAGACTTAAATCTTTAGATATGACAGAGAAGTAACAGCAGTTTTAGAGGATTTCCTTTCCGCTTAGCCTTAGATCCCTTTCTTCATTCCACTGTATCCATTCAGTTTTTCTTTCCGTTTCATGGTCAAAACTAATAGGTGTGCTAATGCCCTCTTTAGTGACAATTACCTGCTGATATTGCCTAAGAAGGATCTCATTCCATTCCTTTTCGGTGATTTTGTGGGGACCTTGAACTCTATGTGGTTTTTTAAAATCAGTAATAATCCCGGATTCGGGCATTTTTTGCAAAGGATTATAAATTTCAACCTCTCCTTCAAAGACCTTGATGACGGTGGACTGGTCACGCTTTAATTTCAGGTCATATGCTGTCCCCCTGACACCAGCTACCAAGGTTGGGGTGGATACATACATTTCTTTTTTCCTGCGTGATTTAGCTTGTAGCACCTTTCCCCAGAGCCTTCCAAGAAAAAGTTTAAAGTTCCCCACAACTGATTTTTTGTGCTCATCCCTCTTTAAGGTACCAACTCTTAGTGTTGAGCCCTCATCTAATCTGATAACTCTTCCATGACTCATCATTAATTCTACACTACCACCGCGTTTTACTTCTATACGATCTTCAGAATCAAGAATCATATTTAATAAAGCTTTTTTATGAAGGTCTTTGGTGTCTTTTGTAATTATTGCTGGATGCTTCAAAAAGGTTATCACTACTGTTTCTCTTTTTTGCTCTGGAACAATGTTATTCATTTCTTTTTTTGATAAAAATTTTATTTCTTTTCCTTCAGTAAGATTATTCCAATCTTTAATATGGGGATTAATCTGGACAAATTGTCTTGTCATTTCAGGGTTGAATCTGCCGTACATTTTAAAGCAAAGGAAGCTTATTGAGTCATTTGCTTTCACTTTAATGGATTGCCTTTCAGAGGCCTCTAAATAAAAAGGGGCAAGAAAAAGGATGGCAACACTTAACAAAAGTGTCGTTATTTGTATTCTGCTTTTTCCGCTTCGCTTATTTTTCATCTTCTATATCATGGCTATAAAACTGGAACTTAAATGATCCTATTTCAATCGTATCAAAATCCTTAAGATAATAGCTTTCTTTTATTACTTTATTATTAACTTTTACTTTTGTTTTCCCAGTAGTTGCTGTAATAGCATATCCATTTGGTCTTCGGCTAATAGTAGCTGCAATAGGAGGCATAAATAAACCGCTAAGCCTTATTTCAGAGGTTTCAGCCTTGCCTATCTTGGTCAACTTTTTCGTCAGTTGAATTTCGCCTTCACCAGAGCCATCAATAAAGCTTACAACAGCAATTTTTCCTTGTTGAATGGATGCATCCTTGGCCTTTTTTTCGGCCTGTTTCTCTAACAGCTCTTTTTGCTGGGCTGTATCAAGGATCATGGTCTTATCAAGCTCTCCATCTTTAGCTTTGGCCTGCTCCTGCTTTGACATAGCAAAGAAAAGGAGATGTTTGCCGATAGTTATTTTATCCTTATGCTGTAGTTTATAAGAAGTAATTTTTTTATCATTTGCAAATGTTCCATTTGTACTTTGTAGGTCAGTGAGGATATAGATATCTCCAGTTTTATCTATTCTGGCATGGTGACCAGATACTGCCAGATTATCAATAACAATTTCACTTGCTTCATCTCGCCCGATAGTCATGCTATCTTTGGAAAAAGGATACTCCTTTATCACTTTTTTATTAAATACTACTATAACACGTGCCATAATATATGCCCCTTTTTGTGGTTAATAAGAAAAAGCAGACTCTCAGTTTTTATTCTTAAAAAAGGCGTGAAATTTTTTTACTATTCCTCGCTTTTCATCAGATTCTTTATTTACACATATTAAAGAGACAGTGATATTATCATTACCACCTCTCTTGTTGGCTTCAGAAATGAGTTGCTGGCAAATATGTTCAGGGTCATTTCCATTGTTGATTATGTTTAGTATTTCATTGTCCGACACTAGGTCTGTGAGACCATCAGTGCAGAGTAAAAAACGGTCATTATCTATGTGCTCAATTTCGAACACATCTGCATCAACAGTATCTGAAGAACCTAAATTTCTTGTGAGTATGTGTCGTAAAGGTGATATTCTTGCTTCTTCCTCGGATATCAGGCCCATCTCTAACTGTTCAGCTACCATACTGTGTTCCTTAGAAAGGGGCTCTATTGAAGCTTCTCTTATAAGATATATCCTGCTATCACCCACATTAGCTGCAATTATGGTAGAGGGCATGATTGCCAGAATTACAATTGTTGTTCCCATACCTTTGTATTCTGTATATTCTTGAGACATCTCATATATGACTCTGTTCGCTAATTTTATACTACTTAATAGATAATTACCTCTTTGGCTCAAGGTCATATCCGGAAAGTCAAATATTTCAGTTACAGGACTGTTTTTATTTATCCACGTATTAACATTTTTTTGGATTATCTGTACGGCAACCTTACTGGCAATTTCTCCAGCCAAATGACCCCCCATACCATCAGCCACGATGTATAATTTGGCAGAGTTATCCATTGCAAAGGAATCCTCGTTGATTTCCCTCTTAAGGCCTACATCAGAAAGTCCCGCAGCTGAAATTTTCAATATGTCTCCTTAATGATTTTCAACTTCTACTTGTTATCTTTATTTTTTTGTGCCCTCAGTGTATCAATTTTATTCGCTAACACTCTTAAATATTTAGATAAATCACTCGCCTTCTGAAACCTATGATCTGGATTTTTGGCCAAGGCTTTATCGAGTATCTGCTCATATGGTTTAATAACTTTTGGATTTAGTGTATGGGGTGAGGTATGTTTTTCCTGAGTGATTTTGTAAAAAAGACTGTTCATGTTGTCACCAGTGAATGGCAATTCTCCTGTGAGAAGCTGAAAGAATACAACACCCAGCGAGAATATATCTGAGCGGGCATCTATATGCCGACCCATAATCTGTTCTGGCGACATATAGTTCGGTGTACCGAGTATTATTCCACTTCTGGTTTTTGAGGCAGACATTGACTTTGCTATTCCAAAATCGGTTACCGTTATCTTACCAGTTTTTAATAGCATGATATTTGCTGGTTTTATGTCTCTATGAATTACATTATTGTTGTGCGCATATTCTAAGGCGTCGGCTGTTTCAGCTATGATATCGAGTAATTTTCTCATCGGAAGGAGCGATCCTTTCTTACAATATTTATCGAGATCATCTCCGTCTAGGAATTCCATGGCCATATACGTAAGGTCATAGTCTTCTCCTATGTCGTGAATGGCAACAATTCCAGGGTGCGAGAGTTTTCCTGCCAACTCAGCCTCCATAAAGAAACGCTCTTTTATTTCTTTTAGCTGATCCTCTTCAAATTCATCAGAGAAACGGATTGTCTTGATTGCCAAGAGGCGATTGATTTTAGGATCTCTCGCTTTATACACGGTACCCATTGCGCCCCGACCCAACTCCATGAGTATTTCATATCTTCCAACGGTGGGCTTAATTTCCAGGTCATCTGAAACAATTATTTTTTCTTCCTTGCTTCCCTGGTAGGCACCTAATGGTAGAGAACTGAGTACCTTTTTTAATTTTGGTATGCGTTCATTTAAATCCTTAAATGCTTTTTCTTTTTTGTTAATATATTCATATATAGAAATAGCCTTATTAATCATTCTCTTCCGTTCATAATCAAGACCAAGATTGTAAATAATATCCCTCAGTTGATCATCGAGAGGACATTTTCTGAACTTTTCAAATGCCAGATCAAGCAATCCCTGGCTCTGGAGACTAATACCGAGCATCCGGTTAGTTTCTATTGCCTCTTGTGAGAGACCGGTCGTGCGAAGGTAGAGAAAGTCTTTTCCCATAATAATAACATAGATCATTATCAGAGAGAGAAGAATGTAGATGCTTTTAAACCATGTATCAAATGCAATAAAAAAGGTGGCAGAGGTTAAAAATACAAGAAAAATAAGTCCTGCTGTGATTCCCGTTCTGTTTAAATAACTGAAACGGGATTGGAAGAATGAGGATGCCATACCGAGCAGCGCTAAGATAAGGACCTCCAGATAGAGCATCATATTTGAGCGTTTAAGAAAACGTCCGTTTAAGAGATCCTCAATTACATTGGCCATAAACTCTATCCGTGGCATAGAAGGGTCTACTGGCGTGCTCACTGCAGCACTTCCTTTGTTTGTAAAACCAATGAGGACAATTTTGTCATCAAATACGGCTGGGACCTTTTTAACATTTAAGATATCGATAAATGAATAGTATGGAAAGGATCGTCTTCCACCTTTAAATTTAATGAACATTTCACCATTGCTCGTTGGAATAATTTCTTCTCCGATTTTGATTCCAGAGCCTTTAATTATTACCTGATCAGGATGCTTATTTACGTAATCAAGCACAAGACGTAAAGGCATGGAGGGAATTATATGTCCTCGATAATTAATAAAGGGTATATGAACCTGGCCCATCATTATTTTATTAGGGGAGAGATTTGTGTGTCCTAGTGCATGACTGCTTTTTAATAGCTCATTAAATGGGGTGGTTAATTCTCTAACAGATCTGCTGTCTTTAATATTAATGCTATCTTGTTTAAACACACTGAGATTCAGAAATGATTCAGACGAAATTACTAACTCGGTTTGATATTTTCCAAATTCGCCTACAACTGGAAGTATTATATTTCCACTTTTTTTCACTGTTTCAGATAATACTTTATCATTATCCAGGCGTTTTTCAATCTCCTTCAACTCAGCAAGTATCCATGTATCTTTCTCTCCTGTGGTGTAACTAGTTTCTCGTTTTAGGATTTTACTGTAAAGCTTCTCTATTTCTTTCATGCCTGGGTTTTGCTCTTTTTCGCTAAAGATCATATCTATGCCAATAAACTTTGCCCCATTACTTTTTAAGATCTTGATCATCTCAGCTATAATATGCCGTGGCCAGGGCCATTTCCCAAGATTTATAATGCTTTTATCATCGATATTTACTATGGCTACTTTGCTTTCGCTAGGGTTACGAGGTGTGTCGAGCCGCATTTCGATCTCGTATATAAGCTTTTCAAGTGACTCGAAAGAGGAGAAGCCCATAAAAGACAGGTATATACAAATAGCTATGACAAGTGACCCTATAAATAGATTTGTTCTTGAATCGTTTTTGTTCATGTAATTAAACGTTTAGGAGATGGCATGACGCAGTGAACATAAACTACCTTACAACCCCGCTCAACTCCGACAGACTACGAGGTGTCAAAGCCACACAATGTAACGCACCACGCTTCGGAGAATTAACCCTCTGCCCGCCGTCTTTGTGGCGTGGTAGCAGAGTGGCCGACCTGTCCGCCTTTGGCGTATTGAAAATTTTTGGTGGCACCTTTCTGACTTGTGCCATTAACATGGAGTGATGGAAAGGTTCAATAAAAGGAAATACACACAATATTCCATCATTCCAATTGCGACAAGAAGCTACGTGTATATTTCCGTTGCTTTACATTTTTTTGTTGATAGCCTGTGATTGAATGATTATATGTAATATGTACCTAATATATTTTTTAAAAACAATTTACGCAACTTAAAATTAATGCAAATCTATATCAAATTAATACCTATATGTCAAAGAAAAGCCTGATTTTTACTATTTTAATATTACATCAGTTCTTATTGAGTTGAAATAATGTGTAAATAATGATATATAAAATCAAGAATTTTCTTATTAACGTGTAACATGTAATAAGGCTATTACCCAGTATGGATGCTGCATCGAATCAAGAGAAGAAAAAAACACAGAATGATAATTTTGTCTCCAAGCGTAAACTAGGAGAATTATTGATAGAATCAGGTCTTTTGACTATTGATAAACTCAAGGACGCCTTAGAGGCTCAGAAGAGTACTGGGAAAAGGTTAGGCGAGGCCTTAATTGACATGAAGATCATTTCAGAAGAGGAAATGGCCTTTTCTCTGGCTATGCAACTCAAGATTCCCTTCATTGATCTCATAGACTATTCCATCAACAATGATATTATGGACTGTATACCTGAGGAGGTGTGTCAGAAATTTATATGCATTCCTCTCTCTATGAAAAATAATATACTTGATGTTGCTATGGCTGATCCTCTTGATCTGCATATAATGAAAGATCTCCAGTTTATAACTGGTTACAATATCCAGCCTGCTATTTCTACACGAAGCCAGATAACGGATAAGCTTCAACGACACTACCACCCAGAAAGATCAATTAAGGATGTTGCTGATGACTTTACTGATGATGCCGGCTTCATGGAGTTTCTCCCTGATGAAGAAAAGAACATCGAGGAAGAAGCAAATTTTGAATCTTTCAAGGATTCACCGTTTATCAAAATGGTCGATCTTATCATCAGGAATGCCATTCAGAGCGGATCAAGTGATGTTCATATTGAGGCACAGGAAAATCATGTAAGAGTGAGAAATCGCATTGATGGCGTGCTAAAAGATTCTATAAAGCTTCCGAAATGGACGCAACCTATTATTATTTCGCGTATTAAAGTATTGGCGGGTTTAAATATAGCAGAAAGGAGACTCCCACAGGATGGAAGGATAAAGGTCAAGGCAAAAAATGTATCCGTAGATCTAAGAGTATCCACACTGCCTACGTATTATGGTGAAAAGGCAGTTATAAGAATCTTAAACAAAGAAGAAGCATTTCTATCAATGAATCAGCTTGGATTAGGCCAGAAGAATCTGACGATACTAACGAATTTTATACGCCGACCCCAGGGCATGGTTTTGATTACAGGCCCTACAGGAAGTGGAAAAACCTCAACCCTGTATGCATGTATGCGGGAGATGAAGTCGGAAGAGGTAAATATCATTTCTGTTGAAGATCCTGTAGAATATGAGTTATATGGTGTCAACCAGGTACAGATAAACGAAAAGGTTGGCCTCTCATTTCCTTTTATTCTGCGATCGATTTTACGGCAAGATCCCAATGTGATTATGATAGGTGAGATACGGGATGAAGAGACGGCTGAGATAGCTGTTCAGGCCTCTATGACTGGACATTTAGTTATTTCAACTCTGCATACAAACGATGCCCCTGCGGCGGTTACGCGTCTGATAGATATAGGTATTCCACCATACCTTATTGCCTCTTCTTTGGTTGGAATTGCGGCACAGCGGCTGGTAAGAATCATATGTTCGGATTGCAAGGAGGAATACATACCCAATCCAGAGTCCCTGGCCAGGCTCAATCTAGATAAAAATGATCTCCCCTTTAAATTCTATAAAGGGGCAGGGTGCCCGAATTGCAACAATACTGGTTTTAAAGGGAGAACGGTTATTGAAGAGATAATGATTGTCGGTCCGAAAATACGAGAACTCATTCAATCCTCTGCAACAGCCGATACGTTGCGGGAAGCAGCAATGGCAATGGGAATGACCACCCTCGGGATGAGTGGAATGAAAAAGATAGAAAGGGGAGTTACAACCATAGAAGAGGTGCTGAAAGCGGTACACGAAAAGGAGGAAT
>Ga0307444_1000474_pt1 | contig 19157 bp, 9 predicted proteins | sample SalMarSW160340MG_FD_202145 | JGI IMG/M metagenome (GOLD analysis project Ga0307444, IMG submission 202145) | Salt marsh sediment microbial communities from the Plum Island Ecosystem LTER, Massachusetts, United States - SW1603-40 | ecosystem: Environmental > Aquatic > Marine > Intertidal zone >...
CATCAGGTAAAGATGCATCAAGAAGAGGATTTGCTATACTTATATGACGATTAGCTCTCTGAGCTAATTTGATTATAAAACTATCCAATTCCTCAGTAGTATCAAGGGATACGTTAGTTGAAATAGATTCATATTTCCTATGCCATACATAAATAGGAATACCAGTTCCATCACAAGAAATATCTTCTATGTTAGGATCTAGCATAAAAGGTTGGATTTTACCGTAACCTATCAAATCTCTTGTTAGATAATACATTATTTTCTCAAATTGAGATTCATTCAGCGAGATTCTATAACGTTTGATGATATCTACAATCTTTTTCTTGAGAAATTCTTCAGCTTTTTCAGTTGATTTAAGAACTGTGAAATCGACATCCAATTCATCAACCATTATAGAAAAGATTTTGTTATAGATAGCAGTTTCCTTACTATCTAATGGTATCTCTACTACCATGTACATTGTTCGTTTTGTTGTTGGATCAGTTTGTATAAGAACATACGAAAATGGAGGACTTACTGGATAAGTCTCTTCAAGAATAGGTACTGCAGCTGTATCAACAAAAGGTTCGCTTGTATCTTCTTGCATGAATTATTAATATAAGTAACACTTTTTAAAGATTGTTTTCTTATTAGCTCAATTATATATTTATTCTATCTGGTCTTATCCATTTTCCTACTAAGAATTTTTCACTTTTTTCATATTCTCTTAGAACAATTTATTTTTACTCGATTTTTTATATAAATATTAATAGATATTAACCTCTTCAATTATTTTAACTCTATTCTAATTTTTTTGAAAAAAGGACAGAATAAAGATGATTTCTTGAACTAACTTGTTAAGGTTTTTTCATTTCATCTTTGTTTTTTTCCTCCAAATCACAATAACACAAGAAAGAAGTGAGATTATAAGTAAAGATTCTGTAAAAGGCGAGTTTATTGTTTCTGTTGTTTGATCATTGATATCTAAATTATTATCATCTTCAATAGGTACTTGGTAATTAAAAGAACCATAAGTAATATTCATATTACCATCATTGATTGAAATGATAGTTGATAAGGATTCTCCTTCAGTAATGTTTCCACTTGAATTTATGAATAAAATAGGTCTCCAAAGAGTATAATTTCCATCTGGTAAATAAGTTAAACCTGATTGATTAATGTAGAATTTCATCAAGTTGTATTCAGTAGTTATTCCAGGTTTATAGGAATACTGTCTAATTATGGCAGCACCATAGGATAATAGGTCAAGTTGTAATGATTGATTAACAAATGATGCGTTAATAAACGCATAAGAATTAAGATCTGTAAGTTCAATTACTGTTTGACTTTTATTATCTCTATTTAATATCTCTACTTCTACTTCAATTCCGAATAGAGTGCTGTTAGGTTGGTATGGACCTGAAATATTAGGTGTGATCTCATTAATTTTAGATACCCTACTATCTATAACAGGCTGGTATCCATTAACTGAAGAAATGGGAAGGAGAAGTATCTGAAATATTAATGTTATTGTTAAGAATTTATTTGATGATTTTATCAAGAATTTCCACCTCCTTGTAATCTTAACGTTTTTTCTTCTGTACTTTTTATATTAAATATTGTAATTAAAATATATAAATTCATCGAGCCAACACTCCTTCATAATAGGCTTTTCCATAAGCTGAATATGCATCAACGTATCCATATCTCATCTGTTGATCAAATGTATCCCTTGAACTTGCGTAAAGTAAGATTTCTATGACTTTCTGTAGAGAAGGATCGGTGGATGAAGTAAGACCTGCATGATATCCTGTAATTATCAGAGCGACTATTGCAGCCAAATAAGGAGTACTAAAACTTGTTCCTACACCATATATCCACTCTCCTCTCCAACACTGTTCTTGAGTATCATAGTAACTATCATTTAATATTGGTATACCATTTCCAGGCTCAAGCCAATTAACAATATGATTCCCTTCTGTAGAGGCTTCATACCAAGCTGAGAAAGCTGATTTATAGTCCTTATATTCATAATTTCCTTTTGTTTCATGATTAATCGACCCAACAGAATACCATTCAGAATAATAAGATTGATACTTATACTCATGTCCCCATCGTGCATTTAGATATGTATAATAATTTCCTGCTGCTGTAAGCATTATTACATTTTTGTCAAGCAAACTAGCCCATTTTTGATGGATTGACGTGTTTTCAGTAAAGTTTTCTCTCATAACCCATGACCATGAAATAATATCAATATCTTTTGAAGCTTGATTATTATCAATCCAATCCCAAATCTTATAATCTCCATATTCAAATCCATAAATGTCATTTTTAATTTTTAAATCTATGAAAATTACTTTTACATCTCTAGCAACAGCAGCTAATGCTGAAATAACTGCATATCCATGGCCATGTTCCTCTTGATATTCTAATAAACTATCATTGGGATTTGTAATATATTCTGTACAATTTTCACCACCATACGTGAAATTAGTAACAAAACCTATAATATTCACATTAGCTTCAGGATTTTGTTCTAATGCTTTCCATTCATTTTTAAGAAGACCATCATCAATTACAACAACTGTAACATAACTATCGATATGAATACCATAATCATAAACCACTATATCTGCACCTGTATAAGTATATGCACCATCTTGAAGATTTCCAACATTTACAGCTGGATTAGGTACAGGATCATCCATATCACCAGCTGGAACAGCATAATTTAAGTCATTTTTTCTGAAAAGTAATTTGTTATTACATAAAATAGGTGATAATATAATTGATAATATTACACACAGTGAAAAATATCTTTCTTTCCTTAATTTGAAATCCCTCTTACAAATAAGGAACAATATTTTCTTTTTCTTAAAATATTTCTTAAGTTTATTATATTCATTACTACACAACAACCCACTTATTATTCCAACTTAATGTACTACTTCCTATTATTGATATATAAGCAATATTTTTTTAAATCAAGATTGTAAAATTTTTATGCTTTTTTACCATTTTTTACGATTTTTATTTATGAGAATTATTACTATTACTCCAAAATGACTTTAAACATCTCCTTTGATATCAACCTTATAACTAAGTGAATAAAAGGAACAATTGACATATGTATAATTCATTTAGCAAGAAAAAGAAAACTTAAATGAACTATTTAACAAATTTTAGGAATTTAGAATTATGCTACTAGTTATTCCATCGTAAATATATGTAATACTTGGTGCAAGGTTTGCACTTAAAATTGTACCAGAGATTGTAATTTCAGCTGGGGCAATAAAGAGCGAAATAATTGCATCTACACTTTCATCATCTATTGAAAAACCTTTGAGTGAATAAGTTACTTCTGAAGATAAGACTTCTATTTGATATTCTGATTGTTGTATTGTTTGAGGAAGTTCTCCTAATTCGAATCTAATATTAAACTCCGTTGCTCCTCCAATTATCATTTCTTCTCCTTGGTTTTTAAGATCATGAATTAATTCCGCCATGCTTTGCAGTATACTTTCGAGATTCGTTTCTATTGATCGGTTCTCCATCGAATTATCTATAGACATCATTGTTACTGATATTCCCGCGATTGCAAGCGAGCCTACTAAAAGAATAGATAGATACATTATGTATTCGCTAGGCATTTTTCATTCCTCAACTAAGTGATACTCCTACTATTATATTTATTAAATTGGCTTCAATTCCGTGTGCTATATAATTGGGATTTACCGGAAAATAAATCGGATATTCATAAAGACGGAAATTATACTGATTCAAGAGAGTTACTTCTCCTTGTAAATCATGCAAGTATGAAAAAGTTCCAAGATGTTGTTTTTCTGTTCCCAAATATGTCAACTCCAAATTGATGTACTTCTGGGAATTACTAACTAGAGAGGATTCTTCTAGCACAAAAGTAACATGAATTATGTCTAAGTAGTAAATCTCTTCTGAAGCTGCTGTAACGTATTCAGTAATCAAAGAATATCTATAATAAAGAGCTAGTTCTAGATAACCAGATTCATAGACCGCTCGTGAGGTATTTACTATTGCAATATCGTTGTATAATCTTTCGCTCCCGTTCAAGAACAGATAATTTTGGTCTTGTGGCCCAACAATATATCTGTGTTCTCCTATCTCATAATCTGCAATGGATGTGCTTTTATGAGTTATTCTTGAAACATTATCTTGTAATAAAAGACTCGTTTGAGCTCCCGTGATATCTTTTAGAAGAAATATAAAATTCCACCTGGTGTCAATTTGGAAAGTACCTTCCTCTTGAACAAATAAAAATTGACTACTACTTGGTGCTGAATCTTTAATTAAATCTTGTACTGTTGAATCGAGAGAAGTAAAGTAAAGATTATTGCTATTGTTATAGCTTTTATCCTTAAATTTAGCAATATTAGGGAACATATATACGAGCGAAATTCCTATAGCAGCAGTAATAAGAGCAAACATTAACACTACCGCAACTATTGGAGAAATAGCTCTCCGATTCATTCTTATTTTCATTGTATGGCATTACTATGAATTTCTTCAAATTAAAGTTTATGGTAATTTTTCTTTTGCCAATTTTTTTTGTAAGGCAACCGTTTTACCTTTACTTGCTTTTAATAGATTTAAAATCAATCTACTTTTTTCAACAGAATTTTGTCGGAAACAGGAACGACTTAAATCACTTTTTATACCATGCCGGTTGTGTTGTAAAGGCTTAAATATTATTTAGTTTTTCACATAATAAAGAATTGTAGTCTAGTTCTAAGAAAATTAGACAGAGTAAGATTGAGGAAACTCTTAGGGGTTTAATAATCAATTTACAGATAATAAATTAAGGGGTTAAAGTGACAGAATTAAAACTCTCAGAAAATGCAAAAACAGTACTAGAAAAAAGATATCTGCAAAAAGATGAACATAACAAACCAATTGAAACAATAGAAGAAATGTTTGGGAGGGTAGCGAATTATATTGGAGACACAGAAGAAGAAAGAAAGGAATTTCTTGAAATGATGACTTCATTGAGATTTTTACCAAATTGTGTAACAGAAGACACAATGATTCCAACAACACAAGGAATACTTACTTTGGATGAAATTCCAGTTGGTAACATTGATTTGAATGTATATTCTGACAATGATATAGAAAAAGCTGAATTGTGTTTTAATAATGGTTTTCAAAATATTGTAGAGATTGTAACAGAAGATGGTTATTCTGTCCAATGTACTCCACTTCATTATTTTCGAATTATTGATGAAAATGGAGACTATGTTTGGAAACAAACCAAAGATCTGAAAGAGAATGATTGGATTTCTTTGCGAAGAGATTTTATTAAAGACCATTGTGAATTAATAAGTTTAAAAACAGATAAGAAAATAGAGTCTGTTGGCACTCCTCCAAAATCTATAATCCTCCCTGAATATTTAAATGAAGATCTTGCAGAATTAATTGGATGGTACATCGGAGATGGTAATTTAAGAAAATATGATCTAAGAATTGCAATTTATGGAAAAGACAAAGATTTACTAGAAAGGATTCGTAATTTATCAATGAAACTTTTCAACCTAAAGCCTTCTATTCAAAAACCGGCCCGAGCAAACATTTATGAAGTCTCACTAAATAGTGTGGTTCTTTCAAATTACTTACATAATAACAATCTAATTAAAGTATCATCTTCAAAAGCTGAAATTCCTAAATTAATTTTAAAATCTAATAAGAATGTTATAAAATCTTTTTTAAGAGGTCTTTTTGAAGCTGATGGTTCAATCAGTGATAGAGGAATAGAATTTGCTTCATCTTCACAAAAACTAATAAAACAAACTCAAATTCTTTTACTTGGTTTAGGTATAAGCTCACGTGTTTCTAAGCGAGTAGATGGATTTAGACTCACTATTAAAAATAATAGGGATGGACTAATTTATAAAAATGAGATTGGTTTTTTAAGTAAACGTAAAAATTCTAGACTTCAGCTTATAAAAAAATCAAAGAATGATAGAACTCACAAAATCCCGAACCAACAAAAGAAATTATATGATTGGTATCACCAAAATAAAGATTATAACTTGTATAGAAAAATAGCGCGATTTATGATCAAAGGGAAATATAAACAAGATATCTCAGAAGAGATTTTTAACTTTTACACCAAACAATTCCCTAGTTTAAAAACATCTCCTGTAACTGAACTCGTTGATTCAAATTTAGTGTTTCAACAAGTAAAAACAATTACAAAAAAGAAAGAAAAAGTTGTTGTAGGAGATCTGATGGTTCCAAAAAACCATACCTATCTCGCTGATGGTTTTGTAAGTCATAATTCTCCAACATTAATGAATGCAGGAACAGCTCTAGGGATGCTCTCAGCTTGTTTTGTGCTTCCAATAGAAGATGATATGTCCTCAATATTTGAAGCAGTAAAACTTTCAGCATTAATTCACCAAGCTGGTGGAGGTTGTTGTAGCGCAGGAACTGTTATCCCAACCGTTGAATATGGTCTTGTTCCTATTGAGAATATTCCTGGATTTTCTGATATTCCAATTGATGAGAAAGGTCACTCTTGTAGTCAATTTACAGTGTTTTCCTTTGATGAAACTACTGAGTCATTTACAAGAGCTAAAGTCTCGCATCTATGGCGATTCGAAAGGGATTCTTTTCTGCAAATAAATTTTGGAACAGAAGGATTCGTTAGAGTTACTGATTGGCACCCTTTTATTGTTTACGAACCATATCCTAATCAACAAAGCGGAGGAGAATATGTCTCAAAAAGAGCTGATGAATTAGAAATTGGTGATTGGCTAGTTACACCTTCATTTCATGATAACTTATTTGTCAATGAAGAACCAGATTTCTGGTGGCTTTATGGATTCTTTCTTGGTGATGGAAGTCTAGATACTACAAAGAATGGTGTAAGATTAAGATTTCATTCTAAGGACTCAAAATATTTGAATCGGATTTCTACAATAATATCTTCATATACTGATGGAATTTCTGGAAGCATTAGCACTGATAAGAGAACAGAATGTAGAACACTCTCTATCACTTCAAGGTACAATCAGAGAGAGAGTTATAGTGATTTTAGTGGATACTTCAACACAAAATTAGCAGATTTCATAAAAAGGTTTGTTGAACTGAATCAGAATAATATAAATAAAAAAATGGTTCCTAGAGAGACTTTCTTGTGTCCAAATCCAAAAGCTTTGATTTCTGGATTAATAGATTCCGATGGTTGGATAGGAAGAGATCAATCTGGTATTGCAACTGGATCTAAGGAAATGAAAGATTTTATTGTTCGTCATTTGTCTCTTCTTGGAATTAACTGCAAAGTAAGATTCAGAGTGGATAAAAGAGATAGAAAAATCCAAGGATCTTGGTGGAGTATAGAGTTCCCAACAGGTTATACTCAACTTTTGTTTACGAAAAAGAATCCCAGAAAAACAAAGTTACTCTCTAATCGGAAGATAAAAGTGAAATCCATTAAGAAGATTAAAGAAAAAATACAATTTTATGATTTTACAGTTCCTCGATATAATAATTATCTAGGTGGAAATACTCAATTTGTTTCAATTCATAATACAGGTTTTGCTTTCTCCAAGTTAAGACCTAAGAACGATGTTGTAAAAACAACAGGAGGAATAGCTTGTTTTCCTGCTTCTGTTCGCATTCACACTAATAAAGGTCTTCTACGGCTTGAAGATATAATAAATTCTGATTTAGAAATTAAAGCTCAAACTCATAAGGATTATTGTAATATAATAAACAAATTTGACAATGGTTATGCTGATGTTTATGAAACCTGTGTGTCCAATGGTTACAAGCTAAAAACGACTTTGAATCACAAGTTTCTCACAATTGAGAACGATAATCTTGTCTTAAGACCATTAGCTGATCTCAATGTCTCTGATTATGTTTTCTTATTAGCAAAAGAACCAAATGAAAACAGTCCTAGTGTTATCACTTTGGCAACGCAATTAGAAGACGCAAATGAATATTCTGTGGATTTAGATGAAGATTTAGCATATTTTCTAGGTTTAACATATGCAGATGGAAATATCACTAATAATGGTCGTCATTATTTTATAAATATCTCTTTGAATATAAAACAAAAAAAAGTTATTGAGAAAATTAAACAAATCACAAGTAGTAAATTTGATTACGAAATAAGAGAGTATAGAAGAGAAAAAATTAACAAAGTTGAACTTAGAATCCATGGTAAGAAATATGTACAACTTTTAGATGAGAATAAACTTCTCAAAGAGAATTGTGAATTTATAAGTATACCAGATAAGATATTTAGAAGCCCGCTTAATGTTGTATGCTCGTTTATTGCAGGTTATTTTGATGGTGATGGACATATAGGTAAGAAAGGTAGAATTAGTGTTAAAACAATCTCTGAGCAAATGGCTCAAGATTTTTCTAATCTAATAACTAGAATTGGAGTATTATCTACTTTCTATCTTGATAAAACCATAGATACCAGAGGTGTTGGTAGAAAACCTAGTTATAGAATCTCTATACCAACTGCAATTTTTAAAGAAAGATTTTTCAAGTTTATTTCTCCTTATTCAGTGAAACTAGCAAATTATGTTCTAAGAAAAGGAGCTAAGAATAGGCTGTTTTCATATCCATTTAACGTACTTAAAAAAATTAGTGATCCGAAGAAAAGAGCAAAGATTTCCAAAACTATTATTCCTTATAACAGCAAGGTTACAACTAGAAGAGCTCTTAGAAGGTTAATTGAAGAAAGTGAAACTTTCAATATAATTGGTGATGAATTTGAATATATTAGAATGCTTGATAATCTATATCCTGTTCAAATACAAGAAATTACCAGGATAGGAAAAGAAAAAGTGTACAATCTAGAAGTTGAAGAAGTCAATATGCTTTCTGCAGGTGGTTTTTATGTTTCAAATTCAGGTCCCCTTTCTTTCATGGAAGTTTTTAATGCAGCTACTGATACTGTGAAACAAGGTGGATGTATTGCAGCTGATAGTCTTATCCGAACAGATATGGGATCCTTTCCCATTGGTGATTTACTTAATTGTCCTCCTTTGAAAGATAATCCTACTCAATCTTTAGTTTATGATGGAGATAACTTTAATCATGCATATTTATCTATGGATAATGGGATTTCTGATGTTATTAAAATCACAACTGACTTAGGAATTGTAATTAGACCTACATATAATCATCAAATTGCTACAGTAGGCGAAAATGGATATATTGAATGGAAAAAAGTTGAGAAATTAAAAGTGGCTGATTGGCTCGTTGTATCTCTCGGTGGTCATGAAGGTACTGATCAATATCTACCAATTTTAAAGGAACAACACTTTAATTCTAACCAAATTACTATTCCTGAAAAAATCACTCCAGAAATTGGAGAAATTCTCGGTTTATATATGGCTGATGGTTGTATAAGCACTCATGGGAGATTAGTTTTTAGTATAAATAACAAAGATTCAGATCTGATACAGAGAATTCAAGATTTGATGATAAACGCTTTTGGTTTAGAAGTAGGTATTATTGATGATAAAGAAACATATTCTGATCTGTTTTTCTATTCAAGGGATCTATGTGAATATTTTGATAAGATGGGGTGGAAAAAGACCTCATCTGCTGATGCGTTTATACCGGAGATAATATTCAAATCCTCTCCTTTAGTAGCTAAAAGTTTCGTAAGAGGATTATTTTCTGGTGATGGTGATGTACACTTGGATGGATATCCTAGATATTACTCAATTTCAAAGAAATTAATTTATCAACTTCAGCAATTACTCTTAGGTTTAGGGATTGTATCTTCTATTACACTAAATACAAATAGAGATAATAGTTTTGGCAAAAAACCAATCTATAACCTCTCAATCATTCCTGAAAGAAGTTTAAGTATTTTCAGAGATGAAATAGGTTTCAGCTCAACTAGAAAGAGTACGATTCTTCTTAATCGTTTTCCTTCAAAAGCTTTCGAATATGTCGATTATATCCCAAATCAAAGCTCTCGAATGAAGAGCCTTTATCATTATGTCGGTGCTGGTACTAGTAAAGGACGAACAAAAAGAGGTGCTGATAGGGTTTTCTACCGAGCTATTCAGCATTACATCACTGAAAATCCAAAAGGAAAAAGAAACTTAACAAGAAAACGATTACTAAAACTCATTGAGCTTTTTCCAGTTCTTAAGGAAGATCAGCATTTTCAAGAAATTATCAATCCACAGTATTATTACTCTCAAGTTCTAGCTATTGAAAAAGATAAAACTTATACAATGGATATCGAAGTATCAGGTTCCAACAAATTTGTGGCAAATGGTATACTTGTCCATAATAAAAGGCGTGGAGCTAATATGGGTGTTCTCCGTGTTGACCATCCGGATATCATGGAGTTTATCACTTATAAAGAAGATCAAACTAAGCTCACTAATTTTAACATCTCTGTTGCAGTTACTGAGCAATTCATGAAAGCAGTTAACAAAAATGAAGAATATGATCTAATAAATCCTCGAACGAATAAACCTGTAGCAAAATTAAATGCCAAAGAAGTTTTCAATAAAATTGTAGAAATGGCTTGGAAGAATGGGGAACCTGGTATTATCTTTATAGATAGGATAAACAAAGATAATCCTACTCCAGAAGTAGGAGAAATAGAGTCAACTAATCCTTGTTTGACAGGAGATACTTGGGTAACTACTCTAGATGGTCCTAAAATGATATTCGATTTAATAGGGAAGCAGACAGAATTACTATTAGATGGTGAATTTACAAAGTCTGATATAAGAGGATTCTTCTTTACAGGAGAAAAAGATGTTTTTGAAATCAAAACACAAAGTGGGTATTCAATAAAAGCAACCAAAGACCATCTGTTTAAAGTTGCTAAACGAATCTCAAGACAAGAGATAGAAACAGAATGGAAAACATTAGAAGAGCTTGAAAAAGACGATAGAATAATATTAAGCAATAATCGTGGAACTCGTTGGATAGGAGGTGAAGGATTACTCGAAGAAGGATATGTTTTAGGTTTACTACTAGGAGATGGAACATTTGCAGAAGATCAAGCAGTACTATCAGTTTGGGGAGAATCTGAAGGTTCTATTAGTATGCGTTCTTTTGTTGAAGATTACGCTTATAATTTACCTCATCGTTCTGATTTTTCAGGATTTAGAAAACAATTAATAAGAGATGAATATCGATTAAAACTGGCTGAAATAACCACTTTAGCTAACAATTATGGTATGTATCAAGGATTCAAAGAGATAAATCCATTACTTGAAGCTACAAGTTATGATTTTCATATAGGCTTTATCAGAGGATTATTTGATGCAGATGGTTCAGTACAAGGATTTCAAAATAAAGGAATATCTATAAGATTATCTCAATCAAATGTTAGAACTCTTGAGACTGTACAAAGAATGCTTCATAGATTAGGAATTGTATCAAGGATTTATAAAAACAGAAGAAAAACCCAAATGAAGCTACTTCCTGACGGAAAAGGAGGCATGAAAAAATACCGTATCAAACCTCAACATGAATTAATCATATCAAAAGATAATATGCAGATATTTGCAGAGATTGTAGGATTCAGCGACACTGACAAACAAACACTACTTGAAGAAAAATTATCAAATTATAAACGTCCATTTTATCGTGAAAGATTTGCACATAGAATTAAAGAAATAGTGTTTGTAAATAAGGAAAGAGTTTATGATATCCAAATACCTTTAAAAAATGCATTTTCTGCGAATGGTTTTCATACTCACAATTGTGGTGAGACTCCGTTGCTTTCTTTTGAATCCTGCAATTTAGGTTCCATTAACCTTTCTAACCACATTTCTGAAGGTAAAATTAATTGGAAATTGCTTGAAGATTCTGTTAGAAAAGGTGTCCGTTTTCTTGATAATGTTATTGACAAGAATGATTACATCCTTCCTGAAATCGAGCAAATGACCAAATCTAATCGAAAAATTGGATTAGGCGTAATGGGTTTTGCCGACTTACTTGTTAAATTAAACATTCCCTACAATAGTAAGGAAGGTGTTCAAACTGCTGGAGAAATCATGGACTTTATCCAAAAGACAGCTCGAGATGAATCTGTTAGGTTAGGCGTAGAAAAAGGTAATTTTCCCAATTTCGATAAAAGTGTCTTCAAATCTAACTATGAAGCAATGAGAAATGCAACTGTAACCACCATTGCTCCTACAGGAACTATATCACTGATTGCTGGTTGTTCAAGTGGAATTGAGCCATATTACGCTATTGCTTTCACTCGTAATGTTCTTGGTGGAAAGAAACTTTTTGATGTCAATTCAATATTTGAAAATTATCTTAAAGAAAATGGTTTATACTCAGAAGAACTGATTGAGAAAATCTCAAATCAAAACTCTATACAAGAAGTAGAAGAGATACCTGAAGAACAAAAAAGAGTATTTGTCACTTCTCATGATATCTCTCCAGAATGGCATATAGATATGCAGGCTGAATTCCAGAAGTATATAGATAATGCTACCAGTAAAACTATCAATTTTCCCAATTCTGCAACAAGAGAAGACATAGCCAAAGCTTACCAATTAGCTTTTCAGAAAGGATGTAAAGGGATTACTGTATATCGAGATGGTTCGCGCAAATATCAGGTGCTTACAACAAAGAAAAAGGAGAAAACTGAAGCTCAACAATCAGTCCGAGCTGTTGAAAAAGTGGAACCAAGAGAAAGACCTGAAGTAACTCTCGGAAGAACCCATAAAATTAGATCAGGATGTGGAAATCTCTATGTAACAGTTAATAGAGATGAAACTGGAGTTTGTGAAGTATTTGTTCAGGTAGGGAAAAGTGGTGGATGTATCACCAGTCAAAGTGAAGCAGTAGGTAGATTGATTTCTCTCTCACTCCGCTCTGGGGTTAAACTTGAAGCAATAGTTGAGCATTTAGCAGGGATTCGATGTCCTAATCCTAACTTCTATCAAGGTAAAACAGTATTATCCTGTGCAGATGGAATAGCTCATGTCTTGGAAAACTATATTGATGGAGAAGAAATTGTTAGATTTAATGGAACTATAGCTTGCCCTGATTGTGGAGCGATGTTAGAACTCTCTGAAGGATGTTTTACTTGCAAAAGTTGCGGATATAGTAAGTGCGATTAGATTTTTTTTCTTCGCTCTTTTTCTTAAAACAGAACACAAGATTTTTTTGTAATTAAAACAGAGGAAGTATGATGATATTCTGGTTTGATGCTGTTACTGCAAAGGAACCTCTACTATTTAATGCAATAGCAAAAGAGTTAGAAAAATTGGGACATGAAGCTATTTTTACTTGTAGAGATTATGATTATGTAGCAAGTCTTTTCCTCCTTTTGGATTTAGACGTGAAAATTTTAGGTAAACATGGGGGAGGAACGCTTTTTGGTAAATTGATGGCTGGAAATGAGAGAATAGCTTTGTTAGCACAATATATCAATCAACTTGAAACCAAACCTGATTATCATATTTCTTTTGCATCTCCTGAATCTACACGAGTAGCATTTGGTTTAGGAATACCTGTCATAACTATAAACGACTCTCCACATGCAGTAGCAGTAGGAAAACTAACTACTCCTTTGTCCAAATATTTGGTATATAGTTCATGTATAGACAAAAGAAAATGGTTGAAACTTGGAGCTGTTGAAGATCAATTACAACCTTATGATGGTATTGATGAAGTAGCATGGCTGAGAAATTTCAAACCAAATAAAGATGTATTAGGCCTACTTGGATTACATCAAGATGATAGTTTCATAGTGGGGAGACCAGAAGAAAGCAACGCAGCTTATATGCTGAATAGAGACATGGTAGATCAAACAGTTTTAGATGCGATTTTAGATGAAATTTTTAATAATTATGAAGGAAGAGCAGTAATTTTTCCGAGATACGAAAAACAAAAGCAATATCTCAAGAAAAAATTCAAAGATAGAATCATCATTCCACCCAGAGCTGTTGATACTCTCTCACTTTGTTATTATTCTGATTTATGTATAACAGGTGGAGCAACAATGGCGAGAGAAGGTGCTGCGATCGGAACCCCTTCAATATCGTATTATCCAGAACCTGTGGATGTATTAGAATATATCTCATCCATTGGAATACCTCTTTATAATGAATATACACTTGAAGCAGCTAAAACTAGAGCTCTTGAGCTTTTATCTAAAATAGAAGAAAAAGAACAACATAGGCAAAAAACTACTGATATCTTGAATAAACTTCAATCTCCTGCTGACAAAATAATACAATTAATTTAAAAAAGTTATTTTTCTTCATGTTTTAACAAAAAAACTTAATTTTGGAATAAATAAAAACAGTATGACCATAGATGACCTTTCATTCTGAAAAACTAGCAAAAATAAAACCAAGTGGTATAAGAGATTTATTTTCGAAAGCTCAAGGTATTCCTGATGTTTTATCTTTAGGAATAGGTGCTCCCGATATCCATACTCCCAAAGAGTTAAAAGAAGCTCTCAAAGAAGCTGTAGATAACGATTTTAATAGTTATGATCAAACTCCTGGGAATCCAGGTTTACGAAAAGCTATAACTGAAAAATACAAAAATGAGTATGGAGTCGAATATAGCGATTCAGATGGTGTGATTGTAACAAGTGGTGGTGCCCAATTATTGTATACTGCACTCCAAACCTATATCAAAACTGGAGATGAGGTTTTGCTTCAAGATCCTTGCTTCCTTACTTATCCAAGACAAGTTGTTCTCTCAGGAGGAAAAAATGTTTGGATCCCATCAACATCAGATTTCAAAATCGATACTGAGAAACTTAAAGAATTAATAACTGAAAAATCCAAAGTTATTATCCTGAATTTTCCAAGCAATCCAACTGGAGCAGTGATGGAAAAAAGCGAATTAAAAGCAATTGTTGATCTTGCTGTAGATTATGATTTACTTATTATAAGCGATGAAGTGTATGAATATTATACTTTTGATAACAAGAAACACATTCACATAGGCGCTATTGATGGTGCGTATGAAAGGACTATTACTGCTAATTCTTTTTCTAAAACATATGCAGTCCCAGGGTGGAGAATGGGTTATGGTGTTGCAGCTTCAGAATTGATGAAACCTATAGTTGTTTATCATGGTTTTGTTGTAGCAAATGCAACTACTCCGACTCAAATTGCTATTGCAAAATATATGAAAATGCGTGAATCAAAGGAATTTCAGAAATTTATACGTGAAGAGTTTCAAAAACGAAGAGATGCAATAGTTAAAGGATTTAACTCTATAGAAGGAATTAGTTGTAAAACTCCTTCTGGTTCATTTTATTGTTATCCTGATATCTCAGGCACCAAATATCCGGATTGTGAAGAATACTCAAGTAAGGCATTTGACCTTGCTAGAGTAGTAATTGTTCCTGGCACTGAATTTGGTCCAACACAAAGAAATAACGTTAGAGCTAGTTTTGGTTCAGTTAACGTGAATCAAATTGAACAAGCTATTGAACGATTAAGAACTAAATTATGATAAAAACTTATAAAATCCAAATCACTTAAAAAGATATAAGATAAAATAATGATGATGTTTAATGGCTGAAGATAAACCAAAGCTTAAAATTTATTGTAAATTCTGTGAGGAAGAAAGAGAACAAACTTTTGTTGGAGAAAACTTAGATCAAGCTTTTAGTTTGACCTTTTATTGTGAAGAATGCGGTAGCTACCAGATTTTTGAGTTCTTTGGAAGTCAATTCGAACAACCTGCAGAATTGGATTAATTTTCTCTTTATTTTTGAATCAAAAAACTTCGCCTTTCTACCCTTTAATTGCATTCTATTGTAATTTCACTTATATTCTAATAAGTGAAAAACGAACATCATCTTTTTATAGGGTATATTCAATATATATTATTAGAACCAAAGGGGTTCAAATTATGAAAAGACAGATATTTTTAGGAATAGGCTTATTGATATTATTACTGCCTTTTGTAAATTCGGCAACTCCTAGAGCTACTCAAGATAGTACTGTTCCCACATCCCCTCAACTTAATGCAGTTGCAGATGGTGATAAACTAGTTTACAACGTCTCAACTTTTCAATATGGTGAAGGAATTTGGGAAGTTCTTGATATGCTATTAAGTCAAACAGGAGCTCCTGAATTTGGCAAGGGATTAATCGGATCATTAGAAGGTTCCGAGCTAATCACTTACATAGCTAAAACTGATTTAATCAATCTTTATGAGTATGATTATAACAGTCAGGCTTACGTAAATGAAACAGCTGTTAATGCTATGAGTATCTTCTCATTCTTGAAATTAAATCAAGAATTAGGAGTAGAAATAAATGCTTCTGATTTTTCATTCCCTGACGACTTTAGAAACACAGACTATTCATCTTATCATGACTATTGGCCATATGCAAGATTCGTAGACCCAATAGATGACGCATTCTGGGTTAACTTCAACAATTCATTTGATGCCGGATTTAATAACGGATGGTATGAAGCTGATCAAGGATGGGGATTCAGTGCATGGGAACCTTACGGTGATAGCTATAGTGAAAACGATATAACATGGTTTGCATCGGATTTAGGTTACTACATAGGATATAGAATAGGATATGATGGATACTTCCAAAGTGGAGCTAATCCCGCATGGAATGATTGGGTAACAGCTTTAAATGCTTATTATTTCGGTTTTCATGAAGCATGGGATGAAGGTTTTCTCAGTGGAAGACTTGATTTCAACACTACTAGAATACCTGATAAAAGATACCCAGGAACAATTCCAGCTCCCGCTGATCTGTATGATTTCAGTATGTATATGAACTATCAGAATACATATGAAATGTTCTACAGCAGAGGTTATAGATATGAAGCAGCTAAAGTAGATTTCAGCAATGAATTATACAATGACTTATACGATAACGCTCATAATACTTACTGGTATGGTTATGTAGATGGTTACCAGAACTACTATTGGTCTGGATATTGGACTGGATACTATAGCAATCCTTTCAACTTCTATGATCCAATCTATGATCCAAGAGATTCTTATGAACATGGATATAATGATGGTGCCTATCAAGGCTATTCATCAGGTTATGACGATGGACAATATGGATATTCTGTAGGCGAACAATACATGTATGGATTGCAAAATTATGTGTGGAATTCATACTATGATGGTTTTGCCGAAGGAGCAGCTGATAAACTAGCTAGTCATCCTGAAGATGACACTCCATCAAGTTTACCATACTCACCTTCTACTACCGATCCATATGAACAAGGCGCTAATTTCATATATGATAATCAATATCGTGATGGTTATCACAATGGTTACTTATACGCAACACTCGCAAACAATGCAAATGCCTTATATTGGCTGTGGCATGCTGGACCATTTTATTATATGACCTTACCAAACTTCTCATTTAGTCTAGATTCTGGTTCTGTTGCTCCAACACCTATGATGGGTTACACTATGTTAACAGATCTCGAAGAACTAGTTGATAGAAACTGGGAGTTTGATTGGGGATCATTTGATTATGGACACTTCAATGAACCCGTTGTACCAATGCAAACTTTCTATGCAGGAGACACTGATTGGGTATCCATGGATACTTATTATAAATACAGAGACGAAGACAATAGTACTGAAGAAGTCGATACTACTTATGATGCTGGTAACAATCTATTCTATATGGATCTTAAGATGTATGATGGAGGACCAGAACTGTCTATGAATGTTACATGGTGTTATAATACTCTAACAGGTTATCTTCAAAATGTTTCATTAGATCTTAGCTTCAATTCAATGGATGATGTATGGGCTAGTATTGTTCTCGAATTAGATCCTTCAAGAGCTGATAATATTGCTCCTGTAATGCCAACTCCAGATTCTTGGTTATATACAATAAATAATTTCGTATTCTACTTTGATTTACCACCAACCGCAAATCCTGATTTTGTGGATGGAGTAGTTGAATTCAAGAATAACGGATTAGACGCAGTCGGTAATCCATTACTCGGTGTAGATATGATTGGGTATGACGGTCTTTGGGCAGACGCACAAATGACGCTGTATAATCCTTCAAATACTTCAGAAGCACCAGAGATAGGAGATTATGAATGGCTAATATTCTCACCACAAGGTCCACAATATTCAACAGATTATGAATTGCTGGATGGTGTCTGGACAACTCTTAATTCAATATTCGGTGCAACTTCCTACATTGAAGACGCTTTCAATGCATTATCTCTTCAAAACACAAACTTCAATCTTTATGATTTTGGTTTGACACTTGAAGCAAACAAATTCCATTACACTGGAACTGGTAGTCCTATAAACTATTACTACATATCAGTAGATGCTGCTATTGATTTAGAATTCTCCAATCTTAATGGAGATTATCAATGGGAGACAGATACTTATGAAGGTTGGATTAGAGGAACTATCTGGGTAGGCATTGATGAAACAACTGGAGTATTATTAGGTGCAGGATTAAAGACAAGTTTTGACTTTGAAATGACACAAACACCTGACTACGGATCAAATGGTGGTCTTGTATCAGCTTACATGGAAATCATGATAGGCAGTACATTTGGAGCACTTCCAGATTTGTACTCAGTTTTGACAGGCTTACCTGCTGTACCCGAATATACTGTTGTATCAATAGTAACAATCCTTGGAATAGTAGCACTTGCTAGTGCAGTAATATATACAAAAAAGAGATAAACACTATCTCAACTTTTCTTTTTCTTTTTCTTTTTATTTTGTTTTAAAAATTAGATAAAGGGATTTTTCATTATCCCTAGTTTTACAAGAGTCTTCAAGACTTTCAGACCAAATCTTATCTTGAAGTCAAGTTTCTTTGCAGCCACACTTAATTCAGATACTCTAAGATATGGAACCTCATTATTCAAACCCTTCTTTCTCTCTTTAGAAATCATATCTATATTAAGAAGAAGTTCAGGGAGTGTTCCGGAGATTGAAATATCTTGAACTGGGTACTTAATCTCTCCATCTTTTAGATACCATCCTGAACCTGTAACAGCAAATCTACCACTACTGAAATCTGACATATGTATTCCCATGAAACTTTTCAGCATAAATCCTTCTTTTGTTTCAGAAAGCATTTCTTCAAGAGAGACATTTCCAGGTTCTATAATGGTAGCATAAGAACCAATTACTGGAGGTGTTTTGGCAGGATTACCTCCAAGAAAGCTACCTCT
>Ga0307444_1000477_pt1 | contig 19092 bp, 20 predicted proteins | sample SalMarSW160340MG_FD_202145 | JGI IMG/M metagenome (GOLD analysis project Ga0307444, IMG submission 202145) | Salt marsh sediment microbial communities from the Plum Island Ecosystem LTER, Massachusetts, United States - SW1603-40 | ecosystem: Environmental > Aquatic > Marine > Intertidal zone >...
CGGCGACTTGAGGATGGTGCGGGCGATGGCCACGCGCTGCTTCTCGCCGCCGGAGAGCTTCAAGCCCCGCTCGCCGACGAGCGAATCGTAGCCTTGCGGCAAGGTCATGATGAAGTCGTGGATCTGGGCGAGCCGCGCCGCCTCGCGCACCTCCGCCGAGGTCGCCTCGGGGCGGCCGTAGCGGATGTTGTACTCGATCGTGTCGTTGAACAGCACCGTGTCCTGCGGAACCATGCCGATCGCCGCGCGGAGCGAGTCCTGCGTCACGTCCTCGATGTTCTGGCCGTCGATGGTGACCGTGCCGCGCGAGAGGTCGTAGAAGCGGAACAGGATGCGCGAGATGGTGGACTTGCCGGCGCCCGACGGGCCGACGATGGCGACCATTTTCCCGGCCGGCACCTCGAAGGTCACATCTTTGAGGATCGGGCGTCCGGGCTCATAGGCGAAGAAAACATGATCGAACTTGATCGCGCCGCTCTCGACGCGAAGCGGCTTCGCGCCCGGACGGTCGACGATCTCCGCCGGCTCTTGCAGCAACGCGAACATGGTCTCGATGTCGACCAGACCCTGCTTGATCTCGCGATAGACCATGCCCATGAAGTTCAGCGGCATGTAGAGCTGGATCATGATCGCGTTGATCATGACGAAATCGCCGACGGTCAGAGCGCCGCGGGTGACGTCGCGGGCGGCGAGCAGCATGCACACCACCATGCCGACGCTGAAAATCACCGCCTGGCCGGAGTTGAGCACGCCGAGCGAGGTGTAGGTGCGGACGGCGGCCTTCTCGTAGCGCGCCATGGAGGAATCGAAGCGCCGCGCCTCCAACTCCTCGTTGCCGAAATATTTCACTGTCTCGAAATTGAGCAAGCTGTCGACGGCCTTGGAGTGCGCCTCGGTATCGCTCTCGTTCATGTCGCGGCGGATGGCGATGCGCTTCTCGGATGCGAAGAAGGTGAACCACACATAGGCCGTCACGGTGGCAAACACGACGACGACGTAGATCCACCCGAAATACCACGCGACCAGGCCCGCGATCATGATGAGCTCGACGGCGGTCGGGATCGAGTTCAGGACCGCCATGCGCAAGATGGTATCGACGCCCGACACGCCACGCTCGATGACGCGGTTCAGCCCGCCGGTGCGCCGCTCCAGATGAAAGCGCAAGGAGAGCGCATGCAGATGGCGGAAGGTACGCTTGGCAAGCCGGCGTACGGCGTTCTGCGATACGACCGTGAACACCACATCACGGATTTGCGCGAACAGAACCATCAGGATCCGGCCGACGCCGTAGGCCACGATGAGCATGGCAGGCACCGCCGCCAGCCCGATGAAGGTGACGCCCGGGGTGGCCCCCGTGGCCCCCGCGCCGGTAAGCCAATCCACGGCGTTCTTATAGGCGATGGGCACCGCCAGAGTGACGGCCTTGGCGAGCACCAGAGCGGCGAAGGCGAAAATCACCCGCAAATGCAAGTCCCGCCGGCCCTTGGGCCATATATACGGGGCCAGTTCCCGCAGCACCGCGAGCTCGCCCGTCCGTGCCTGGAGCACGGCGTCGCTTCTCGTTTGCGGCAGCCGGTCTTGCATGAAAGGTCTTTTCTATCAGCGCGCTAGCGCGCGGCAAAAGGGGCAGCGTCAAACGCTGCCCCTTACAATCCCCTCAAGGATATAGTCCTCCGGCGGCCTCACGCCAAGCGGGCGCGAACGCCTGAGGAACAGCGCTCTCTAGTGAGGCGGCATCACCGGATGCACGTCCTCCGGCTTCGGCTTCGTCAGCGAGATATTGAACATCGCGCGGCCGGCGAGAATCTTCGTCGTCTTGTCGAACTGCTCGATACGGACCTGGTGCACCCCGTCGTCGAGAGCCGCCTTGTCCTCGACGCTCCATTTACCGTCGCCGCCCGCCTCCACCTGGGCGAAGGCCTTGCCGTCGACATAGGTATAGACCGTGTTGTCGGGAATGGCCGTGCCGGACATCTTCAAGGTCCCGGGCCCTTCGTCCGCCTTTTCATAGTCGACCACGCTCACCCGGATCGGCGATCTCGGTGACGGCGATGACGCTTCGCCGTTCACATCCGCGGGTTCATTGTCTGCGGCCACCGCCGGCGCGAGATGAGACACCCCGCAAATGATTGCCAATGCGGCCGTCCAGGCCAGGAATTTGCTGCCCATCATCTGTCGTTCCTCTACTGAACTTCGGGTCTTCGATATCACGCGGAAGGCTGGGCTTCGCGAGTTGCCGGGACCCTATCGGATCGCCTCCGCCCCTGCCAGAGGCATAAGGAAACAGGGTTGCTTGACGCCCGCGGAAGCCGAGTGGCAGATGAAGCCATGAACGACACAAGCACCCGGCCGGCGCTCAAGACCGTCTGCGTTTACTGCGGTTCCGGCACGGGCCAAAACCCCGCCTTCGTCGAGGCGGCCCAAGAACTGGGAAAGACGCTCGCCGCCGCGCGGATCGGCCTCGTCTATGGCGGCGGCGATCTCGGCCTCATGGGCACCATCGCCCGTGCGGTGCTGGATCATGGCGGCCACGTCACCGGCATCATCCCGAGCTTCTTGAGAGAGCGCGAAGGCATGTTCATCGACGTCCAGGAGCTGATCGTGGTCGATGACATGCATCAGCGCAAACATCTGATGTTCGAGAAGTCCGACGCCTTCGTGGCGTTGCCCGGCGGGATTGGCACGCTGGAGGAGTTCGTCGAGCAGCTCACCTGGACTCAGCTCGGCCGCCACATGAAGCCGATCGTGCTCGCCAATATCGAAGGATTTTGGAACCCGCTGCTCGATCTGTTCGAGCGGATGAAAGACGAAAGGTTCGTGCGCCCGGGTCTCGACCTCAAGATGACCGTGGCCGACCGCGTCGAGGACATCCTCCCCGCCATCGAGAGCAGGCTGAAGCCCTACACCGAGGCGCGCGAGAGCGCGGCGGAAGCCGAGATCGCCGAGAAGTTCTAGAGTCCTTCCCTCTACTGCGTCTCGATCAGCACGATATCGTCGGGAAGATCGAGCCAGTGATGGCGCCGCGACGCCCAGAAGAGCTTCGATGGCTTGGCGAAGCTCGGGTCGGCGAAGCAACCGACGGGTACGCCGACCACGCCCGGCAGACCCTCGGCGCGAAAGACCACCGCCGTCCCGCAGGTCGGACAGAAGTCACTCTCGATCGCGCGCCCGGAATTGCCGTACTGCTTGTAGTTCCGCGTGTCGCCCGCGATCGCGACCGCGGAGTCGGGAAAGAGCGCGGCATAGGAGAACGCGCTGCCGGTCCCGCGCTGGCAGGCACTACAGCTGCACAAATAGACGTCGACCGGTTCGCCGCGCGTCGTGACGCTCAGATTGCCGCACGCGCAGCGCGCGGTTCGCTCAGGCCCCTCGCTCGCCATGGCATCGTCTCCCGGATCAGGGCGCAGGCGCGCCGTCGCGGATCAGCTTGTAGTTGATGGAATCGAGCAGCGCCTCGAACGACGCATCGACGATATTGGGCGACACGCCGACGGTGAACCAGCGCCTTCCCTCCCCGTCGCGGCTCTCGATCAGGACGCGCGTCACGGCGTCGGTTCCGCCCGTGAGGATACGCACCTTGTAGTCCACCAGCTCGAGGTCATCGATATAGCTCTGATACGGACCGAGATCCTTGCGCAGCGCCATATCCAGTGCATTCACCGGGCCGTTCCCCTCGCCCACGGACATCATGGTCTGCCCGTCGATGCGGACTTTGACCGTGGCCTCCGAGATGGTGACGAGGTGGCCGAGCGCGTTATGCCGCCGCTCGACCATGACGCGGAACGAATCCACGTCGAAGAATTGCGGCACGTTGCCGAGCATGCGCCGCGCCAAGAGCTCGAACGACGCTTCCGCGGCCTCGTAGGCATAGCCCACCGCCTCGTGCTCCTTCACCACTTCGAGGAGGCGCGCGACGCGGGGGTCGTCCTTCGGCACTTTGATGCCGATGCGGTCGAGCTGCGCCATGATGTTGGAGCGGCCACCCTGATCGGAGACGAGCAGCCTGCGTACATTGCCGACCATTTCCGGCGGCACGTGCTCGTAGGTGCGCGGATCTTTCTGCACGGCCGAGACATGGATGCCGCCTTTGTGGGCGAAGGCCGATTCCCCGACGTAAGGAGCGTGCCGGTTCGGCGCGCGGTTCAGCACCTCGTCGAGAATGCGCGAGGCGTGGGTCAGCGTCCTGAGCTTCTCCGGCGTGACGCGGGTCTCGTAGTGCTCCGCGTAGCCGCTCTTCAGCAGCAGCGTGGGGATGATCGACGTCAGGTTGGCGTTGCCGCACCGCTCGCCGAGCCCATTCAGTGTGCCCTGGATCTGGCGTGCGCCGGCGCGGACCGCGGCAAGCGAGTTGGCCACGCCGTTGTCGGTGTCGTTATGCACGTGGATGCCGACATGGTCGCCGGGCACGTGACGGACCACCTCGGTGACGATGGCCTCCACCTCCTCGGGCAGCGTGCCGCCATTGGTGTCGCACAGCACGACCCAGCGGGCGCCGGCCTCATAGGCGCCTTTGGCGCACGCCAGCGCATAGTCGGGGTTTGCCTTGTAGCCGTCGAAGAAGTGCTCGCAATCGAGCAGGGCCTCCCGGCCGGATCCGACGACCGCGGCGACGGACTCCTTGATGGCCTCGAGATTCTCTTCGAGTGTGGTGCCGAGCGCGACGTCCACGTGGAAGTCCCACGTCTTGCCGACCAGACAGATGGCATCCGCCTTGGCGGCAAGCAGCGCCTGAAAGCCAGGATCGTTGGAGAGCGAGCGGCCCGGTCGCTTGGTCATGCCGAAGGCGGTGAACTTCGAGCTCATCGGGCGCGGCTCGTCGAATAGCCGCGTGTCCGTCGGGTTCGCGCCGGGATAGCCCGCCTCCACATAGTCGATGCCGAGCCCGTCGAGCTGCTCGGCGATGAGCAGCTTGTCCTCGAGCGAGAAGTCGACCCCTTGCGTCTGCGCGCCGTCGCGCAGCGTCGTGTCGTAGAGGGAGATGTGTTCGCGAGCCATGACCTACACCACGCCGAAAAAGAAGTGCAACGCAAGCAACACGGCCAGCAACAGCACCAAGAGCTTAATCGCCAGATAGACGCGCCGCGAGCCTTTGAACGGCACATCCTGCAAGAACGGTTTCATTGCGCTCTCCCTTTCCCCTCTCCCCTTGTGGGAGAGGGTGTCATCGGAGCCGCTTGCGGCTGCGATGACGGGTGAGGGGTCGTGACATCGCCACTCTCTCCCGCGAGGGGAGAGGGTGTCCTCCGCGATCCTCGCGAATCCATACGACTCATTGCGTGACCTCCGGCTCGGCCAAAGGCTTGCGCATGGTCGTATTGGCGAGCCACTCCCCGCCACGGCGGACGGTATTGCGCTGCTGCGGAACGTAGCCCCGCTTGGCGAAAAATTCGTAAGCGGTCTCGCTTGCGTCGACATTGAGCGCTTCCGCCCCCCGCGCCCCGGCAATCTTCTCCAACGCGTCGGCAAGCATCGCGCCCACCCCGCGCTCCACGGCCGCGGGATGCACGTAGAAGAATCCGATTTTATCGTTCGTCTCGAGCGTGGCAAAGCCGACCGGGGCGCCGCCCATCGTCGCGACGATAGTCACTTCTTCGTCCAACCGTTTGGCAAACGCGGCCTCGTCGTCGGCCGCCGCCGCCCATGCCGCCTGCTGCTGCTCCGTGTAATCGTCTCCGGTCAGCTCCAGGACGCTCGCGCGGAAGATCTCGGCGAGCAGCCGCGCCTCGTTCGGCAGCATCGGCCGGAGCGCGAGCTGAGGGTTCGCTTGCGCGTTCATCGCGCAAACTCCCATTCCGTCACCGGCTCGCCCGTCTTCGGGTCCTTGGCGTCTTTCAGTACGATCCGCATGGCGACAAGCGCATCCCGGATGCGATCGGCCTCTTTAAAATCTTTCGCCTTCCGAGCGGCATTTCGCGCGCTGATGAGCGCCTCGACTTCCTCAGGCGTTGTGGATGCAGCTACGGCTTCCGAGGTTCCATGAGCCTCACCGGCCCCAGAGCCATGCCGCACGATGTTGGCCCGCGCGCCTGAGAAGCCGAGAAACTGAAGCGCCGCGCGCAAGTCCTCGAAATGACCGGCGCCGTGGAGCTTGTGCAGCTCGGCGATTACCTTGGGCGTGTTCAGATCGTCCGACAGCGCGTCGAGCACGCTGTCCGGAACGTTCGGGGACGGCGCGCTACTCTCGACATCGCCGTACCACTCCCACAGCGCCTTGTGGGCCTCGTCGAGACTGACGAAGGTCCAATCGAGCGGCTGGCGGTACTGGGTGCGGAGCATGTTCAGGCGGAGCGCTTCGCCAGGCCAAGCGTAGCCCTGCCAGCCAGTGAGCAGCTCGTGCACGGTGACGAAGTTACCGAGGGACTTCGACATCTTCTCACCCTCCACCTGGAGGAAGCCATTGTGCAGCCAAACACGCGCCATGACTTGCGTCCCGTGGGCGCAGCGCGATTGCGCGATCTCGTTCTCATGATGCGGAAACACGAGGTCGATGCCGCCGCCATGAATGTCGAACACGTCGCCGAGATGCGCCGCCGACATGGCCGAGCACTCGATATGCCACCCGGGGCGCCCTTCAGTCTCGATGCCGCCGGGCGACGGCCAGGACGGCTCGCCGGGCTTGGACGGCTTCCACAGCACGAAGTCCATGGGATCGCGCTTGAACGGCGCCACCTCCACGCGGGCCCCGGCGATCATCTCGTCGAGCGACCGCCCCGAAAGCTTCCCGTAATCGGGCATGGACGCGACATGAAACAGCACGTGGTCCTCGGCCACGTAAGCGCAGCCATTGGCGATGAGCCGGTCGATCATCGTGCGCATCTCGCCGATATGCTCGGTTGCCCGCGGCTCCACCGTCGGGTCGAGCGCGCCGAGCGCCCCTATGTCCGCGTGGAACTGCGCCTCGGTTTTCTCGGTAACCTTGCGGATCGCCTCGTTCAGCGGCAGACCGGGATAATCCTGCGCCGCCCGCGCGTTGATCTTGTCGTCCACGTCCGTGATGTTGCGGACATAGATGACATGCTCAGGGCCATAGAGGTGCCGCAGCAGGCGGAACAGCACGTCGAAGACGATGACCGGCCGTGCATTGCCGATATGGGCATAGTCGTAGACCGTCGGCCCGCACACATACATGCGCAAATGGGCCGGATCGAGAGGCTGGAAGGCCTCCTTCTTACGGGTGAGCGTATTGTAAAGCGTAAGCGCCACTGACAAGCCCCTTCGGCTTGAGGCCCGCCGGATGTTCGAAGATGAGATGGTGATAGTTAAAGGAAGAACGACCCGCGCGAGCTATTTTGCTAGCCGGTAATAATGCCGCCGGAAATGATAAGGTTCAGTTGCGCGTGCATCATCTTGGGGCCGCTTATGGCGGGAAACGGCCAAATCGTCAAGCAATCCATCTTATTGATGCCTCATTGACCCCGGATTTTAGGGGCGCATAATGGCTTAGAGGCTCTCCCGGGGATCGGAAAACCAATCGTGACTATCCATCGCCATCTTCGGCGCGTCCGCGCGCCGTCTGCGCGGTCGATTGGCCGTCTAGGGGCGCTTGCGTTGTTCAGCCTGACCTTGTCGGGCGCGGCCATGGCGCAGAGCGACCAGGATTTCCGCTGCATGCAGCTCCAGCAGGAGCTCGCCGCGGCCCGGGGCGGCGGCGAGAACGCATCCCAGCTCGCGGGCCTCGACCAGCAGATTGCCGATCAGGACCGCATCTACCAGGGCACCCAAGCCGCCATGGACGACGCCGGCTGCTACGAGCGGCTTTTCATCTTCGGCCGTGCCCTGAAGCGGACTCCCCAATGCCTCGGCATGAACAACCGCGTCGAGGACGCCCGCCGGCAGCTCGCCCGGCTGCAGCAGCAACGCCAGTCGCTCCAGCGCGGCGGCGGCAACAAGCGGCGTCAGGCAGAGCTGCAGCAGGCTTTGCAGCGCAACGGCTGTGGCGGCGCCCCGCCGCGCAGCGGCGGCGGCGGCTTGTTCGACTTCTTCGGCGGCCCGCGCGAACCTGTGGACCAGTCGCCGATCTATCGCAGCGTGAATCCGAACGGCAGGTACCGGACGGTCTGCGTGCGGCTGTGCGACGGCTTCTACTACCCCATCCACTATTCGATCTACGGCAGTCAGGTCCAACAGGATGCCGACCAGTGCCAGCAGAACTGCGCCGCGCCGGCCGAACTTTACGTCTACCGCAATCCCGGCCAGGACATCGAACAGGCGATCTCACTGAACGGTTCCCCCTATATGGATCTGCCGGTGGCCCTGGAGTACCGCCAGAAATACGTGAAAGGCTGCTCCTGCAAGCAGTCGGAGTACAATCCGACCGAAATCGAGGCCGCCAACAAAAAGGCGGCGGAGGCCGAGACTGCGGGTAAGGGCGCCCAGGCCAACGCTGCCGCCGCGCCTGCGGCGCCGGCCGCCGCGCAAGACCAAGGCGAGATGCCGCAACTCAATCTCGACGTGACCGGCGCCACCACCACGACCGATCCGGACGAGGATCCGGTGGAACCGTCCGATGAGGTGGAGGCCGATGTCACCCCGGCACCGCCGCCCCCGGCACCGGCCGCTGCGGCGCCTGCGGCGCCAGTTCAGGCCCAGTCGTCGACCATTACCAAGTCGAAGCCGGCCGCAAACTAGCGGCCCAAATTCCTCCTCACGCTGTCTTGCCTTCGAGCCGCGCGCACGCACGGTCGCGGCCGATCAGCGGCAAGAGATGCTTGAGTTCGGGGCCGTGGTCTTCCCCGGTAAGCGCCAAGCGCAGCGGCTGGAATAGCGCCTTGCCCTTGGTGCCGGTCGCGGCTTTCACCGCCGCCGACCACGCGGGCCAAGTCTCCTCGTCCCAAGGCTCGGGCGGCAGGAGCGTCGCCGCGGAACGGCACAACGCGCCGTCCTCGATGACGGGCTCGAGCGGCCCTGCCACCACGCGCCACCAGGCTCTCGCGTCCGCCAACACCGCGAGATTGCCGCGCACCGCCTCCCAGAACGCTTCTCCGCCGGAGACGCCCATGGCTTCCAGACGCGGCGCCACCGCCGCGAAGGGCAGCACGTGCAGGAGCTTCGCGTTCAACAGGCGGAGGTCATGCGGGTCGAACCGCGCCGGCGCCCGCGACAGCTTGCCGAAGTCGAAGACCTCCACCAGCTCGTCGGTGCTGATATGCGGCGCGACCGGGTCCGACGTGCCGATCGTGGCGGCGTAGCTCGTCACGGCGAGCGGCTCGAGCCCCTCCGCGCGCATGCCCTCAATGGCAAGCGACCGGTCCCGTTTCGACAAGGCCTGACCCTCGGGACCCACCAGGAGATTGTGGTGGCCGAAGGCGGGCGGTTTTGCTCCCAGCGCCTCGAACAGCTGGATCTGCGGCGCCGTGTTGGCCACATGGTCCTCGCCGCGGATGACATGGGTAACGCCGAGGTCGATGTCGTCCACCACGCTCGGCAGCGTGTAGAGATAGGTCCCGTCGCCACGGATCAGCACGGGGTCGGACAGCGAGGCGGCGTCCACATGCTGCCGGCCGCGCACCAGGTCGTCCCAGACCACGTCGCGCTGCTCGAGCTTGAACCTCCAATGGGGCGGCCGCCCCTCCCCCTCGAGCTTCGCTTTGTCCTCCGCGGAGAGCGCCAGCGCCGCACGGTCGTAGACCGGCGGCTTGCCGCGGGCGAGCTGACGCTTGCGCTTCAGCTCAAGCTCCTCCGGCGTCTCGTAGGCCGGATAGAGACGGCCGGCTTCCTTCAGCCTCTCGACTGCCGCAGCGTACAGCGCGAAGCGGTTCGACTGATGCACGAGCTTGGTCCATTCGAGACCGAGCCAGGCGAGGTCCATCTCGATGCCGCGCGCAAACTCCACGGTCGAGCGTTCCCGATCGGTGTCGTCGAGGCGCAGGATGAAATCCCCGCTATGCTTGCGCGCGAACAGATAGTTGAGGAGCGCCGTGCGGATGTTCCCCGCATGGAGCCGCCCGGTCGGGCTCGGCGCAAAACGGACGGTGACGGTCATCTAAAGCCGCTCGCGGAATTTGTTGGTGATGGGATAGCGGCGGTCACGGCCAAAATTTTTGGCGGTGATCTTCACCCCCGGCGCCGCCTGCCGCCGCTTGTACTCGGCGAGATAGAGCATGCGCTCGACCTTCTTCACAAGATCCGGCGCATGGCCGCGAGTGATGATCTCCGCCACCGGCATCTCGAGCTCGACCAGGCAGTTGAGGATGTCGTCCATTACGGGATAGGGCGGCAGCGAGTCTACGTCGCGCTGGCCGGGCTTCAGCTCGGCGGATGGGTCCTTGGTCAGAACGCTCTCCGGAATGATGAGCCCTTCGGGCCCCCGGCAATTTTTGGGGCGATGGGCGTTGCGATAGCGCGACAGCGCGTAGACCTGGCCTTTGTACAAATCCTTGATGGGGTTGAAGCCGCCATTCATGTCGCCATAGAGCGTCGCATAGCCCACCGATACTTCCGACTTGTTCCCGGTGGTAAGCACCAGCGGCCCGAGCTTGTTGGAGATCGCCATGAGAAGCGTGCCGCGTGTACGCGACTGCAAGTTCTCGGCGGTGAAGTCCTGAGGCGCGCCCTCCAGCACCTCCTCGAGGCATTTGTTCAAGGCCTCGACGCCGCCATGAATTGGCACGATGTCGTAGCGGATGCCGAGCGCCTCGGCGATCGCCTTGGCGTCTTTTAAGCTCTCTTCGCTCGTGTAGGTGTAAGGCAGCATCACGCAGTGCACGCGCTTCGGCCCCAGCGCATCCACCGCCATCACGGCGCACAGTGCCGAGTCGATGCCGCCGGAAAGCCCGAGCACCACGCCGGGAAACCCGTTCTTCTCGATGTAGTCGCGCAAGCCCGTGACGCAGGCGAGATAGTTGGCGGCATCGCCCTCCTCCACCGCCGCGAGCGGGCCCGGCAGGCAATGCCAGCGGCCGTTCTCGTGGCGCCATTCGGTGACGGCGAGTGCGGCCTCCCAGGCGGGAAGTTGCACGGCGACCTCCTCGTCGGCGTTGAGCACGAACGAGGCGCCGTCGAACACGAGCTCGTCCTGACCGCCGACTTGATTGATGTAGACGAGCGGCCGCCTTGTCTCGGCGACCCGCGTCTCCGCGACGCCGTAGCGGGTTTCCTGCTTGCCCATCCAATAGGGCGAGCCGTTGGGAACAATCAGGATCTCCGCGCCCGCTTGCACCAGGGCTTCGCACACCTCCTCGGCCCAGATGTCCTCGCAGACCGGCACGCCAAGCGACACACCGCGAAACGGAATGGGCGTGGGGATGGGGCCCGGCGCGAACACGCGCTTTTCGTCGAACACGCCGTAATTCGGCAGATTGTTCTTGAAACGGATCGCCTCGATACGGCCGCGGTCGAGGAGCGCCATGGCGTTATAGACGAACGGCGCCTCACCCCAGGGAAGGCCCATGAGGATGGCAGGGCCGCCATCGGCGGTGTCGCGGGCAAGCGCCTCGCACGCCTCCCGCGCCGCTTTCTGCAACGCCGGCTTCAGCACCAGGTCCTCGAGCGGATAGCCGGTGAGAAAAAGCTCGGTGAAGACGATCAGCTCGGCGCCGGCATTGCCCAACGGCCCGCGCACTTTCCGGACCTTCTCGAGGTTCCCCTCGATATCGCCCACGACCGGATTGAGCTGCGCAAGCGCGAGCTTGAGAGAGTGCCTCGTGTCATCCGCCATGACAGGAACCTAGTACGAAAGCTTCCAGAATTGACTTGTCATGCCCGGCCTTGCGCCGGGCATCCACGCTTTTTTGTCCGTGATCAAAGACGTAGACGGCCGGGGCGAGCCCGGCCACGACGCATCGCGTTGGGATTACTCGCCGGCGGCGATGGAGATCTCGGGCTCCGGCCGCCCCTCACGATCCCGCCTCAGCCGCTCGGCCACGATGAAGGCGAGCTCGATCGACTGATCGGCGTTCAGCCGGGGATCGCAATGGGTATGGTACCGGTCCGACAGATCCGTCTCGGTGACGGCCTTGGCCCCGCCCACGCATTCGGTCACGTTGCGGCCGGTCATCTCCACGTGGATGCCGCCGGCATGCGTGCCTTCGCTCCGGTGGATGTCGAAGAAGGCCTCGACTTCCTTGAGGATCAGGTCGAAGGGCCGCGTCTTGTAGCCGCTGCCCGCTTTGATGGTGTTGCCGTGCATGGGATCGCACGTCCACACCACCGACTTGCCCTCGCGCTCGACCGCCCGGATGAGCGCCGGCAAATTGTTGCCGACCTTGTCGGCGCCGAACCGGCAGATCAGCGTGAGCCGTCCCGGCTCGTTCTGCGGGCTCAAGAAATCGATCAGCCTGATGAGCTCGTCCGGCGTGATGCTCGGCCCGCACTTCACGCCGATCGGGTTCTTGATGCCCCGCAGGTAATCCAGATGCGCGTGATCGAGCTGGCGCGTGCGATCGCCGGCCCACAGGAAATGGCCCGAGGTCGCATACCAGTCGCCAGACGTGGAATCGATGCGGGTCAACGCCTGCTCGTAGCCGAGCAGCAGCGCCTCGTGGCTCGTATAGAGGCTCGTCGAGCGAAGCTGCGGGGTGTTGTCCGCGGTGAGCCCGATCGCGCGCATGAAGCGCAGCGTCTCGGCGATGTGATCCGAAAGCTCCTGATAGCGGTGCCCGGCGGGGCTATCCTTGACGAAGCCCAGATTCCACTGATGCACATGCTCCAGATTGGCGTAGCCGCCTTGGGCAAACGCGCGCAGCAGGTTGAGCGTCGCCGCCGCCTGGCGATAGGCCATATGCATGCGCTGTGGATCCGGCGTCCGCGCGGCCTCCGTGAAGTCGATGCCGTTGATGATGTCGCCGCGATAGCTCGGCAGCTCCACGCCATCCTGTTTCTCCGTGGCCGAGGAGCGCGGCTTGGCGAACTGGCCGGCGATGCGCCCGAGTTTCACTACAGGCGAGCCGCCGGCATAGGTGAGCACCACGGCCATCTGCAGGAACACGCGGAAGAAATCGCGGATCGTGTCGGCGCCGTGCTCGGCGAAGCTCTCCGCGCAGTCGCCGCCCTGGAGCAGGAAGGCCTCCCCTTGCGCGACGCGGGCGAGCTTAGCCTTCAGCTCCCGCGCCTCGCCTGCAAAAACGAGCGGCGGGAACGTGGCAAGCTGCTGCTCGATCTCGGCAAGCTGGGCCGGGTCCGGATAGACCGGGACCTGCTCGATGGGCTTCGTGCGCCAGTGATCAGGGCTCCAACGCGGTGCCATTCTTTCAAACTCCACTAAAGTCCCCGCTATATAAGCGATTGAAATGACTGTGGCTAGGCAAGCTTGCGCAAATTGCCGTCTCCCGCCAAGCGTGCCACATAATCCTTAAGGCCATGGGAAGGAACGAAAGTTTTGCCTCCTCGTCTCGAGCATAGCCACACGCCAAGGGAGATCGCCAAGCGCCTCCGACACGGCCCCCATGTGAGCTATCTGCGCGACTTGGTGTATGGGGGCATCGACGGCACGGTCACCACCTTCGCCGTCATGGCGGGCGTCGTGGGCGCCAATCTCTCGTCCGGCATCGTGATCATTCTCGGACTCGCCAACCTCTTGGCCGACGGGTTCTCCATGGCGGCCGCCAACTTCACCGGTACGAAGGCCGAGCGCGATGAATACGAACAACTCCGCAATATGGAGGAGCGTCACGTTGCGCTCGCACCGGACGGCGAGCGCGAGGAGATCCGCCAGATCTTCCGGGCCAAGGGCTTCGAGGGCGAGGCTCTGGAGGGCGCCGTGAAGGCCATTACAAGCCGGCGCAAACGCTGGATCGACACCATGATGGCCGAGGAGCACGGCATGCCGGCGGTGATCCGCTCGCCGCTGAAAGCCGCGCTTATGACGTTCATCGCTTTCGTCTTGTGCGGCTCCCTGCCCATACTCCCCTACGCTCTGGAGCTGCAACGCGCGGAGATCCTTTCGGTCGTCATGGCCGGCGCAACTTTCTTCGCCATCGGCTCGCTCCGGAGCCATTGGTCCCCTGCGCCCTGGTGGCGCGCAGGTATCGAAACCTTCGTCATCGGCATGCTTGCCGCGAGCGTCGCCTATCTCGTCGGCTATTTACTCAAAGGATTCATCTAGGCGGCATAAGCTCTCCTTTGATATTCATGCCAGAGATCACGCCATGGCCATTTCCGAACCAAGTTTCAGCATCGGCATCGAGGAAGAGTATCTCCTCGTCGACAAAGAGACTCGCGATCTCGCGCCGGAGCCGCCGGCGGCTCTGCTCGCCAAATGCGAGGAGGCCCTGCGCGGCCAGGTGAGCCCCGAGTTCCTGCGCTCGCAGATCGAGGTCGGCACGCGGGTCTGCCGCTCGGTGCAGGAGGCGCGCGACGAGCTGGTGCATCTCCGCTCGACTCTGGGAAGCATCGCCGGCGAATTCGGGCTCGCGCCCATCGCTTCATCGACGCATCCCTTCGCCCAGTGGCAGAGCCAGCACCACACCGACAAGGAGCGCTACAACGCCATCGCCAGAGATCTTCAGCACGTGGGGAGGCGGCTCATTATCTGCGGCATGCACGTCCACGTGGGTATCGATGACGACGACCTGCGCGTCGATCTGCTCGGCCAGGCGCCTTACTTCCTGCCCCACCTTTTGGCACTTTCCACCTCGTCGCCCTTTTGGCAAGGCGTGCAGACCGGCCTGAAGTCCTACCGGTTGTCGATATTCGACGAGCTGCCCCGCACCGGCCTGCCGCACAATTTCTCGAGTTACAGCGAGTACGAACGCACTGTCGAGCTTCTGGTCAGCGCCGGCCTCATCGAGGACGCCACCAAGCTCTGGTGGGACATGCGTCCCTCAGCACGCTTCCCGACTTTGGAGATGCGCATCACCGATGTCTGTCCCCTGATCGAGGACGGCATCGCCATCGCTTCCCTGTACCGATGTATCTTGAGGCTCCTCTATCGCTTGCGCCGGCAAAATCAACGCTGGCGCCACTACCCGCCCTTCCTCATCCGCGAGAACCGGTGGCGCGCCCAGCGCTACGGCATCGAGCAAGGCATGGTGGACTTCGGCAAGGGCGCCATCGTCCCCTTCTCGCATCTGCTTGAGGAACTGTTCGAGCTCGTGGCCGAGGACGCCGCCTATTTCGGCTGCACCGCCGAGGTCGCGCACGCGCGCACGATCCTCCTGCGCGGCACGAGCGCCGACCGCCAGCTTGCCCGCTACGAGGCGGTGAAGGCGCTCGGCGGCACCGAGGAGGCGGCGCTGATCGCAGTGGTGGACGAGCTCATCGAGGAGACGCAGACCCTGCCCGAGATGACGAAGCAACCGGCGCGCGTCAAAGCCGGCACCTGAGAACGCCTAAAGTGTCGTCTGCATGCCGCCGTCGACATTGAGGGCGGCGCCGGTGATGTAGGCCGCCTCGTCGGAAGCGAGGAACAGGGCTGCGTTGGCGATGTCTTCCGGTGTGCCGAAGCGGCGGAGCGGCGTCTGCGCAAGCAGCGCCTTGGCGATCATCGGGTTCTGTAAGTACCGCCCGATCAGCGCCGTCTCCACATAGCCGGGCAGCAGCGTGTTCACGCGGATGCCGTATGGCGCGTATTCCACGGCGAGGCTCCGCGACAAGGCGGAGACCGCGCCCTTGGTCGCCGAATAGACCGCCATTTGCCGCGTATGCTTGGCCGCCATCACCGAGGACAGATTGATGATCGATGCCTTGCCGGACGCGCGCATCAGATCGAAGGCCTCGCGCGCGCAGCGCACCGTGCCGTCGAGATTGACCGCCCACACTTTGTCCCAGTCCTCGTCGGAGATATGCCGGAAGTCCGCGCGGGCGCCGACGCCTGCATTGTTGACCAGCACGTCGAGACGGCCGTGGCTTTCTTTGATGGCCTCCATCAGAACCTTCACGTCGTTCGTGTCGGTAACGTCGACGGTGTAAGCGGTTGCGGCGCCATTCGCCTTGACGATGGCGTCCGCAACCCGCTTGGCGGCTTCGCCGTCGATGTCGGCGACCAGAACGTGCGCGCCTTCGCGCGCGAACGTCTCCGCGATGGCCCGGCCGATGCCGGCCCCGCCGCCCGTGACGAGCGCGATCTTGTCCTCAAGCCGCCGCATCGGACCCCTTGATCGGCGCAGGCGCCTCCCATTTGTGGCGCATGGTGACGACCTCTTCGGCGATGCTGGGGTGGAGCGCCATGGTGGCGTCGAGCTGAGCCTTGGTGACGCCGAGCTTGAGCGGAATCGCGGCCATCTGCACGATCTCCGCCGCGGCCGGCCCGAGCATGTGGCAGCCGAGCACCTTGTCGGTCTCGGCATCGATGACGAGCTTGATGAGCACCTTTTCGGCCCTGCCGCTGATCGTCGCCCGCATCGGCCGGAAGTTCGCCTTGTAGATGTCGATGACGCGGCACATCTCCCGCGCTTCTTCCTCGGTGTAGCCGACCGTACCGATCTCGGGCTCGCAAAATACCGCCGTGGGGACGAATGTGTAGTCCACGGCCGTCGGCTTGTCCTCGAACACGGTCTCGACGAAGGCGTTACCCTCGCGAATGGCGACCGGCGTCAGGTTCATGCGGTCGGTGACGTCGCCCACGGCGTAAATACTATCGACGGAGGACTTCGAATACTCGTCCACCACGACGTGCCCGTTCCAGCCGAGTTCAACGCCCGCCTGCTGCAACCCGAGCCCCGCGGTGTTCGGCAGCCGGCCCGTGGCCGCCATCACGAGAGACGCCGCCATCGAGCCGCCTTCCTTCAGCATGACGCGGTAGCCGCCGCCGTCCTCCTCGATGCTGGCCACGTTGCAGTCCATGCGCAGATCGACACCGCGGTCGCGCATGGCGTCGGCCACGCCGTCGCGAAGGTCCATGTCGAAGCCGCGCAGGACCTGATCGCCGCGATAGAGCACGGTGACGGCGACTCCGAGCCCTGAGAAGATCGTGGCGAATTCCATGCCGATATAGCCGGCGCCGATGATGACGATGCTGTCGGGCAGCGCCTCGAGCTGAAAGCATTCGTTGGAGCTGATGAGATGCTCCTTGCCCGGTACGTCGGGGATCGCCGGATGCGACCCGGTCGCCACCAGAATGTATTTTGCCGAGATAGACTGATCGCGGTCGGCGAGCTTCACCGTATGCGGGTCCACGATGCTCGCGCGGGTCAGGAACCGGTCGACGCCGGCGCTCTCCAGCGTGCGCGTATAGGCGCCGTTCAGCCGGTCGACTTCGCGGTGCACGTTGTGGATCAGCGTCGGCCAGTCGAAGCGCACATCTTCGCAGGTCCAGCCAAAGCCCCGCGCGTCCTCGATCTCGGCACCGTAGCGGCTGCCGTAAACGAGCAGCTTCTTCGGCACGCAGCCGCGGATCACGCATGTGCCGCCGATGCGGTACTCCTCGGCGATGCCGACACGCTTGCCGAGCTCGGCCGCAAGCCGCGCCGCCCGCACGCCGCCCGAGCCCGCGCCAATGACGAACAGATCGTAATCGTACTCTGCCACCTGGCCTCAGGCTCCCGCGGGACGTAGCGTCTTGACCCCGTTCTCGCCGGCGACGATAGCCAAATCGGCAAGACCGAGAAACAACCCGTGCTCGACCACGCCCGGCACGCGCTTCAAGGCAAAGGCGAGCACTTCCGGCTCGGGGATCTTGTGGAAGGCGCAATCGACGATGAGATTGCCCTGATCGGTGATGAACGGCAGGTCGCCCTGCCCGGGCCGGAGCCTAATGTCGCCCTCGCATCCGGCTTCCGCCGATAGCGCCTCGATCAGGCGCATGGTCGCCCGCAAGCCGAACCGCACCACCTCGACGGGAAGCGGATGCCGCCCGAGCATCTCGGAAACCTTGCTGTCGTCGGCGATGACCACCATGCGGTCGGACGCGGTGGCGACGATCTTCTCCCGCAGCAGCGCCCCGCCCCCGCCCTTGATCAGGCGCAGTCGGTCGTCGAGCTCGTCGGCGCCGTCGACAGTGAGGTCGAGCTGCGGCGTCTCATCGAGCGACGACAGCGGAATGCGAAGCTTCTCCGCGTGCGCCCGCGTGGCTTCCGACGTCGGCACGCAAATGATCTCGAGGCCGTTCCGCACCAGCTCGCCAACCGCTTCGACGAAATGGTACGCGGTCGACCCCGTGCCGAGGCCAAGCTTCATGCCTGGCTTGACGAGATCGATCGCCGCGCGCGCGGCTTGCACCTTGAGGTCGTCGGCCTTGGTCGCGCTGTCTGGCATCAGATCCCCTCGTTGACGCCGATCATGCCATATTCGCGCGCCTCGGCCACCCGCCAAGCACGGCCGATCCGGCGCTGGTCGTTGATGATCGAAGTGGCCGACAGCTGCATGGCCCGCTCTCTACGCTGCCGCTTGCCGGGCCGCAAGAGCGGCATCCGGCAATCGAGAGCGGCTTCCAGCCAGCAGGCCGCCGCAGCTTGCGCGCGATCACGTCACATGTGAGAGAGGCGCCATGCTCAAGGACGCGACCATTGTCTTCGACATCGACGGCACCCTGATCGACACCGCGCCGGACCTGACCAATGCGCTGAACCACGTGCTTACCGCCTATGGCCACCAACCCGTGGCGTCGGAGGTCGTACGTGCCGCGGCGGGGCGCGGCGCGCGGGCCATGATCGAGGAGGCGCTTCGCCTGGCCGGCGTGGAGGACGATGTCGACCGGATGCTGGCCGGCTTCCTCGCCCACTACGAGGCCAATATCGCCACGATGAGCCGCCCCTTCCCGGGCGCCCTCAACGCGCTGGACCGTCTGGCGGCGTGCGGGGCGCGTCTCGCGGTCTGCACCAACAAGCGCGAACGGCTCACCCGGATGCTGCTGGAAGCGCTCGAGATCGAGGGCTATTTCGCCGCAGTGGCGGGCCGCGACACCTTCCCGGTCTCCAAGCCCGACCCCGGTCATCTCTTGGACGTGATCGCGCTGGCCGGCGGCGATCCCGCACGCGCGCTCATGGTCGGCGACAGCGCCGTCGACATCAGCGCAGCACGAAGCGCAAAAGTCCCCTCGATCCTGGTGAGCTTCGGTTACGTCCCGCCCCTGCCCGGAGACCCGCGGCCCGACGCCGTCATCGACCGTTTCGACGAGCTTCAAGGACGCGCGCTCAGCCTGTTCGCAGGCTTGACAACATGGAGCGGCACATCCTCCTAATTCCGCCCCAATTCGACCTGGACCATTGGTAAGGACAG
>Ga0307444_1000482_pt1 | contig 19016 bp, 18 predicted proteins | sample SalMarSW160340MG_FD_202145 | JGI IMG/M metagenome (GOLD analysis project Ga0307444, IMG submission 202145) | Salt marsh sediment microbial communities from the Plum Island Ecosystem LTER, Massachusetts, United States - SW1603-40 | ecosystem: Environmental > Aquatic > Marine > Intertidal zone >...
TGATTTATTTAAAAAGCAATATTATTGGCTGGAAGGCGCTTCTTCGCTGGAAGGATTTCTTTTGCCCGATACCTACATGTTTTTTTCGGCTTCGGAGGCCGAATCCGTGGCCAATAAGTTCTTGGATAACTTCGAGAAAAAAGCCTTGCCTTTTTTAATAAATAGTAATAATCTTTTAGAGACGGTAAGTTTTGCTTCCATCCTGGAAAAAGAAGTCCCTGATTATCAGGAAAGGCGGATAGTTGCCGGTATTTTAATAAAAAGATTAAACGTTGATATGCCTCTTCAGGTTGATGCCGCTTTGATTTACGGGAAATGTTTTGGCGAATTTCTAAATTGTCCGTCCCTCCAGGAGGCGGATTATAAGTTTGATTCCCCGTATAACACCTATCTTTATAATGGCCTGCCGGAAACTCCAATTTGCAATCCAGATATTGATGCGATAAAAGCCGCTTCCGACCCCGAAAAATCGGGTTACTGGTATTATCTTTCCGACCCAAAAACACAAAAAACGGTTTTTTCAAAAACCTTGGATGAACAAAACGAAAATAGGGCGAAATATTTACGTTAATTAAATTAAATAAAAAAATACCGACCATTACTTAATCGGTTAATTTATTTTGCTTTCACTAAATATGGTAAAAAATTTACCAACTAAACTTTTTTCGTCTCGTTTTGGGCAGCTTATTAAGCAGCAATTTTTAGCTGAAATCCAAACAGCTTCTTGGGACTGGTTCATCAAAAAAGGGCTGAAAGAGTTGTTTGATGAAATCTCGCCCATTATGGATTATTCCGGAAATGATTTAGAGCTTTATTTTCTGGACTATTATTTTGACGAGCCGAAATACGATGAAGAAATGTCGCGGTTTAAGGGCTTGTCATACGAAGCCCCTTTAAGGACCAAGGTAAAATTGGTTAATCACCGGAACAAAAGCGTTAAAGAACAAGAAGTTTATTTAGGGGATTTTCCGGTAATGACTAATCGGGGTACGTTTATCATAAACGGCGTTGAAAGGGTGGTAGTTTCCCAGCTGATTCGTTCGGCCGGGATTTTCTTTACAGCAGACGTTTTTAAAGGGAGAAAACTTTTCGGCGCTAAAATTATCCCTAACCGCGGCGCTTGGCTGGAATTCGGCACTGACCCCGATGGCGCATTGAGCGTAAAGATTGATCGGCATCGCAAGGCGCCAGTCACTGAACTTCTAAGGATTTTTGGGCTGGAAGATAATGAAAAAATACAGAAAACCTTTGGAGATGTTGACAAAGGGCAAATAAAATTCATTGAGGCGACGCTCAAGAAAGACCCAGCTAAAGACGTTTCCGAATCATATACGGAAATTTATAAGAGGCTTCGGCCGGGTGATTTGGCTACGCCGGAGAACGCCAAAAGCCTGATTGACGCAATGTTCCAGAGGATTGATCGGTACAGCCTTTCCCGCGTGGGAAGGTATAAGTTTAATCAAAGATTGGGAATTTCCACCGGTCAAACCGGTATGTCTTCCGGCAAAAAAAATAAAGAAAGCCAACTGCTTGATTTGGAAGACCTAACTCTGGTGATTAAAGAAATTATCAGGTTAAACAACGACCAGTCAGCTGAACCGACGGACATTGACCATTTGGGTAATCGCCGCGTTAAAGCGGTTGGCGAATTAATTCAGAACAGGCTTTATGTTGGTTTTGCCAGGCTGCGGCGCATTATTCAAGACAGAATGTCTACGTTGGATTTTGAATTTTTAACGCCTGTACAATTAATCAACGCCCGTCCATTAACCGCCATCATTAAAGAGTTCTTCGCCACCTCACAACTTTCGCAGTTTATGGATCAGGTAAACTCCCTCTCGGAGCTGGAACATAAACGCCGCCTTTCGGCCATGGGGCCGGGCGGTTTAACCAGAGAAAGAGCCGGTTTTGAGGTCCGCGACGTTCATACTTCTTATTACGGCCGAATTTGTCCAATTGAAACCCCGGAGGGTTCAAATATCGGTTTAATCAGTCATTTGGCCAATTACGCCAGATTAAACGAATTCGGTTTTTTGGAAACCCCTTACTTGAGAGTAAAAAACGGTAAGGTCACTTCCGAAACTGTTTGGATGGATGCCATAGAAGAAGAGAAGTATAAAATTGCTCAAGGAGGAGCCGACTTGGATGAAAGTGGAAAGTTCATTAACGAAGAGGTGGAAATTAGATTTAAAGGACAGCCGGGGACTTGTTTACGAGAAGCAATTGAATTTATTGACGCCGCCCCCAATCAGATGATAGGCGTAGCTACGTCCCTTATTCCTTTTTTGGAGCATGACGACGCTAATCGGGCGCTGATGGGCGCCAATATGCAGCGTCAGGCCGTACCTTCCATAAGTCCCCAGGCACCCCTGGTTTCAACCGGCGCCGAAGAGAAAGCAGCTTTTGATTCGGGCCGGCTAGTTATTGCTGAATCAGACGGCAAAGTGATGGAAGCGGATGGACGCGCCATCATTATTCAGGAGGCGAACGGGAAGAGAAAAAATTATCCAATTCATAAATTTAGAAGGTCAAATTATTATACCAGCATTTCTCAGCGGCCGCTGGTGGAGAAAGGTCAAAGAGTAAAAAAAGGAGAAATTTTATCCGACTGTTCGTCAACCGAGGGCGGCGTTTTGGCCTTGGGGCAAAATCTTTTAGTCGCTTTTACTTCTTGGGAAGGCGCAAATTTTGAAGACGCAATCATTCTTTCAGAAAGAGTAAGAAAAGATGATTTGTTTACCTCTGTTTATATTGAAGATTTTTATTGCGACGTAAGGGAAACCAAATTGGGGCCGGAGGTAACGACGCCTGACATTCCCAACGTACCGGAAGACAAACTTAAAAACCTTGATGAAGAAGGAATAATTAGGGTTGGAGCGGAGGTAGGTGCTGGTGATATTTTGGTGGGAAAAATTTCTCCGAAAGGCGAGGTTGAATTAACCTCTGAAGAAAAGTTGTTGCGGGCGGTCTTCGGCGAGAAAGCGGTTGACGTCAGAGATACTTCCCTGGTTCTGCCGCACGGGAAATCAGGTCGCGTTGTCGGCATCAAGATTTTTTCCCGGGACCGCGGCGATAAACTTGAACCGGGGGTTATTAAAAAGATTCAGATAGACATTGCTCAGCTAAGGAAGGTCAGGGCAGGCGATAAATTAGCCGGTCGGCACGGAAATAAAGGCGTAATTTCGCAAATTCGGCCGATTGAGGACATGCCCTACCTTGAAGACGGAACGCCGGTAGATATTATTCTAAATCCTTTAGGCATTGCTTCACGAATGAATTTGGGACAGATTCTTGAAACGCATTTAGGTTTGGCTGCTCAGCGTCTCGGTTATCGCGCCATCACGCCAGTTTTCGTTGGAGCCAACGAAAACCAAATTAAAGACGAACTTAAGAAGGCGGGTTTACCGTCAACGGGTAAAATTTCCCTCTATGATGGCCGGACAGGGCAACCCTTTCCTCAACCAATAACCGTTGGTTATATTTATATGTTAAAACTGAACCACTTAGTGGAGGATAAGATTCACATGCGCTCTACGGGTCCTTATTCATTAATTACTCAGCAGCCGCTGGGGGGCAAGGCGCAATTCGGCGGCCAGCGTTTTGGTGAAATGGAAGTTTGGGCATTGGAGGGTTATGGTGCCGCCCACTCTCTTCAGGAAATGTTGACTATAAAATCCGATGACGTTTTCGGCCGCGGCGCGGCTTTTGAAGCCGTAATTAGGGGAGAAAAAATCAAAAATCCAAGCATACCCTCGGCCTTTAACGTTTTAATCAACGAAATTAAAGCCCTTGGTTTAGGGGTGGAATTATTGGACGAAGAAAAAGATAACAGATAAGCATTTTTAAATAAAACATTATGAATTTTGAAGCGTTAAAACTTAAAGTTTCCTCACCCGAAGAAATTCTTTCCTGGTCGCACGGCGAGGTGCTGAAGGCGGAAACGATTAATTATAGGAGTCAGCGACCGGAAAAAGACGGACTTTTTTCGGAGCGAATTTTCGGTCCGACCAAAGATTACGAATGTTATTGCGGTAAATATCGCCGAATTCGTTATAAAGGCAGGGTTTGTGACCGCTGTGGCGTTGAGGTAACAAGGTCTTCGGTCCGGCGGGAAAGAATGGGGCATATTAAATTAGCGGCGCCGGTTGCCCACATCTGGTTTTTAAGAACAATCCCTTCGAAAATAGGGTTATTTCTCAATTCCCCCCTGCAGAAATTAGAAAAAGTAATTTACTACGCCGCTTATATTGTTACCAACGTCAAAGAGGAAAACAAAAAACGTGCCCTGGAGGAACTAGAACGCGAATTTAAATCAAAAAAGAAAATCAATAAATCTAAGGCTAAGGGGGGCAAAGAAGACGAAAGCAGAGAAAAAGAGTTGGGAAACGCAATGATTGAGGCAAAAGAGACTTTGCTTTCTTTGAAGCCCGGCAAAATTATCAGCGAAACAGAATATTTCAATTTAGCCAGGCGTTTTGCCAATGTTTTTGAGGCCGCCAGCGGCGCCGAAGCGGTTCGGAAAGCGTTGGAAAATATTGATTTAAAAAAAGAGGCGTCCAAAATTGAACAAGAGTTAAAATCAATCAAAGATATTACGCGCGAACGTTATTTGCTTTATCGTCTTAAACTAATTCGTTCCTTTATAAAAAATAATATACGGCCGGAATGGATGATTTTAACCGTTTTACCCATTCTCCCTCCGGATTTAAGGCCGATGGTGGCTTTGGACGGGGGCCGCTTCGCCACTTCCGACCTCAATGATCTTTATCGCCGGGTGATTAATCGCAACAATCGTTTAAAAAAGCTTATGGAGTTGAAGGCACCGGAAATCATTATTACAAATGAAAAAAGAATGCTGCAAGAAGCGGTAGATGCATTAATAGACAATACCGTTCGTCTCGGTAGCCAACCGCAGCTTTCCAGCCAGCGCCGGCCATTAAGGTCTCTGGCCGATATGCTGAAAGGCAAACAAGGAAGATTCCGCCAGAACCTGTTGGGTAAGCGAGTTGATTACTCGGGCCGCTCGGTAATTGTTGTCGGCCCGGAACTGCGTTTAAATGAATGCGGCGTTCCTAAGAAAATGGCGCTGGAGCTTTTTAAACCGTTCGTCATTAATAAAATAATTGAGAGGGGTTTGGCCCACAACATCAGAAACGCCAATCATTTAATTGAGAATGCTTCGCCGGAAATCTGGGCGATTTTAGAGGAAGTAATTACGAATCGCAAGGTTCTCTTAAATCGCGCCCCAACGCTTCATCGTTTGGGCATTCAGTCTTTTAAACCGATTTTGATTGAGGATTTATGTCTTAGAATTCCGCCGATGGTTTGTACGGCTTTCAATGCAGATTTTGACGGTGACCAAATGGCCGTTCATTTGCCATTAACGGAAGAAGCTCAAAAAGAAGCGGCCGAGTTAATGCTTTCCAGTAATAATATCCTGAAGCCGGCTACCGGGGACCCGGTCACCGCTCCTTCACAGGACATTATTTTAGGCTGTTATTACCTTACGGACATCAAAAGAGGAAAGGACGGCGATGAGGGTGGGAAGGGGCGACTTAAATTTTTTGGCGGTCAGAGGGAAGCAATACTCGCCTATGATTCCGGTTATTTGAAAATTAACGAGCCGATTAAAGTAAAAGTAGACAAAAAAGTTAAGTTGGACGAAAAGAAGGCGGGCGGCGAGGAACAAAACGGTTTTATTGAAACAAGCGTTGGTCGTTTAATCTTTAATTGCGTTTTGCCGCCAGACATTGATTTTATTAACAAAACACTTAATAAAAAGGAATTACAAAGGATTGTTACGGAATTAATAGAAAAACATGAGCTTCAGAATGTCTGGCAGGCTCTGGACGAAATAAAGAAGCTCGGCTTTTATTATGCCACTATCTCCGGCATCAGCTGGGGGATGGATGATTTAATTATTCCTCCGGAAAAGAAAAAGATTTTGAAAGAAGCGGAGAATGAGATAATCGTAATTAAAAAGCAGTATCAGGACGGCCTCCTGACCGCCTCTGAAAGCCGGGTAAAAATAATTGAAGTTTGGGAGCGGGTTATCGGCGAAATTGTAAAGAAAGTTCCTCGTTATTTAGACCCCCACGGCTCGGTCTACTCCATTATTGATTCGGGCGCTCGGGGCGGTTGGTCTCAGCCGGGGCAAATGGCGGGCATGAAGGGATTGGTGCAAAGTCCCAAAGGCAAAACAATTGAATTGCCCATTAAATCCTCCTATAAAGAGGGGTTGAACGTTTTGGAGTTTTTCATAAATACCCATGGCGCCCGCAAGGGCTTGATTGACACGGCGCTCAAGACGGCCTCAGCTGGTTATCTGACACGGAGATTGGTTGATGTGGCCCAGGATTTAGTAATCAGAGAGAATGATTGCGGGACGACCGGGGGAATTAAAATTTGCCGTTCTGACGGCGAAAGTTTTGGTTATAAATTTAATCAAAGGCTTTTTGGTCGGACCGCGGCTGAAGATGTGAAAATCGGCAGGAAGACGTTGGTTAAAACAAACGGCTTAATTACCAGAAAAATCGCCGAGGAGATAGATAAGTCAAAAATTGAATCAGTTAGCGTCCGTTCCCCTATTACCTGTAAAACGCTTTACGGCGTTTGTTCAAAATGTTACGGCTTGGATTTGGGAAGAAACGTTCAGGTAAAGAAAGGCGAGGCGGTTGGCATTATAGCCGCTCAGTCAATTGGTGAGCCCGGTACGCAGTTAACCCTGAGAACCTTTCACACTGGCGGCGTAGCTGGCATTGACATTACTCATGGTTTGCCGCGGGTGCAGGAGCTTTTTGAGGTCAGAGTTCCCAAGGGAAAAGCTGCTTTGGCTGAGTCAGACGGCGTTATAGAAGACATAGAAGAAAAAGGGGCCCTGAGAATAATTAAATTAAAAATTTCCAAACCGGGCAAAAAATCTCAGAAAACCAAAATCGTAGAATACGTCATCCCGAGAATAAACATTCTTTTCGTTAAACCAAAACAAGCGGTGGCAAAAGGAGACCAGCTTTCCGAAGGCAGCGTTGACTTAAAGGAACTTTTCGAGCTAAAAGGCCGCGAAGCAGTTGAAAGATATATTATTAATGAGGTCCAGAAAATTTACGTTTCAGAGGGAACGAACATCAGCGATAAACATATTGAAATCATCATAAAGAAGATGTTTTCACGGGTAATGATTAAGGACCCGGGACAGACCAATTTTGTCATTGGTGAAATCGTTGAGAAATCAAAATTTCTTGAGGCCAATCGCGAGGCAAAGGCCAAGAAAAAAGAACCAGCGCAAGCAAAGCAGCTTTTAACGGGCATAACAAAAACAGCTCTTTCCACTGAAAGTTTTCTTTCCGCCGCCTCTTTTCAGGAAACTGCCCGGGTACTGGTAATGGCCGCGGCTGAAGGAAGAGTTGATAATTTAAGAGGGCTTAAAGAGAATGTTATTCTTGGCCGTTTAATTCCGGCCGGAACTGGATTTGAAAAGACTAAAACACAGGATGAATCTTAAGTGTTTACTCGCGTCTATTTATCGGGTACTATAATTAATGTTATGAACGAGGAAAATAAAAATTACGAAATTGGGTTTTTGGTTAAAGCTGAAGCGGATAAAGACGAGGTTATTAAAGCTGTACAGGGCAGCGGATTTTCGATTATCGGCGAGGGACCGATGCCGAGAATCAAATTGTCCTACCCGATTAAAAAAGAGAATTACGCTTACTTTGGCTATCTGCATTTTTCCGGTAACCCTGCGGGCATTCAAGGCGTAAATGACAGGTTGAAAACAGGTTCAAAAACCCTAAGATTTTTTATCGTTCCCCAGCCAATTATTAGAGAAGTTAAGACGTCAGAACAGGACTCTTTTGCCCAGACCAAGCGTTTTTCTAGGCGCCGGAGCACAAAAGAATTATCCCCTCAACAGCCGATTACTCAACGCACTAAAGAGCCGTCCAAGCCGGAAGTCTTAAGCAATGAAGCCTTGGAGAAAAAATTGGAGGAAATATTAAAATAACATAATGCCAAAAATGCGAATGCGTGCTAATGCTACGAATAAAAACATTTGCAGATTCGCATGAAATTCGCGGTTTGGCATTGCTTGCAGCAACTATGAATTTAAACAAAGTTTTTATCATCGGCAATCTGACGAGAGACCCGGAGCTTAGAACTTTGCCGGCCGGCACACCGGTTGCTTCTTTCGGCGTGGCGACTAATCGCGTATGGAAAAATCAACAAGGAGAAAAACAGGAAGATGTTCAATTTCACAACGTAGTGGTATTTGGTCGGCAGGCGGAAATCACAAGCCAATATTTAAGCAAGGGAAGTTTGGTAATGGTTGAGGGACGAATTCAAACCCGCTCTTGGGACGCTAAAGACGGAACAAAACAATACAGGACTGAAATAGTGGCGGAAAGAATTCAGTTTGGTCCTCGCAGTGGGGCAGGTAGTTCCAGTAGCAATAGGGCGGCGGATAACGCTGATTCAAAATTCAGTCCCCAACGCGAAGAACTGCCACAAATAGACGTTAACGAAGAAGACGTTAAGTCCGAAGATTTACCGTTTTAAAACCAAAAATTAAAGATACAAGTCAAAATTAAAAATTACCAAATGTTAAAAGCTGATTTTAAAATTAATCTATTTTTAATTTTTTAATGTGTCATTTTCCATTTTGATATTTAACTTTTGAACTTACTATTATGCAGTGTTTTTTTTGTTCTCAAAATACGAAAACCATAGATTATAAGGAGGCTGATTTGCTTAAAAGGTATATTTCTTCACAGGGAAAGATTATCAACCCTCGTTATACAGGCATTTGCGCCAAACATCAGCGGATGTTAGCGCGGGCGATAAAAAGAGCCAGAATCATGGGTTTATTGCCGTTTGTTAAGCGGTAAGTTCCAAATCACAAATCTCAAATTCCAAACAATACCCAATGACTAAAATTCCAATGACCAAAACTCGTGTTTAGAATTTGGGTTATTGAGATTTAGAATTTGCTTGTTATTTGGTGCTTGGAATTTAGGATTTAACAATCATGGTTATGAAAAAAGATAAAGAAGACAATAAGGCCGTGGAAAAAGGCAATGACTTGGACAAGCTTTTGGATTCTCTTCAGGATAAATTCGGTGAAGGAGCGATAATGAAGCTGGACTCCGTGAAAAAAGTTGACACCGACGTGGTGCAGACAGGTTCATTTTCCTTGGATTTGGCTTTGGGCGTCGGCGGTTTTCCGCGCGGTCGGATAGTGGAAGTTTATGGTCCGGAAGCGAGCGGGAAAAGCACTTTGGCGCTTCATGCCATTGCCGAAGTCCAGAAAAAAGGGGGCAAAGTGGCTTACATTGACGCCGAACACGCTTTGGATCCCGATTACGCCAAAAAATTAGGTGTGAAGTTAAATGACCTTTTGGTTTCCCAGCCGGATTCAGGCGAGGATGCTTTAAATATTTTGGAAAATTTAGTCAGGTCGGGAATGATTGATGCGGTAGTGGTTGATTCGGTGGCCGCTTTGACGCCGCGGGCAGAAATTGAAGGCGAAATGGGAGCGCAATTCATCGGGCTTCAGGCCAGAATGATGAGTCAGGCCTTAAGAAAAATCACTGCTTTGGCTGACCGTTCTAAAACTTTAATTATTTTTATTAACCAACTCCGTGATAAAATTGGAATGATGGGTTATGGCGATCCGACCACCACGCCGGGCGGCCGGGCTTTAAAATTTTACGCCTCAGTCAGAGTTGACCTAAGGCGCATCGCCCAGATTAAAAAAGGCGAAGAGGTGATTGGCAATCGCACCCGCGCTAAAGTAGCGAAAAACAAAGTGGCACCACCTTTTAAAATCGCTGAATTTGACATAATGTACGGCGAAGGCATTTCTTACGAAGGCGATGTTCTGAATATGGCGATAAAAACTGCTGTGGTTAAAAAGGCTGGTAATACTTATAGTTTTGAGGATGAAAAACTGGGTGTTGGTTTAGAGGCTTCCCGTGAAAAACTAAAAAGCGACAAAAAACTTCTGGAAAATATCAAAAAGAAAACCTTGGCAACATTAAAAAGCTGATAACAAAAAGCCTCCGAGACTCTCGGAGGCTTTTTGTTATCCTGTATTCAATTTATAAAAATTCTCAAAAATTTTAGCTCCAAAATTTCGTGAAGTAATCTTTATAGTTGTTTTGCATCTAGCGCTTTGCCATAGCAAAGCGCTAGATGCCTGTTGGCGTTTGGTGATGTCTATTGATTTGTGGTTTACTGCGGCAGTCTAGTGTGGCATATAAATCGTTCCGTATTTCGTGCGGCGGCGTTTACCGTAACGCCGTGCTTGAACGGGTCTTATATCGACGCTGTATTCTCTTTGTTTTCTCTCATTACGTCCTAAATAACTGCGATAAGTCTTTTCGTTTACGGCTTTCTTAATAACGCTGATGGTTTGAGATGAAACCCATAATTCTTTGCTAATTTCTCGATAACTTTTGCCGGAAGCAATGCCACTCATAACTGCTGCACGCATTACCAAATCGTTGCGTTCGTGTGGGGTAATAAGAAAAGCTAACAAATTTTCGGATTTTAATATTTTTTTCCAGAAAGAAGACTGCCATTCCTTGCGGGAATTAAAATCTTTGATTGATTGAAGTATTGTAAGGTCTTTTCCGTCCACACACTTTTTGTTCATAAGAGTAATTATACAACCCATGCTTTGCTATAGCAAAGCATGAACTATTAGACCAAATAAAATATTTTAATTTTTAAATAAAATATTTTAATTTTTAAATATCACTCTTTTAATTATCACTCTTTCCTTATTAGAGTATTTAATCGTTATTTTTTGTCAGCTCGTAGAGATTCTCAAATAATTTCGCCACTAAAATCGGGCCGGTGCCGCCGGGCGTAGGAGTATAGAGCTTTGGTAATTGGTTGACTGGGGAATTAGATAATTGGGAGGCGTCAAAATCGCCGCGAATTTTACCTTTCTCATCAATGTCATAGCCGAAATCAATTATACTGGCCTTGCTTTTCAACATTTCCGGCTTGATTAAGCCGGCTTTGCCCACGCCGCTGATTACCAAATCCACCCGCTTTAAAATTTCCAAATTACTGCCGCGGCGCAAGAGGTAAATTTCTGAACATTTTGTCATTAACCAAGTGGCAACGGGTTTACCGATTAAAAAACCCAAACCAACAACTGCAATTTTTGAAGCATAAAGCCTGAGGCTTGTAGCATCCACGATTTCCTTGACAACCGCTACAGCTGGTGGTAGGACCAGGTTGCGGTCGGCGTAAAACGCGCCGAGCGCCCGCTCCCCTATAACGTCAACGTCTTTCTCCCGGGGAATGACGTTCAGGACATAATGTTTGTTTAAATGCTCGGGCAAAGGCAATTGGACAATCACGCCGCCAACTTTTTTTAACAAGGCAATTTTTAAAACTTCTTTTCTTAGCTCGTCATTTTTAATGCTTTCGGGAAATTTATAAAGCCGAAAAGCTACTCCCAGTTCCTTGGCGGTTTTTTCTTTTTGTTTGAGAAATTTTATTGAGACCGGGTTTTCGCCAACCAAAACCGCCGCCAAAAATTTTTCCGGCTTAGGCCGGCTTTTTAATTCATCAATAATTCTTTGGGCTATATTTTTACCGGGAATCTCATGCATAACCTTCTGACTTTATTGGCAATTAAATTTTGTTTTTCTCTCTTAATTAAAGTTTGATAAATCAATTCGGCGATTTTTTTCATTTCTTTTTCTTTCATTCCCCGTGTGGTAATGGCCGGTGTGCCCAGGCGAATACCAGACGGGTCAAATGAAGAACGGGTTTCATAGGGAATGGTATTGCAGTTAACGATGATGCCGACTTCCTCAAGCTTGTCCTGCGCCTCGCGGCCGGAAATGCCTAAATCAGAAAGGTCCATTAGGATTAAGTGATTGTCTGTGCCGCCGGAGATTAGATTAAAACTGAACTTTTGTAAATGACGACTAAGGACTTTGGCGTTTTTAACAACTTGCCGGCTATATTTTTTAAAAGCCGAACTCGTTGCTTCTTTCAGGCAAGCGGCAATGGCGGCGGTTTGGTTGTCGTGCGGCCCGCCCTGTAAGCCGGGGAAAACCGCTTTGTCAATTGCATCGGCGATATCAATTTTATTGCGCTTGGCAGTTTGTGATAAGCGATTAGCAAATATTATTGCCCCTCGCGGACCACGAAGGGTTTTATGGGTGGTGGCCATAACCACGTCGGCGAGGGCCTGCCCGCCTTTGGCGGCAAACGGCGAAGGATGAATGCCGGCCGCTACCAAGCCGGCAATATGGGAAATGTCTGCCAAAAAATAAGCGCCCACGCCGTGAGCAATGGCGCTGAACTTCTTGAAATCAATGATTCTTGGATAAGCAGTGGCGCCGGCAATAATAATTTTCGGTTTCTCTCTCTTGGCTATTTTCTTTATTTCATTGTAATCAAGATAACCGTTTCTTTGTACGCCGTATTGGGCTGATTTGTAGAATTTGCCGGAGAAACTGACGCTCCAGCCGTGGGTTAAATGGCCGCCGCAGACCAAATTCATCCCCATAATTTTGTCGCCCGGTTGAAGCAAGGCGTAATAAATTGCCATATTGGCCGGTGAGCCGGAATAGGGCTGGACGTTAACGTGCCAATTTTTGTTCAAGTGGAAAGTTTGCTTTGACCGCTCTTGAGCCAGTAATTCAATTTCATCAATAATTTTATTGCCGGCATAATAACGCTTGGCCGGGTAGCCTTCAGAATATTTATTAACCAAAGGTGAACCGAGCGCTTTCAAAACCCTCCGGGAAACGATGTTTTCCGAAGGGATTAAATTAAGAGTATCTGACTGGCGCCGAGTTTCCTTTTTGATTAAATTGTCCAAAATTTTGTCTGACATTAACGTTAATATTATTAAATAAAGAGATTTTAGGCAACAAACTTTTGCGACATTTTGGAAAATGTTAAAATAAAGAGTAATCATTAATAATGCGAATCTAAATATTTATTAGCATTATTCGTCTAAAATTAGCGATATTCGCGAACACTCTATGGATATCCAAAAACTTTTAAAAGACTATCTTGATTATTTGGAGATAGAAAAGAACCGCTCGCCGAAAACGCGGGAGAATTACGAACGTTATCTTAAATCTTTCATTGACTTTGCCAAGATTAAGACCGAAAAAGATATTTCTTTGGATAAGGTTCATAATTTCAGATTGCATCTGGCCCGGTTAAAAAATCATCGTGGAGAAGATTTTAAAAAAACTACCCAGGCATACTACGTTATTGCTTTACGCAACTTTCTCAAATACTTGGTTAAGCGTGATTTTGAGGTTTTATCTCCCGACAAAGTGGAGCTGCCCAGGATCCCCGGCCGCCAGATTGAAATTATTGAATATAAAGATTTGGAGAGGTTATTGGGCGCGCCAAAAGGAGGCGATTTGCGTTCATTGCGCGACAAAGCCATTCTGGAAACTTTATTTTCCACTGGTTTGCGGATTTCCGAACTTTGCAATTTAAGCCGCAACATTGACATTGAGCGGGGCGAGATTTCGGTCCGCGGCAAAGGCGGAAAACTACGGGTGGTTTTTCTTTCAGACCGCGCCAAGAAAGCAATCAAGAATTATTTAGCCAAGCGCTCTGACGCGGAGGAGGCGCTTTTCATCAGTTTGAGCAGAGCTGATACGCCTAAAGTTATTGGACGGATAATTCCCCGGGCAGTCCAGCGTTTGGTTGATTTCTATTCCCGCAAAGCCGGCATTCCGGAACATATCAGTCCGCACCAGTTGCGCCATCAATTCGCCACCGACCTTTTAATGGGCGGGGCTGATTTGCGTTCGGTCCAGGAATTATTGGGCCATGCCAGCGTTTCCACCACGCAAATCTATACCCACTTAACCAATAAGGAGCTTAAAGAAGTCCATCAGGCCTTTCACGGACGGAGAAGAAAATAAGATTCTTTTTTTATTTGCATCCCCATTCCGTTCATGCTTATTCCATTTATACCCCTCCCGTTTATTTTTAATAATTTTAGTCATATATAATGCGATCGCATTATATATGACTAAAAGGTGGAGGGGGTGTATGAATGAGGAAATAAATTTATTGGTGCTCCCGAGAGGATTTGAACCTCTACCTCTTACGAGACATGGTCCTAAACCATGCGCGTCTGCCAATTCCGCCACGGGAGCTTGACACAAATTTAATTTTATGCTAACCTCTAAGCAAATACAAGAGTGAGATTTTTCATTAATTCTTGCTCCTTGGAAATAGACTGGTCTTTAATAAGTTTATAGGGTTGAAATATAAAAACAATATTTCGGCTTAATAAAAGGAGGGAACGAAAATGGCCGCGAAGGAAAAGAAAAATATAGAAAAAATTATAATTAAATTACTCCGAAAAGGAAAAAACGAAGACATAGATTTTTCCAGTATATTTTCACTGCACGAGACTATAGTCAAATTCGGTTTTTTAAGAAAAACGTACGTGGTTAAGCAAAGCGAGGGTACACACAAAGATTGTTACGGCGGAAAAATAGCTGTAAAATTCGGGGACGATTACAAGGGCAGAGATACAGTAAGTTTATACTGCCAAAGATGCGGGTTACGCGCAGTAATATATTTAACTCTAGAAGATAAGATATTAATTATCAAAACAGCAATTGACGGCAAAAAGAGAGAGATTGCACACGAAATATATGGAGATATTAAACGCGGAATATATGTGGTTTCGTAAATTCAACTAAAAACAGAATCTATGAGGCGCCGCCTTAACGGCGCCTTTTTATTTTGCGGGCTTGACCCCGTTAGAAGTCTTGGGTAGAAAAATTTAATAAATTTTTCTACTTGGCATCTTGGCTAGAATATTCTTAATCTGCGTCTATATTTCTATACACAACAAAGGTGTTTTTAAGCAGACTTCTAACGGGGTTGACTTTTTGATTCTTTTATGTTATCCTTCTAGTGATTTTGAGAATTGGTCTCAAAATGAGAAAATAAGGCCTTTAAAAAATAAATAAGACAGGAAATAGCCGAATGGCTAGAAGGAGGAAAAAATGATACGCATATTAGTATATTCAATTCTTGTTTTTTTGGGCCTTGCCCCGATGATTGTAGGGGTGGTATCTTACGAGTTTAAGGTAGGCACGGTTTCATCTTTATTATTTGGCGTAGCGACCGCGGTTATACTTTGGGGAGGATTTATCCTCGAGGGATTGCGGAAGATAACCGCTGCCCCGCCGCATAAGGCGCAGCTCATGATTTTTGGAAGGCGTCAATGGAAAGAAGTCGAAGTCTCAGTAGAACGTGATGAGAAAATAGAAAAAGTCCGAGAGGCTGTTTTTAGAAATGAAGGGTGGCAATTTTTTCCACTTAACCCTTATTGGTACGGCTATAAGCCAATTAAGGTTGAACGTATATCGTTCACCATAGTTGCGGAAAAAGTAAGAACACCAGACCGTGCAAATTCTAAAGTCCCAGTGTTCCTTACAATTCGTCCCCTTCCCGAGAAATTTATAGAATATATTGATAGCGGCGAAGAAGAAGGGGCAAAGGAACAACTTACTGGTAAGGTTCAGGAAAGGGTTCGGGAATGGGCAATGGCTGATGAAGAAGGACCGGCTGATTGGAGAGAGCTTAATAAGTCTCAGCTTGAAGCCGTCAGCGTTCTTGTTACAAGAATTGCACGCAACTCTATATCTCAAATTCCTGACTATGCCCAAGAGGTGCCTACATTTATCTGGCTACGGTATTTTTTAAGCCCACGGCCAAAAAAGTTTTTTGTCAATGAGGCAGAGTGGATGGAGAATGATTGGGCTAAAGTAAAAGAAGTGTTGAAACGCATCGTCCAAGAACATGGGCCGAAAGCAGAAGCCGTTCTCAAAGAGGCGGTAGAAAAAAGAAGGGAACAAATAGAGTCCCTTCGGACTGGTGCTGGTAGTATTGTCGTTGAGGACCTGGGTGTAACAATTGAACGTTTGAATATTGGCGATATCAATGTTCTCGGTGGAGTAGGAGAACAAGCAGAGAAACAAGCTCGGGAACTTGAAGAAAGGGAAGGAGAAGTCCTTGAGTTGAAACATGTTCAGTCTCGCGTTGAAGAATTGATGAAGTTGCCGTTCAAATATTCACCAGAACAAGCGCTTGAAATTGTCCAGACAGAACGCGGTAAGGTTGTAAAGACTATCGACGAGAAAAAAATTTCTATTGCCCCTGAAACCCGCGGTCTTGTGAAAGAAGTTGCGGTAACGCTTGGCGGGCAACTTGCGCGAGGAGGAAAGAAATGAGCATTCAGAACGAAAAACAAAATGAGAAAGTATCTATTTGGGCATGGGTGATCATACTGTTTATTGCCATAATTATTGTTTTGGTGGCAATTCACTATGCGTCGAATTCAAGATCATCAATGATAACCCAAATTTACCCTAACTATAATTTTCCAAAAAGGGGGGTAAATCAGATTCGGGTGCCGCTAATTCCAGTACAACGCTTGAATCCATTAAGCCCGAGACTTCCTATCGAGGCTGGTGGTTGGGTGACAACTCCGATTGGATCGGCTTGTCAGGTTAACTATGAAGTCCCTGTCGTAATAGAATATATTGATGGTAGAGTAGTTTACCGCGAGCCGAATAAACCAGCGTGGGATGGGATTAAGAGATGCTCGAAACAACTTAAAAATAGACTTACGGAAGCCTCGTTCCGTGTCTACGGCAATGGAGGAGGGTACGCCGTCATTACTGTTGAACGAGGAATTTATTAGAAACGAAACGCCGCGTAAATACTTTTTTAAACAGGTATTTACGCGGCGTATTTTTTACCCGAGTATTTTTAAGAAAATTAGAGCAATGCCTTTAGAAATTAAAATAATAATGAAACCAACAACGGAATAAGTAATTGTATGTTTGCCTTTATTGACTTTTTCGGGATTATCCCGGGCAGTAAGAATTTGAAAACCGCCGATTAAAATCATCAAAGCCAAGATAGGAATACTGATATAAATTAGATAATTTAGGACGTTATTGATAACTTGAATAAAGCTATTAGTGCCTAGAGGATTTTGAAGCGTGACGCTGCCGCCACCAGTGCTGCCGCTATATGTCTGAGCAGCCACTTTATTAATAAACAAAGAAAAATTATTCATTTTCCGAAAATTTATTATTGAAAGAGATTAACCCCCTCAACCGAGGAGGTTAATCTCGCTCTCTAAATACTTTATGCTCCCGGAGAAGCCAAGAAGTTTCTGATAATGGTTTCAAAACCAACCGCCAGTAAAGCTACCACAATAGCGACAACGGCGTAAATCAGCTGATTTTTCGCTTTGGTAATCTTTTCGGCTTCGCCGCCGGCAGTCAGATAGTTGAAAGCTGCGAAAAGGATAAACATTACCGCTATAACAAAGAAAATAATGTAAACCCACCTGACGACGTTTCTTAATATATCAACCAAGCCGCCGACCGTCGTAGGACCAACCCGCGAAACCCCAGGGATATCACCTACTTGTCCAATAGCGACGTTTGCAGGAATTAACAGTAAACTGATGGTTGGAACAGTCATTGCCAAAGCGGCAATTTTCATTTTTGACAATTTCATATTTGATTAATCTAATTTAGTCCTCGACCTTTGCTAATGAATTTTATTACGTTTTTTTAATTTTAAATTCTAATCATCAGCGCCCGCCGCTCGTTTCCAAGAAATTCTGGATGATGGCCGTTACGCCGACCGACAACAGAGCTACGGCAATGGCAACGGCGGCATAAATCAGCTGATTGCGGGCAAGTCTGATTTTATCTGCCTGGTCGCCAGCCGTCAGATAGTTGAAAGCCGCAAAAATAATGAGCAGTACGGCAATGATGAAAAATAAAATGTAAACCCATCTAACGATATTGGCTATTACGTCTAATATGCCGCCGGCTGTTTCAATGGGCGATTCTTGAATTCCTAATTCCCCGGCCTCGGGTATGGTGCCTGGTGTAATCGCCGCTGAGATAAGCGGTAAAGAAACAAAACATATTATAAAAACTATAGAAGTAAATTTCTTCATCAGGAAGTTTCAATAAAACGATAAATAATATTTGCCGCGCCGACTGAAATTAGGGCAATGGCAATGGCCACGGCTGCCCAGAGAATTTGGCTGCGGGCGCTTTTGACTTTTTCCGGGTTGTCCTTGGCGGTTAAAAAGTTGAAGGCAGCTACCAGGATGAAAATAATCGCCACGATGAAGAAAATCGTGTAAGCATAACGGAGAATATTGGCTAAAATGTCAAAAATCTGTTCCGGGCTTTTTATCGGCGAATCCTCGGCCATTTCTTCTGCCTGTTGTTGAATGTCGTTATAACCGGTATTTCCGCCGCCTTGCCCATACTCAAATGGGCTTTGACCATACTCAGTGCCTAATGGATTCGGCGTGTAGCCTTGAGCGAAAACCGCATTATTCAGGGTAAAACCGAACAGAACGGAAATAACGAAAATTATTAATGATTTTTTAAGAATATTCATATTATTTAACACGATAATTTATTCCAGGGGCCGATTTTTAAACTACCCCAGTTGCCGCCTAATACTTTAATTAGTGTATCAATAATCAGCCAGCTTAGCAAGGCAATTAGAATGCCGATAACGGCGGCCGTAACGATTTGGCGACCCTTACTTACCCGTTCGGCAGAACCGCCGGCAGTCAAAATTGTTATGCCGCCAATCACGATCATTACCGCGGCCAGAGGGAAAACAAGGGACATTAACAAATCAATGATGTTTTTAATTAATTGCATTAAGTAGCACCAATTACAGGGAGGAGTGGTGCTTGTGCCGCACGGAACTAAAGCGGCATTCGCCATCAATGGCAACAATATTAAACCCATGCAGAGCCAAACGTATTTATTAAATAAAATCATAAACACTAATTAATGACCCAATAGAGCGTTAATTTCGTTCTGCGCTTTTTGCAGGGCATTTTCCGAGGCGATTTTACCTTCTAAGACTGATTCTATCATATCGGAAAAAATTTGTTTAACCGCGTTGTTGTCCGGCTGCGACCAAGAACGAGCCGTTAGCGC
>Ga0307444_1000483_pt1 | contig 19013 bp, 18 predicted proteins | sample SalMarSW160340MG_FD_202145 | JGI IMG/M metagenome (GOLD analysis project Ga0307444, IMG submission 202145) | Salt marsh sediment microbial communities from the Plum Island Ecosystem LTER, Massachusetts, United States - SW1603-40 | ecosystem: Environmental > Aquatic > Marine > Intertidal zone >...
ACGCGCTGAACCGGCTCAACCGGCAGATCGAGCAGCTCACGCTGGAGGGCGAGCCGGCCAAGGCTGCCGCCGCCGCCAAGCGCTATGTCGCACTCGCGCGCAAGACGTACGGCGAGGACGATCCGGAATTCGCCACCGCAATCACCTGGCTCGGCTGGTTCTATCAATCCCAACAGAACTACGCGGCCGCCGAGCCCCTGCTCGAGCAGGCGCTTGCCATTCGCGAGAAGGCGTTTGGGCCCGACCATCCGCTGGTCGCCACGAGCCTGAACAATCTTGCCGACCTCTATGAGAAGGAGAGCCGGCGGGCCGATGCCGCGCCTCTGATCTCGCGCGCCGAGGCCATTCGGATGAAAGCGGTCGGTGTCGGCGAACTCGAAATGATGCCGCGCCGCATACAGGAGCTTCAGGCGAGCGGCAAGACGGCCGAGGCGGCGCAGCTCGCCGAGCGCTATGTTGCGCTCGCCACGGAACGCTACGGCGGCGACCAGCCGGCGGTCGTGCCCGCCCTCGTCGATGCCGCCCTGGCCTTCGAGCAGCAGGGAGACGTCGCCAAGGCCGAGGCGCTCCTGAAGCAGGGCCTCGCCATCCGCGAGAAGGCATTCGGTCCGGACAGTCCCGAGGTGGCCGACAGTCTCGATGCGCTCGCGCGCCTCTATCAGTTCGCCGGACGCTTTGCCGAGGCCGAACCGCCGCTCGAGCGCGCGCTTGCCATTCGCAAGAAGGCCTTCGGCGCGAAGAACGAAACCGTCATCGAGACGATGCAGGCGCTGGCCGGCCTCTATCGGGCCGCCGGGCGCAACGAGGAGGCCGAGAAGCTTTTCGCGGACGTGCATGAGCTGCAGCGCAGCGGAAGGCGCAGCCTCGCTTACAAGCGGGAGGAACCGTCCTATGCGGTGGTGAAGGTCTTTTACGCGACGGACCGCAAGAACACCGGCGCGACCGCGCCGAACGAGGTCTATGGGGGCGATCGGGGCAAGCTGTCCTTCGGCACCGCCAGGGTCTCGATCCCGCGCGATCACCGCATGGGCGTGGTGGAGACGCCCTCCGTCTGGCGCTTGGAGTGGTCCGCTGATCCGGAACGCTTCGTCGTGCTGCTCTCGGTGGACGAGACGGACCAGGCCGCGTTCTTCAAGGATGTCGCGGCGCGGGTGCGCGCCGCGCCCCGCAAGAGCGCCTTCATCTTCGTGCACGGTTACAACGTCACCTTCGCCGACGCGGCGCGGCGGACGGCGCAGATGGCGTACGATCTCGGCTTCGACGGTGCGCCCGTGTTCTATAGCTGGCCGTCCCAGGCGGAATACGCCGCCTACAAGGTGGACGAGACCAACGCAGAGTGGTCGCGGCTCGACTTCGAGCAATTCCTCAAGGATTTCGTCGCGCAGTCGCAAGCCGAGCACATCTACCTGATCGCGCACAGCATGGGCACGCGGGTGCTCACCGGCGCGCTGAAGGATCTCGTGCTCGAGGATCCCAGCATGCGCGAAAAGTTCGACCAGATCATTCTTGCCGCGCCCGATATCGACGCCGAGACGTTCGAGCGGGACATCGCGCCCAAGATCCTCGCCGGCGAGCGCAACGCAACGCTCTATGCCTCCTCAGGCGACTATGCGCTGATGGCGTCGAAGACCTTCGCCGGCTACCGCAGGGCCGGCGACACCACGGGCGGCATTACCATCGCACCGGGGGTCGACACGATCGATGCGAGCGCGCTTCGCACCGACTTCGTGGGACACAGCTATTACGCCGACTCCGATTCCGTTCTCGGGGACATGCGCGACCTGATCCTCCACGGCAGGCGCGCGGAGAAGCGCGCGCGGCTCGCGCCGGCCATGTGCCCGGAAGGGCGCTACTGGAAATTCTCGGCGAAACCGGCCGATGCCGAAACCGGCGCTCAAGCTCAATAAGACAGCGGGCTACGGCTCAACGCAGGTGGCGAAGAGGCCGAAGCCCGGCGCCTTGGCATGGCGCCGGAGCTCGTCCCGCGCCTCCCGGCAGGCAACCTGGGTGGTGAAATCGATCACCGTGGTGGTTGCCGTGCTGCCGGTTGTCCCGGTGGCTCCGTAGAGCGCGAAGACGATCATGCGGCGCCCTTGCGACTCCGCGGCATGCGCCGTGGCGGCCATCAAGCTTGTGACGAGAAGAGCAAGCGCTAGTTGTTTCATTGGACTCCCCCATCCTCTGGAACCAGTTTTGGGTGTTGAAGAGCGCCCCCTTCAGAATTGAAGCACAGGGGTCGCCCGTTTGGAAGGTGGCGTGGGGGGCGGCTCTCAGTCGGTGCGCGGATGCGCCTGGCGCCACTTGGCGGGCTCCTCGAAGGTGCCCCGCCAGATGCCGCGCTTCCCCTGGCGTGCCTCCGTCTCGGCCTGCGCGTAAGGACTGCCTTGAGAGGGGAGATCGATGGCGTAACCGGCGAGCACCATGGCCTCGCCGAGATCGGGGATGCCTTCGGCGCTGCATACCGCCACCACGCGTCCGTACCGGTCTTTGTCCTTCTCCTCGCACGTGACGTTGCCGCCCTTCATGAGCGTGGTGAGCTTCGCCTTGGCGGCGCGGCCGCACAGCCAGGTCTTGCCGTTCGCCTCCTCGCAGGTCTGCTTCAGTTCCGGCGCGTCGATGCCGAACAGGCGGTATGCGGCGCCGTTCGCGGCGCGCAGCGAATCGCCGTCGATGGAGACGATATGGGCGTCGGGCCCGAAGGGCTCGGGTTGGAAACTGCAATAATGATTGATCAGGAGCACCAGGCCGAGCACGAGCACGAGCGCGACGACCTTGCCGAGGCTGTTGGCAAGCGCCTTGGAGAGGGGTTGGCTGCGTGTGCCGGTCGTGGGTGTCCGGCGCGATTGGCCGGAAGGCTTGCGCGCCATCAGCCGCCGTCGATCTGCCGGCCGATAATGGCGATGGCCTGCTGATAGACGCCCGCCGCGTTCCAGCCTTGGATGGCGACGTAGCTCGGCTGGCCCGGCTGGTAGCCGGCGCCTGGCACCCAGCCGTGGCCGCGCAGGAAGTTCGCCGTGGAGGCGAGCGCGTCCGCCTTGGAGTTGAGGTCGATCCGGCCGTTGCCGTCGCCATCGACCCCGTAGAGCAGGATCGACTTCGGCATGAACTGGGTCTGGCCCACCTCGCCGTGCATGGCGCCGCGCGTGCCGGGGCTCAGCACGCCGCGGTCGACCAGTTGGAGCGCCGCATAGAGATGCCCGGTGAAATATTCGGTCCGGCGGCAGTCATAAGCGAGCGTGGCGATGGCCGACAGTGTGTTCTGGTTGCCGGTGAAATTGCCGAAGCCGGTCTCCATGCCCCAGATGGCGATCAACGGCCCGGGCGGCACGCCGTAGCGCTTCTCGATGGAATTGAACAAGGCCGCATTGGCGGCTTTCATCCGCTTGCCCTTGGCGGCGATGGCCGGGCCGCCACGCTTGGCCATGAACTGGTCGAGGCTGAGCTTGAAGCTGTGCTGGCCCCGGTCGGCCCGGATGGTTCCGGTGGAGTAGGACGTGCTCATCAAGGCGTTGATCGCCCGCTGGCTGACGCCGTTGGCCTTGGCTTCCTGCGCGAAGGCGCGTTTCCAGGCCTCGAAGCCGGCGGACGTGTTGCCGCATTGGGCCGCCAGGGCCGGGGAGGCAACGAGGAGGAGCGCCGCGGCAAGCGCCGCCTTCAGTCGATCATGCGCCATCAGGGCCTTCCGCTTTCATCGGAGGCCCGGGTCGCGTCAAGCCGCGCCGAACCGCCATCCTTGAGAATTTCCACCCCGGCTTTTGCCGCTTCGATTCCCCCGCTAAGCCATTTCTACCGTGGCTTTTCCGGCCTTGGCAATCGCGTAAGGCGAGAAGCCAAAAGCCCGCGAATCAGGCATGATTCCGGCATGGCAGATCGATCCAGGCTCGCGACCGAGCGCATGAGTGTCAGTGTCGTCCGTGTGGACAGGCGGCCGAAGCCGCAGCGCGTCAAGTTCCTCGCGCTGGAAGGGCCGATGGTCGTGATGATTGAGGCGGACAGCGCGGACGACGCGGTCGCGATCTGCGCGGACGCCGGCCTCGAGTTCGTCTGTCTCTGCGACGACTGATGACGTCATAGAAGCGGCGAGGGCGGCCCATGGCGCAGCACAATCCCGATAGTCTCGCTTATCTTGTCATCGTGCTGGCCGGCATCGCGCTCGGCTTCGTGATCGCTTTCTTGGTGGTTCCCGGCTGACCGTCCCCGCGCGGACCGAGCTTTCTCAGCGGCCCTTCTTGCCTCCCTTGACGTTGTCGTTCTTGGCGGCGACGCTCTCTTTCAGCGCGGCCTTCAGCCCGACCGGTTGATGATGCTTCTTCAAGAGGTCCGCGAAGGCCTCGTCGGCGAGGTCTTGAAAGCTCGCGCCCTTGTCGCTCATGAGCGCGTCGAGCGCCGCCCACGTCTTGTCGTCGAACTGCACGCGCTTGCCGACCATCGCCGCCTCCTTCGAACTTAAATATCGCTGCCTTATCTCAAGGCGAAGGTACGCGCTTTAGGGCTAGAAGTACTTCGCATCCTCGCCTTCGAGCAGATCGCGGATCGAGTTCACGACCGGGAAGCCGTAGCCGTTACCGGGGGCATCGAACATGAGCTTGCCCGACTTGTGGTACGCGCTGCTGTATAGGTCCGCTCCTATCATCTTGGCCGCAATCACAAGGGCCTGCATAGAGTCCACGCCGCCCGACTCCATACTCTGCGTTCCTTCAGGCCAATCGATCTCATATCGGCAGGTCCACGCATTTCCATCCTGCTCGGGCGCGAAGAGCCGTATTGGAATCTCGATGTCTCCGTGACTTGTTTCCAGCTTGAGTTTGCGCGTTGCTACCAACATTGTCGCCTCCATCAATAGTTCAACGGCGCGAGGATAAGTTGCGGACAGAGCAATCTTATCCCCGGTCTCCGAAATGCGCTTAGACTGATCACACCTCGTCCGTTTGAGGGGCGCGCTCATGAGGCGTCTGATCGCGGGACGGGGTGCGGTGCCCCGCGGGTTCCCTTCGCACTGGAACACTCGGGCGGCGCCGGGGCTCCGCCCGGGTCCACCACGAGGCCCCGCCTGGAGCAGGCTGACGACTTGTCTATTGCGCGAGCGGCCTCCGGCCTGCTTGAGCGCGATGGAGGCGTGCTGAGGCGTTCGAGCCTCCGAGGCGCGTCGCGGCGGTTCTCTTTCGCGCTCAAGGAGCGCGAAGCGCGGTAGCGCAAAAAAAAGAAACCGCACCCAAGCGAAAGCGCGGCCCGGCGACCGAAAAGTCTGCCGCAAATCGCATGCGCGTTCAGCGCGTGTGGCGCGCCGCGAGGCGCCCGCCGCGACCCCGCAAGGATCGCGGATGCTAAAAGGATTGCGCTTCTCGGCGCGCCATCCCCTCATCCTGAGGAGGGCCGAAGGCCCGTCTCGAAGGATGGGGCAAGCTCTTTGACAGCCCGGACGCACCTGCGTCGCGGCGACGAACAGGCACGACCTCAATCCTCACGCCTCAAGGGCGCGCGGAACGCGCGTGTCTCGAAGGGTGTAGGCCTCGTACTTCGAGACGCGGCCTTGCGGCCGCTCCTCAGTACGAGGAGCAAGCGCGCGGCGAGACGCTGAAGCATGCCCGGGTCCGACGCGATGCGGCTCTCCGCCCCCTGGTCGAGGGCCTTCGCGAACCCTACCTTCCCCCGCGCGTTGATTGGGCGCGCCGTTCTCCGTCCTCGAGAGGTCCTACCGAAATGCGAATCGTTTTCAGGGCTTGCGGGCCCCTGCTGATAGCCTTTGGTCTGTTGACGGCCGCGGCGTCGCTCCCGGCGCGCGCCGACTTCGACTGCGTCTCGACCACGTGGCGGATGCTGTCGCCGAACGACAAGGTCTGCATCAGCGAGTTCGACGATCCCAAAGTGCCGGGCGTCACCTGCTATATCAGCCAGGCGCGGAAGGGCGGCTGGGGCCAGCCGCTCGGGCTCAACGAGGATCCGTCGAACTTCTCGGTGACCTGCCGGCAGATGGGGCCGGTGACGGTGGATCTGAAATCGCTGCCGGAGCGGGAGGAGGCCTTCACCGAGAAGACCAGCATCTTCTTCAAGAAGACGCGCATCTACCGCATCCCGGATCTCAAGCGGCACGCGCTCGTCTATCTCGCTATCAGCTCGAAGATCATTGACGGCTCGCCGGCCAATGCGATCAGCGCCGTGCCGATCATGACGTGGCCGTCGGAGTAGGGGCAAAGCGGGACGATGCGGACCTTCGCGTGCGTGTGCGGACAGACGCTGTTCTTCGAGAATGTCGCTTGCGAGCGCTGCGGGCGCGAGGTCGGCTGGTGTCCGTCCTGCCGCGCCATCGCCGCGCTCGAGCCGTTGGGGGATGGGACCTACGCTTGCGCCAACGCCGGGTGCGGCGCGGTGCTCGTGAAATGCGCGAATTATGCGCGGGAGAATGTGTGCAACCGCTGTCTGTCTGCGGCGGACGCGGGGCGCGGGCTGTGCGATGCCTGCCGCTTCAACCGCACCATTCCGGACCTCTCGATCGCGGGCAACCGCGAGCGCTGGGGCGAGCTCGAAGCGGCCAAGCGCCGGCTCCTCTATACGCTCGATTTTCTCGGGCTGCCCTATGGCAGCGCCGCGGACGGCTTCGACCCGCCGCTTGCTTTCGACTTCAAGGCGGACGCCATTCCCGTCGACGGGCTGTGGCGGTGGATGGGCGAGGGGGAACGCGTCTTCACCGGCCACGCGGATGGCAAGATCACCATCAACATCCGCGAGGCCGACAGCGTGGAGCGCGAAAAGCTCCGCGTCGATCTCGGCGAGGCGCACCGCACACTGATCGGCCATTTCCGCCATGAGGTCGGCCATTACTATTGGGACCTGCTCGTGCGCGGGCGGCATGAGGCCGCGTTCAAGCACGTGTTCGGCGACCACGAGAACCCGCCCTATGGCGAGGCGCTACAGCGGCATTATCGCGAGGGCCCGCCGGCCGGATGGAAGGAGCGCTTCGTCAGCGCCTACGCCACCATGCATCCGTGGGAGGACTGGGCCGAGACCTTCTCGCTCTATCTCGACATCACGAGCGTGCTCGATACCGCCGTCAACATGGGCCTGATCGGGCCAGTCGATTTCGCCGACCTCAACGGGATGGTCGGCCGCTATCGCCAGCTCGGGCTCGTGCTCAACGAGCTCAATCGCGAGATGGGTCTGATCGACGTGGTCCCCGAGGTGCTTCATGCCCCGGTGGTGGAGAAGCTCGGGCTCGTGCACGCGCTGGTGCGCCGGCGGTCCGGATAGGCGGGATCAGTCCTTGTCGGGCTTTGCCTGCATGTTGCGGAAGGCGTCGGCCATGAGCCAGGAAAGCTGCTGGGCCTGGATGCCGAAGGTCTGCATCTGGGTCTGCACGTAGCGGCTTTGCAGGGTCAGGACCTCCTGCATGTCCTTGGCCTTGGCCAGGTCGCTCGCGAGCGAGAAGGAGCGTTCGGCGTTCTCCTTGGCGAAGGCGACGGCCCGCTCCTGGAGGGCCTTGAAGTTGCCCGCCTCCGGCCCGCCCGATGAGGACCAGGCATTCATGGCTTGGCTCATGAACTCCATGAACTGGCCATAAGCCACGCGCGCCTGCTCGACATTCTTCTCGGCGAAGTCGCGCATCTCGGTCGGGATTTCGAACATCTGCTTGTCTGCCATGAGTTCCCCTTAAGCCCGGATTCCTTGAGGTTGGGCTCGCAGCCCGCTTCGGTAGCGGCCCTAGATTACAGCATTTTTGGTCCGCGGCACTATTGGCGGCAGTCCCTTAAGGAACGCTTGCCTTGGCGGTCTGGCCCACTTTCAGCTTCCAGTTCTGGATCGGGCCTCCGCCGGTATCGAGCTTGCCGGCCAGGTAATAGAGCCGTTTGGTGTCCTCGCTCTTGGCGGTGCAGAAGCGCTCCTGCAGGAAGAAGGGCGGGATCGCCTGATAATAGAGGCTGGCCCGCACCTCCGCAGGCTCTCCCTCGATTTCGGCGAGCGGGACCCGATAGAGGATCGTGTCTCCGCCGCCGCTCTCGCCCGTTTCCGCATAATCCGGGTCCGCGCCGACGCCGATGGGCTCCACGTCCTCGGCAAGGTCGGACTTGGCGCCGAGTGCCGTGGCGATCTCCGCGCGTTGATCGAGGGGGAGAAAACCGTGGGGCAGGAGGCGGTTGTCCTTCACCTTGGCGCAGATGGAGAGGAAGCTCGAGGTAAGCGGTCCGTCCGGCTTCGCATTCGCGCCACAGCGCGGGTCCGCCACGTCGCCGGGACCAGCCGGCATCTCCTGGTAGATCTGCGCCTCTGTCTGCTTGGTGATGACTTGGTAGTGGGGCTGGTGCGCGCGGGCCTGCGGGTCGATGCGGGCGCCGCAGTCCGCCGTCCACCATAGCTCGCCGGTAATGGGCTTGCCGGTCTGGTCGACGATCACACCCGTGCGGTTGGTGCGACCCGAGGCCCACAGCACCGTGCCATCCTTGTCGACCACGCTGAATGCGATGAATGCGCGGCGGAAGGCGACGCCGGTGGGAAATTTGTGACCGGCTTTGTTCGTAACCCTGACCTTGGCGGTCAGCGTGTCGCCGTCGCGGCTCACTTCGCTCACGCCGATTATTGCCGTGCGCTCGGCCTGGTCGATCATGGCGCGCTCGGTGGTGGTCAGGGGATCGACGGCGCGCCGCGACGGGAGCATGGGGTCCTCGGTGCGGATGCCGAGAACGTCAGGAAATTGCTGCGCCATCTTGGTGAGGAACATGTTCAGTCCCACGAGCGTGTGCTTGGCGAAGCCTTCGCGAGGCTCAAGGTCGATGTCTTCGGCAGGCAAGGTGTACTCGGCCTGCGGGAAGGAGCTCGCCTCCTGAATGGTGGCAATCTTGCTGCGGTAAGGTTTGCCGCGCGCATCCTTGTTGGGCATGTGACAGCCTTGGCAGGACTGCGCCCTTGCGCCGGCGCCTTGCGGCAGCGGTCCGTCGACCGTCTCGCCGGTGCGGTAGCTCGAGAACGCCCACTCCGGGTAGGTTGCCTGCTCGTAGGTGTGGCCGATGATCTTGCCGCCCTGGAGCACGGGCAGGTGCACGGTGTGACAGCTCGCGCAGATCTCGGAACTCTTCACGTGCTCGCTATGGGCCGCGATGAGGCCGGTTGCGTGCTCCATGGACTTTTTCTTCGGGTCCTTGAAGGGTCCGAAGATCTCGCCGGGTGCCGCGACGAGGAAATTGCCGGTGAAGGTCTTGGCGAGGCCGGTGAGCCCGGGGTTGATGAGCTCCTGGCGCGCTTTCACGCACGCGTTCTGTGGTGCGTCCTTGACCTTCTCCGTGGCGGCCGCGCCGAGCACCATGCTGTGGCATGTGGTGCAGGACACGCCGTCGCGGCCAAGCGCGGCGTAATGGGCAAGACCGGCCGTCGCATTGCCGGGCGGGTAGGGAACCGCGTCGAGGGCGGCGCGGGCGAGGGGATCGCAGGCGCCCGATTTCGCAAAGCTGTCGATGGCGTGCTGACGATGGCCCTGCACAGCGTGGCAGCTCATGCATGTGTCTTGAATGAGCGTCGAGGACTCTGGATGGAACGTCTCGATCTCGCTCGCGAGCTGAGCAAAGAAGATCGGATCGCGCCCGCTCAAGCCCATCGGCGATTTGTGCCACGAGCCGTAAGGCGACATGTTCGAGAGCTTCGCTTTCGGACCCGGTTCAGTCATATGAAATTGCAGGCCGGTGCCGCCCGCGCTGTGGCAGCCGATACATTGGTCCGACGTCACGAAGCGCGATGCCTCGGTCGGCTTGCCGGCCGGGATCCACACATGATCATAGGTCTGAGACGGCAGCGCAGGGACCGCGCCATCGGCCGCCGGTGCGCCGCTCAAGAGCTGGAAGATCTCGGTGAACTCCGCATCGTAGTGCTTTCGCGTGCGCAAGCGGCGTTGGAACGTCGCGATTGCACTCTGCACCTCGCTTTCCTCGGTGGCGACGTCCTCGTGATGGGTGTGGAACTCCACCTCGGGCGGTGGCCGTCCTCTGCGCTGCCCGAGCCTATCGGTGCCGACCTTGAAGTGGTCCTCCAGATAGAAGTCCTGGCTGAGGAAGGTCAGCGGCTCGCCCGGCTCGCCCTCGATATTGCGCAAGGAGGCGAATGTCTGATCCTGAGCGGAGCTGTGGCAGTTGGTGCAGTAGAGGCCGAAGCCCGTGTTGGGATAGCCGTGGGCAGACGTGGCCGGCCAGGTCGGCGCCCAGTCGCCTTCGCCCCAACCGAACCAGCCCCAGTACCAGCCGTCATAGGACGCTTCGCTGTCGCGCACCATGATCGCGCCGCCGTTTTCCGGAAAGAGATGGGTGACCTCGACTCCCTTGCAGTGTGAAGTGGGCGGGGGGAACATCTCCTTGACCATGATGGCGCCGTCCGGAACCGGCGCCGGCGATGCCACCGTCGCGGTCTCTGGGCGGTTGGCCTTCAGCCATTCCACCATGTCCGGCGAATACCAGACGACGGCCGGCGCGTGGGTTCCACGATAATCGCCGGTCCATCTGCCGTTGTGAAACATGCCGATGAACGGGCCGGTGTCGCGCATGTGCTTGTCGCTCCTCCAGCCGGCAGCAATATCGCGCTCGCAGAAATTACCCAGGAACGCGGAGAGCTTGTCTTCGTATTCGTTCTGGGGGAGGGCGCCGGGTTTGCGTACCGCCTCTTCGAGGCTCGCACACAGGGCTGGGTCTTTGGGAACCAAAGCCTCTTCGCGTTCCGCGATGCAGACCGGCGCCGCCACAGCACTGCCGCAAGCGAAAATCGCAAGAGATGTGGCGAACCACAGCCTGGTCAGCGTAGAAGCGAACGCGGGCACCATAACCTCCGATCCGAGCGGCGAGCATAGGTGGGGCACCCGCGAAGGGTCAATCAAGCGGAGCCGGAAGGTCAAGGGTTGGTGAATGCGCGCGTTCGTGGCACGAAGCGCGGGATGGTGGCCACGACCGATTCCATTGTGCGCGCGGATGGCCGCGAGCTTACGCTGCGTGCGCTTGCGACCGGCATGATCCTCGGCGCGCTGCTTGCGCCGTGCAATGTCTATTCAGGGCTCAAGATTGGCTGGACCTTCAACATGTCGATCACGGCGCTGCTGCTCGCCTACGCGTTCTGGGCACCGGTCACGCGCCTGTTTGGGCTTGCGCCGTGGGACATGCTCGAGAGCAACATCAATCAAACGGCGGCGTCGGCAGCGGCGGCCATCGCCTCAAGCGGGCTTGTGGCGCCGATCCCGGCGCTCGCGATCATGACCGGCGGCAACTTGCCGTGGCCGATGCTTACCGCATGGGTGTTCGCGGTCAGCTTTCTCGGTGTTTGGGTCGGCTGGTATTTGCGGCCGCGCCTGATCGTGCAGTCGAATCTCGTGTTTCCCGCCGGCATGGCGACGGCGGAAACCATGCGCGACATGTTCAGCCATGGGCGCGAGACGATGAAGCGTGTCGCCATGCTGCTATCGAGCTTGACCGGCGCGGTTGTGTACAACGTGATCGACGACGTGCTGTGGCAGATCCCGCGCCTCGCACCCTCGCTCACGGCGAAGAAGCTAACGCTTGCCTTCGACCCGTCGCTGCTGTTGCTTGGCTTTGGCAGCATCATCGGCTTACGCGCCGGGCTCGGCCTGTTGGCTGGCGCGCTGATCGCTTGGGGCGTGATCGGTCCCGAGTTGATCGCGCACGGCATCGTCGAGGTGGCGGATGCGGATGAAAGCTGGTTCCAGCCGCTGGTGGGATGGCTCTTGTGGCCCGGGGTCACGATGATGGTGACGGCGAGCCTTACGAGCTTTGCCGCCGCCTTGATCGGCACCGCGCGTGGCCGCCTCCTCGAGAGCGAAAGGTCCGCAAGAGAGTCAGGCTCCTTCGTGCGGCTCGGCGTGTTTACGCTCGCCGCGGCACTGACGGTCGTGCTGCAGATCGTGCTGTTCGGCATTCACTGGACCATGGCGCTCGTCGCAATCCCGCTTGCCTTCGTGCTCGCTACCGTCGCGGCGCGCGTCGTCGGCGAAACATCGGTGGCCCCGATCGGCGCTATCGGCAAAGTCTCGCAACTTGCGTTCGGCGCCATGGCGCCGGGCCAGCCCATCACCAACCTGATGACGGCCAATGTCGCGGGCGGGGCTGCCGGGCAGAGCGCCGATCTTCTCAACGATTTCCGCGCGGGCCACGAGGTGGGCGCGAGTCCCGCGCGGCAGGTGGTGGCGCAATGCGGCGGCGTCGTCATTGGCAGCCTGGTCGGGAGCCTCGTCTATCTGTCTCTGATTGGCGATCCAGCACGCCAACTGCTCACGCCGGAATGGCCGGCGCCTGCCGTCGCCACCTGGAAGGCCGTGGCTGAGACGCTGGCCGTCGGGCTATCGGGCATCCCACCTTCGGCACTGGTTGCGATGGCGATTGCCGGAGCCCTCGGCGTGGCGCTGGCCTTGATCGAGCAGCGTGCGAGCGGGCGATGGCTTTTGCTGGTGCCGAGTGGTTCGACGGTGGGGCTTGCCTTCGTCATTCCGGCGGGCACGTCGATGACGCTGTTCTTGGGGGCGCTTCTCGCAAGCGTGCTGCACTGGCTCGCGCCGCGCTGGGCGTCGCGCTTTCTGCTGAGCATCGCTGCGGGACTCGTGGCCGGGGAAAGCCTTTACGGCGTCGTGTCCGTGTGGTTTTGAGGTCCGCTTACTCGGCTGCCACGGCGTGGGTCTCGATGCTGGCCAAGAAGCGCTCCACGTCGAGCGCCGCCATGCAGCCGAGGCCCGCGGCGGTGACCGCTTGGCGGTAAACATCGTCGGCGACGTCGCCCGCCGCGAACACACCGTCCACGCTCGTCGCGGTGGACCCTGGCTTGGTCAGGATATAGCCGCCTCGCTTGAGGTCGAGCTGGCCCTTGAACAGCTCAGTCTGCGGCGTATGGCCGATGGCGATGAAGACGCCGTCGATGGGCATGGTCGTCTCTTCGCCCGTCTTGGTATTCTTGAGCGTGACGCCGGTGACGTTGAGGGGATCGTCCTCGCCGAGTACTTCCGCGAGTTGATGATCCCACATGATCTGAATCTTCGGATGATCGAAGAGGCGCCGCTGCAAGATCTTTTCGGCACGCAGCTCGTCGCGGCGATGCACGAGCGTAACCTTCTCGGCGAGATTGGAGAGGTACAGCGCTTCCTCGACGGCGGTATTGCCGCCACCGACCACGAGGACCTTCTTGCCGCGGAAGAAGAAGCCGTCGCAGGTGGCGCAGGCCGACACGCCGAAGCCTTGGAACTTCTGTTCCGAGGGCAGCCCGAGCCAGCGGGCCTTGGCACCGGTGGCGATAATCAGCGTGTCGGCGGTGTACTCCAATCCGCTGTCGCCCTTGAGCCGGAAGGGGCGCCGCTTGAGGTCGGCCTCGACGATCGTGTCCGAGATGATCTCGGTACCGACATGCTCGGCTTGCAGGCGCATCTGGTCCATGAGCCAAGGGCCCTGGATCACCTCGGCGAAACCGGGGTAATTCTCGACATCGGTGGTGATGGTCATCTGGCCGCCCGGCTGAATGCCCTCGATGAGGAGCGGCTTCAGCATAGCGCGGGCGGCATAGATGCCGGCCGTATAGCCGGCAGGGCCGGCGCCGATGATGATCACCTTGGCGTGGCGGGAATCCATGAAACGTGCCTCTGAATTCGGAGCGGAGGATGAGAGGTAAGCATGCATGGGGGCGTGCGCAACCCGCTTCGGGTGGAGCGCATTTTAGGCTTTGGTTTCAAGGTCAAGCGCACGGCGGATATGGGACGCGACCACTTCGGTGTCGTTGATCGGCGCATAGCTCCACGACTCCAGGTGCCCTTCGAAGGGCCGCGTCGCGCCGCGGTCGCGCATCAGCGCATGGAAGCGGGAAAGCCGCGTCGAGCGGCCAGGCAGGGACTGCACATAGACCGGTTTGCCGGTGCCGGCCGCCTCGGTGACCATGTTGACCGAGTCCTCGGTCGCGACGATGGCGTCGGCGAGCGACAGGAAGGCGAAGTAAGGATTGTCGCCGGCGCCGTCCCATACGAAGTGCGGCGCGCCGTCGATGACGCGGGACAGCTCCGCAAGCGAGTCGGCGCGGGTGCGGCGCGAGGGGGTCACCAGCAGCGAACCGCCCGTCTCGCGCGCCAGCATTGCGAGCTTGGCGCCGAAGCCGGTCGCGGCCTCCGGTGGAAAGCTGAAAGCCTGGCTCTCGCCGCCGAGCAGCACGGCGATGCGCGGATGCGGCAGGTCCTCGATGCGTGGCGCGAAGCTTTTGCCCGCCTCCGCGAGCCGATCGGGCGTCACGCTGTGCACGGCGCCGAACGTGGTGATCACATTCGGGCCCTCGAAATTGTCGTGGGCCGGCGCGGCCACGAGGTCGAACAGCCGGGCTGGCACTCTCGGGTTCTGGATGTGGAGCGCATAGGCGCCGGAGACCCGCTTGATAGCGAGGGCAATGGGCACGCTCCGGCGGCCAATGGAGATGACAAGCCGCGGCCAAGGCGCTTCGAGAGGCTCGTTCGATTCGGCGGCGCGGAGACGCGCTTTCGCCGGGACGAGAAGCTGGAACGGCGCCGGCAGAAGCCGAATGGCGCCCTTGGGCCGCACACGCTTCAGGGTGAACGGCAGGCCGACGGCCTCGGCCACGGCGATGCCTTGGGCCTCCATGCCGACCGAGCCGTCGGTGACGATCCAGGTCTTGTCGGCCCGGGCTTTGCGGCTTTCAGCGATCAGGGCAGCGGCCCCCTCGGGTGCCTCTTGGGGCTCGTCGCCGGCGTCACTAGAATTTTCGGAATGGAAAGCGCTCAATTTCTTTTCGATTCTTTTGGCTAGAAGACCTAAAGTTGCGCAAAGCCGAAATATCCGAAACTTCGGAGGCTCTCCATCCGCCTTCTAGCGCGATGGGCCTGCGATCGTCCAGGGAGCAACAGCCATGCGCGCCGCCCGCCTCGATGCCACCGACTGGCTGATCTTGCGCGAGCTTCAAGCCGACGGGCGCATCACCAATGTGGACCTGGCTCGCAAGGTCGGCATCTCGGCCCCGCCTTGCTTGCGCCGCGTGCGGGCGCTGGAGGAGGCGGGCATCATCGAGGGCTTCACGGCGATCCTCAACGACAGAGCGCTCGGCTTCGACGTCTCTGCCTTCGCCATGATCAAGCTGAACAGCCAGGCGGAGGCGGATCTCATCGCGTTCGAGAGGCGTGCACAGGAATCGCCTATCGTGCGGGACTGTTACATGCTGTCGGGCGAGATCGACTTTCTGCTGCGCTGCGTGGCGCCGGACTTGAGTGCGTTCCAGGAATTCATCATTCACGAGCTGACCGCGGCGCCGAACGTGGCGAGCGTGAAGACATCGCTCGTGATCCGCGCCTCGAAGCACGCTGCGGGCGTGCCGACGGAGCTCGCCGCCGAGAGAAAGCCGGCGCGCCTGCCTGAGCGCGCCCGCGGTTAGTTGCACGATGGAGTCCAATTCCACCAACCCCGTCCTCGTCGACGTCTTTCGTGGGCCGCGCATCGAAAGCTGCCACCGCGGGGCCATCGCGATCGCCGATGCGGCCGGGCGCCTTGTGCTTGCGCTCGGTGATGTGGCGTGCCCCGTCTATCCGCGTTCTGCCGTCAAGGCGCTCCAGGCAATCCCGCTGGTCGAAAGCGGCGCTGCCGACGCCTTCCGTCTCAGCGACGAGGAACTCGCGGTGGCTTGCGCCTCTCATAGCGGCGATCAGGTGCATCTCGATGCGGTCCGAAGCCTGCTCGCCAAAGTGGGGCTCGACGAGACCTACCTCGCCTGCGGGGCGCATTGGCCGGTGAGCGAGGCGGCGATGCGCGCACTGCTTCTGGAGGGCAAACAGCCGCGGGCGATCCACAACAACTGCTCGGGCAAACATGCGGGAATGCTCGCCGCCGCCATCCATCTCGGCTTCGATCCGCGGGGTTACGAGAGACCGGACCATCCGCTCCAGGTCATGATCGCGCGAATCCTTTCAGAGACTTGCGGGGCGGCGCTCGGCACGGACCGCATGGGTATCGACGGGTGCTCGCTACCGACATTCGCGCTGCCGCTCGGCGCGCTCGCTTACGGGTTCGCGCGGCTCGGTACCGGCACCGGCCTCGCGCCGGAGCGGGCGCGGGCTGCTGAAAGATTGATGGACGCCTGCTTCGCCGCCCCGGTCCTCGTCGCTGGCGAAGGGCGCTTCGACACCATCGTGCTGCGCGGGCTCGCAGGTTCCGCTTTCACCAAAGGTGGCGCGGAAGGCGTGCATTGCGCGGCGCTGCCTGAGCTTGGCCTTGGCATTGCGCTGAAGATCGACGACGGCACCAAGCGCGGCGCGGAGCGGGCCCTCGCCGAGGTGCTCGCTTCACTTCTGCCAAGGGCGTGGGCGACTTTGACAAACGAGCTCGAGGGTGAGCTGCACAATTGGCGCGGGCGTCTCGTCGGCCGTGTGGCTGCGAGCGCGGAGTTGCGGAACGCGGTTCGTGATCTCCTGGATGCCGGAGACCGTACGGCGACCGCGGGCTAGCGGGCGACGTTGGCGTAGACCGCAAGGTTGGGATAGGCCTCGGGGCTCGCCTTCGCCAAGTCGGGACCGACCGGCGTCGGCCCTTTCATCGCGCGGATCGCGCCGTCCTTCGCTTCGGAGATCAGGTTGTCGGTGATGAGCGCCGTCCCGGCTGATGGGCTCACTGTCACGCCGATGCCGATATGGGCGTTACGGATCACATTGTCGGTGACGCTGACGTCCCGCAGATAGTTTCCCCAGCCCACGAGGATGCCGTAGGCCGGGGCGCCTTCGATGACGTTGTCGCTGACGACAGCGTCGGCCTCCACGCCGATGCCGATCCCGCGGCTGTCGGCGTCCTTCCTCAGGAAGAGATTGCGGACCAGGTTGCCTTGCACGACGGCGAGGCGGCCGCCCTGTTTGAAGTTGGTGACGGAGACGCCCATGGCCGCCTGGTCGACGATGTTGTTGGCGATCACCGCGCCTTCGAAGGCGAACTCGGCATAGAGCGCGACCTCGCCGAGGCGAGCGCAAGAGTTGGCGACCATCTGGCAGTTGGAGCCGGAATTGGAACGGACCGCCGAGAAGGCGCAGTCGGTGATGCGGTTCGCATTCACCAGCACGCCGCCGGCGCGGAATACGTTGACGCCATTGCCGTTTTGACCGCTGCCGCCGCTCTTGGCGGCGATGCGCTCGATGCGGTTCGCGGTGACGATGGTGCCGTCTTCACCGACTTCCGACCGCCAGACGAGGATGCCGTTGTCGCTGCAATCGTGCACATGATTGTGGGCAATCTCGAGGCCCTTAGCGTCCTCGCTGAACAGCGCGGCTTTGCGGATGTCGGAAATCTCGCAATCGGCAACGCGGCCCGAGACTTTGCGCAGCACGACGCCGTCCTCGCTCGCGCCCGTGACGCGGCAGTCGGACAGGTCGAAATGCGCCGAATCCACCGCAACAATCAGCGCGCCGTCATCGCCGAGCGGCCTGCCGGCACCGTCGAGCACGAGCCCGGTGAGGCGCACATTGTCCGTGCCCTCGGTCGCCAGGATCGCTCCGCCGCTCACATAGCGAAGGATCGTGAGCCCCGGCACGCCATGAATATGCGTGCCGGTTTTCAAGGTGAGGCGCCCGGTGGAATAGGTGCCGGGGGGAAGATAGAGCGGCGTGCCCGAGCTTGCCGCCGCGTCGGCGGCCTCTTGCAGCGTCGCCGTTTGGTCGATGGCGCCATCTGCCGGCACCACGCCATAGGTGCTGAACGCCTCGGGCGTGCTGGTTTTGCCCGCCTCCGCCACCTTCGGACCGGTGGCCGCGGCAAGACCGGCGCCGAGGCCGGCCAGCATCAATTCCCGGCGTCCGACCACCATCAGGACCTGTCCCCGGCGTGCAGCGCGTCGCGCTCCGGAACAGGCGCAGAAATGCGTGACGCTTCTTGGGTGGCGATAAAGCGGAGGACGAACGCGACGGTCTCTTGCGCGGCATCGAGCAGCGCGTCGTCGGCAAACGGCCCGCCTTGCGCGTGCGTCAGCGGCACGTGCACGAATAACGCATCGCATCCTTGCGCTTTCGCCCATTCGAGCGAGCGGTAGTAGAGGAAGTTGCAGAGATAGCGCCCGCATGACGGCGATGCGCTTGCCGCAAAGCCTTGGGCTCTGAGATGGGCGGCGATCTCGGCGACCGGCAGGCCAGTGTCGAGCCGTGCGGCGCCCGCCGGCGAGATCGCCGGCGCGACTGGCAGGCGCCCGCGCGCATCATGACGATGCGCGGCCTGATTATGCGCCGAGCGCTCGATGCGCAAGCTCCGCGCGCGCTCGCTGACGCCAAAGTGAATCATTACACGCGGTTGCAGACTCGCATGCAGGTTTGGCGCGAGCGCGGCCACGGCGTCCCATTCGGTCGGCAGCACATGGCCGTGCAGCTCAGCGTCGTGGGCAGGCTTGCCCGCAGCAAGCGTCTCGGCCAGCCAGCCGGAGGGGTTCTCGGCGACACCGGGAAAGGGGCCAAAGCCCGTAAGGAGGACGCGCGGCCGTGCCATGTGTCTGGCTTACTAGCGGCTCGCGCGCGAGGAAAGGGATTTCGCGGGGGCTGGTTTACTCGCTGGTTTCCTCGGGATCTTTCAGTCCCGCGAGACGGCCGAGCTCGTCGGCGGCGGCGGACGGCGTCATCTCGCCGGCGCGGACCTTGTCCTCGATCTCCTGGTAGTGGCGCGCGGCGCGGCGCCCGCCCTTGAAGGCGGCCAGCAAGCGCTGCTCGAAAATCTCGCGCATCCACGAGGCCGCCTGCTCGGCGCGGCGCTCGGCCAGTACGCCCGAGGCGGAGATGGCCGAATGACGTTCCCCGATCTTCTCCCACAGGGCATCGAGGCCGCGATTGTCACGCGCCGAGAGCGTCAGCACCACGGGCGACCAGGCCGTTTGCCCCGCGGCGAGAATGTGCAGCGCCGTGCGGTATTCCATCGCCGCCCGTTCCGCACGCTCGACATTGTCGCTGTCGGCCTTGTTGACGGCGATGATGTCGGCGAGCTCGAGCAGCCCACGTTTGATGCCTTGGAGCTCATCGCCAGCGCCGGGAATGGCAACCACGACGAAAA
>Ga0307444_1000484_pt1 | contig 18996 bp, 14 predicted proteins | sample SalMarSW160340MG_FD_202145 | JGI IMG/M metagenome (GOLD analysis project Ga0307444, IMG submission 202145) | Salt marsh sediment microbial communities from the Plum Island Ecosystem LTER, Massachusetts, United States - SW1603-40 | ecosystem: Environmental > Aquatic > Marine > Intertidal zone >...
CATCAGTTTTGATATTTCAGATTCTATAGGTGATCCAACACCTACACTATGACTTTTAAGAAGATTTTCCTGTAATTTTCCTGTTTCTTCTTTTGATATCCTAGTTCTACATAGAGGTCCAAATCCTGTATTGATACTATAAACTAGTTTTTCTCCATTAGCAATTGATTGAACAGCCCTGTAATTTTGAAGAATTCGTTCATTTACCTCTTCAGTTAGAATACCTTTAATAGAACCTCTTGATATTTCTAAAGCTTTTCCTACAGTTAATTTTTCTACTCCATATCTAAAATAATTGTTCACTATGATTCACTTTCTGACTATAATTATTAGACTAATCTAAAAGTTAGACATTCTTCCATTTAAATTTTTTAAACAATTTAAATCGATTTATTTTTTATTTGAGTTTTTTAAATAATTTTGAATAATATTATCTAAATCTTTATCATCTGCTATAAAAGGCAATGTTAAATGCCCTCTATTCTCATTTTCGATATTCCAAGTATAAGCCGTCTCAAAAGCATTACTGTTTCTAGCCCAGCTTCTTCTTGCTATACCTCCCATTACATCCCATTCTATAGCTGATTTGATAATTTCATCAACTTTTTCAGAACCATCTAAAACTAATCCAAAACCACCATTAAAACATTTTCCAATACCAACCCCACCTCCATTTGATAAAACAACGTAAGTCATACCACGAATTGCATTACCAGTAAAACAATGAACTGCCATTTCTGCCATTACATTACTTCCATCTCTAATATTTGATGTTTCTCTAAAAGGAGAATCTGTTCCAGAAACATCATGATGATCTCTACCTAGCATTATTGGCCCGATTTCTCCTTTCCTAACTAATTCATTAAATTTTAAAGCTATATCTATTCTTTCTTTAGCATCTGCATATAATATTCTGGCTTTTGTACCCACTACTAAATTATTCTTTTTTGCATCTTTTATCCATATATAGTTATCTCTATCTTGAGCACTCCTTTCTGGATTAATAGAATTCATTGCAACTTGATCAGTTTTATCCAAATCTTGATTTCTTCCAGAAAGACAAATCCATCTAAATGGTCCATACCCATAATCAAAACATATAGGTCCTATTATATCTTCCACATAAGATGGAAAGATAAATCCTTCGGCAGGATTATTCTTAATTTTAGCAATTTCATCTACTCCAGCATCAAAGACAGCCTTCATAAAAGAATTACCATAATCCCAGAAATAGGTACCTCTTTTTGTCATAATTTTTATCAATTCAAATTGTTCTTTCAATGATTCATCAACTAATTGCTTAAATCCTTGAATGTTAGTTTTTATTAACTCTCTACCTTCTTTAAAACTAATTTGAAATGGAGTATACCCTCCATCATAAACCGCATGACAAGAAGTTTGATCTGAAGCCAGTTCTACGTTAATATCATTTTCAACAATATATTTCCATAAATCAACGACATTTCCATTGTATGCTATAGATAAAGGTCTTTTTGTTTTTCTAGCATTATCGACCCATTCAAAAATTTCTCTTAGATCATCAGAAATTCGGGAAACCCATCCTTGTTCATACCTAGTCTTAATTCTTGATTCATCAACTTCTGCAATAACTCCAATTCCTCCAGCAATTTCAACAGCTTTTGCTTGTGCTCCGCTCATTCCACCAAGTCCAGATGAGATATATAAAACTCCTTTTAAATCTTTATCTTGTGGAATGTTGAGATATAATCTTCCTGCATTTAACAAGGTAATATATGTCCCGTGAATAATTCCTTGAGGTCCTATATACATCCATCCCCCTGCTGTCATTTGCCCATAATTAGCTACACCCAAAGCTGCAGCTGTAGCAAAATCGTCTTGATTGTCGAACATGCCAACCATTAATCCATTTGTAGAGACCACTCTTGGAGCATTAGATGAGGTAGGGAAAAGCCCAACTGGATGGCCAGATGCTATAACTAGTGTTTGATTTTCAGTTAATTGTTCTAAATACATTTTTACTAATCGGTATTGCATCCAATTTTGAAAAACTTGCCCAGTTTCACCATATGTTGTTAATTCATATGGATAAAGGGCAACATCAAAATCAAGATTATTATCAATCATTACCTGTAGAGCTTTTCCTTCAATTATTTTTCCATTATATTCATAAATTGATTTTGCTTTAATATTTCCTTCAGGTCTATATCTATACCCATATATTCTTCCTCTCGATACTAATTCCTCTAAGAATTCAGTCACCAATTCATCATGGAGGTGAGGAGGTATATATCTTAACGCATTTTTTAGCGCTAATTTTGTTTGAGCTTGAGTCAAATTATAACCTCTAGATGGTGCTCTTCTTATAGTATCAATGAATTTAGGATAATGTGGTAACTCATCTGGTAATTTGATTTTCATAGCTTTAGAAATATCCATAGTTTTATCTAACTCCGTTTAATATATAAATCATATTATTTTATAATTACTACTTACGAAAACACATTTCCTAAGTTGATTTCTTATAGATTGAGAATGTTATTTGATAGATCAAAAAGAACGATTTTTGAATGATAGAATTACTTAAGAATTTTGATCCCTCTAAGTTCTAATTTATGTAAAAAATCTAAATATCCTTTCAAATTATTCTTTTCGATATTTAAATATTGAAGAAAAGGTAATGATTCCAGTGATTCTGGTAATTCAGTTAAATAGTTAGATCTTAGAAAAAGATATTTTAAAGTTCTAAGTCTTCCTATAGATTCAGGAAGATTTGATAATTTATTATTACCTAAATATAAATATTTTAAAGATTTTAATGAACCAACTGATTCCGGAATCATTTCCAATTCGTTATAATATAAGTATAGATGTTTAAGAGATGTAAGAGAACCTATTGTTTCTGGAATTGAAATTAACATGTTTTTCCCTAAATCCAACACTTCGAGTGTTGTAAGGAAACCTAGCGATTTAGGAATCATTTTCAATTTATTAAAGCCAATGATTAGGGTTTTTAGTATAGGAAGCGAACCAATCGTTTGTGGGATCACTTCTATTTTATTTGTTGAAAGATCTAATTCTAAAAGTGATGTTAATGAACCTATTGATTCTGGAAGATTTTTTAATTGGTTCTTACTTAGATCCAATATTTCAAGAGAAGAGAGAGATCCAATACTTTCTGGCAAATTCTCTAATTGATTATCATATAAATTTAATTCTTTTAGAGATTTTAAAAATCCAATTGATAAAGGTAATTCTATTAGTTTATTAATATTAAGCTTTAATGTTTCAAGTGAACTAAGATTACCAATTGAATCTGGAATATTTATTAAATTATTACGCCCGCATCTTAATATTTTAAGTGATGAAAGCTTACCAATCGATTCTGGTATCATATTTAAATAATTATCCGATATCTCAAGCCTTAATAATGATTTAAGAGAACCTATTGAATCAGGAAGTTTAACTAACTTATTACTTGAGACACTTAGATTTTCAAGAGAAATTATTGAGCCGATACTCTCGGGAAGCTGAGTTAAATGATTTGAAGTTAGACCTAAGTAAATTAAATTTTGTAATTCCCCTATAGATTTTGGTAATTTATCCAAATTATTTCCCTTTAAAAAAAGAGAAGTTAATGATGATAGATTACCTATTGCTTCGGGAAGATGAGTTATATTATTATTTCTTAAATTTAATCTTTTAAGTGAAGTTAGTTGGGTAATTGAATCGGGAAGCTTAATTAATTTATTGTTTCCTAGAAAAAGAATTTCCAAAGAATTCAGCATTCCTATGGTTGTAGGTAATTCCACAATTTTATTGCTACTTAAATCTAAAGTTTTTAATTTTTGCATCTGACCAATTGAATTTGGGATATTTTTTAACTTATTTTCACTTAAATCTAAAATTTCCAAAGATGTGAGAGAGCTAATTGTTTCTGGTAAGAATGTTAATTGATTCGTCTCTAAATGCAGTTCTTTAAGTGAAGAAAGTAAACTAATTAAGTCTGGTAATTCTACTAAATGATTTTCACTTAAATCTAAAATCTCAAGATGAAGGAGAGAAAATAATTCTTCAGCAACCGAGCTTAAATTATTACCTCTAAAATATAACTCTTTAAGCGAAGAAAATAATCCAATTTCTTTTGGTATTTCTGATAAACCACAAGAATATAAACTTAACCCTACGATATGCCCATTTTCTGCATAATATCCAAGTGAGTAGCGTTCTATTTTGGAAATTTCTAATATTGATTCTCCTATTTGATTTTTTAATATCTCCAATGCGTCTATTTCATTTTCTGAAATTGCCATTTTTTTTATTTTAATTTCAATAGTATTTTAGAATTATTATCACTTATACTTTAAAAATTAATATAATCTGGTTATATTTATGTTTATTAATTTATAACTTATTTACTTTAAAAATGCATTTTATATAGTGTGGAATAAAATAAAGAAAATAAAATTAGGTTTAGATTTAAAAATCTATATCTTTTCCTTCATAAGCATATTGATACAAACGTTTTACATCTTCTTTATTAGGGATTCTAGGAGCCATTGTTCCTGAAGGATCTTGGTAAAATAAACTAACCAGTTTATCTAAATTATTCTCAAAATCTCCTTTAGAAATTCCTAGATCTTTAAGATTAGAAGTAAAATTCACCTCTTTCTGAAGTTCTCTTAATTTATCAATAACACTATAAGCTGCTTTCTTATCATCATCATCCCAATTTGCCCAACCTAACTTTTTTGCTAAATTTGAATATAATTGAATTGATTCGTTAGGTTCTCCAGGTGCATTTAAACAATATTGGGTGATATATCGAAGAAAGAGACCTACTGATTGACCATGCTGAGTATGAAAGACACCTCCCCAACTATGACCCATTGCATGAGCAAGATGAGCTTGTGAATTACCAAAAGCTAAACCCGCCATTGTTGCTGCTTGATGCAAATAATCTCTTGCTTCCTCATTATTTCCATCTTTATAAGCGATCGGTAAGTATTTAAAAACAAGTTCAATTGCTTTAATGGCCATAGCATTACTGAACTCATTTCTCCACATTGAGCCATAAGCTTCAATGGAATGTGATATCGCGTCAAATGCTGTATTAACTGTTAAATCTGGAGGCATTCCTTTAGGAAAAACTGGATCAACTATAGCAAAGGTTGGTACTAAGGACATGTGAGGTAATGACATTTTTCTCCATACTTCATCTTGAAATCTAGAAATAACCGCTGCCCATGTTACTTCTGAACCCGTTCCAGAAGTAGTTGGAATGGCAACCAACCTCGCCTTATTTGCGAAGTCATATAATTGATCACTAAAGGGATCAATATTGTTTAGTGTATATTCTGGATATTCATACATTGCCCAGATGCATTTCGCTGTGTCTATTACAGATCCTCCACCTAACGCAATTATTAAATCAGGGTTGTATTTATTACACTTTTCTTTACCTTTCATAACATCCTCTTCATGAGGATCTGGCACTGTTTCATTAAATACTTCATAATTTTTCCCATATTTCTCAAGCGAATCTGTTAATATTTTTAAATAGCCCAATTTTTCAATAATTTTGTCAGTAACAATAAAACATTTTTCTCCTTTTATCTTTTCTATGAAGTTTATTGCACCTTCACCATATATTATATTAGGACAATAAAAATGCCACATATACATTTTTCACCTTTTTATTTTCTACTTGAATTAAAGAAATTATAATAATTTTATAATTTGATAATAATGCTTAGGTTTTTATTAAATTTAATATTCAAATTAAAATTGAATCAATTATTTTATAACCAATAAATTTCATTTTATTATTATTAGGATATTAGGTAGGATGAATAAAAGATGAAAGAATCAGAACAAGATAATTTATATACTACATTTCAACAAACTATTGAAAGTGTAATCAAAGAAAAGAGAGAGAATCCCAAGTATGAAAAATTGTTAGCAAATTTCAAAGCTAGAGTAATTATAGGTCTGCAAATTGAAGAAGATTATTATTTTTGGGTAAATCTAATTGCTAATGGAGGTATGTATACTCTAGGAAAGGGAAAATTGGATGAGTATGATTTAGAATTAAAAGCGGCCCCTGAAGATTTAGTATTTTTTGTGAATGGGGAGAATTCAGTTCTTAATATGGTACTCAAAAAGAATACATTTGGATATAAGAAATTAAGATTCTCAAAAGGATCAACGGGTAAACGTAATTTCGGCATTTTACTGAAGCTTTCTAAAATACTCGTTTTAGATTGAAGTATTTTAAAGAATTGGTTAATATTTCTTATAAATCTGATTATTCTTTAAGATAAAATAGAATTCTAAAACATTTACTTCTCTTGTTTTTTTATCAAATTGGAAAAGTTTTATTATAAAATCCTTAAATCTATTATTAACATGTAATTCAATAAAAGAAGGAATACCACTCGCAACAAATGACCATGCACCAGTAACACTTCCAGGATTTATTAATAAAATACCTTTATTCGTTAGAAAAATTTCTTCTTTATGAGTATGCCCTGTAATTAAAACATTATAGCCTTTTTCTTGAGCCAGAAGCTCTAATTGATCATGGTCTCCTCGAGGTCTTATCTGTGCTCCATGTGTTAAACCTAATGTAGCTTTCTTGTTATCATCAAAAAAAATATCTAATTTTTGATGAGACGGTGAATCTCGATTCCCATAATAATAATCCATATTCCCTACTACTTTAAATAAAGTTCCCTTTGTTTTTTGATTCAAAAAATCGAGCAATTCAGGGAAATTAATTAGATCACCTGTAAAAAAAGTATAATCAAAGAGCTCTGATTTTGTTATTTCATTTATTTTATCGTATAGTTGCATAGGAAGGTCTTTTGCGCGAATAGGTACATGTGAATCTCCAATGCATAAAATTCGCATAAAATTCGAACCATTAGCTTTTGTTTTTATTCTTTGAATCTTGTACTAGTATCCAAAAATTCTTAATCATATCCTCTAAACTTGGAAAATTTGGAATATTATGTTTATTTAATAATTGTGAAACTTTACGGATTTCTCTGATTTCTCCAATTAACCAAAAGAATATTGGTTTAGAGTGGTTATTTATATGATCAACTACATTTTCATAATTATTAAAAGTTCGAAAGCGACTTGAACAAAACATCATATTAAGAATACCTTCAATCTTATCATCGTTTAATAGAAGTTCATATACAGAACCCACAAGATTTCCAGGATTCATCTTATTCATCATCGCCTTTTCCATTGCGGGCCAAATATCTACAAGTGCAAATCTATTTGGCGGCATCCATTCTGGAAATACTTCAACAAGTTTATTATATATATTCTCATCTAAACTAGGGAATTTTAAACCATATTCAACAATAAGATCGGCGGAAATTGTTCCTGCTCCTCCTGAACCAGCAACTAGTGCGACATTACCTTGTTTTGGCATTATTATTTTTTCTCGATATAGCATTGAAAATGTTCGAGCAAATTGAAATAGTTCAAAGAAATTTCTCGCTTGAATTACACCGGATTGCTTTATTATCGCTTTGATTAATTGTGAATTTTCTGCTAGTGATCCAGTATGACTTAAAGAAGCTTTTTGACCCTGTAAAGTTAGTCCACCTTTCACAAGAATAATTGTTTTGTTTGGTATTTTTCTCGCTTTCTTACATAATTCGATAAATTTTCTTGGATCTTTAAATGATTCAAGATACATAGCTATAACATTAACACTTGGATCGTCAATAAAGTATTCTAAAAATTCAATTTCGCTTAAATCCATTTTGTTTCCTATTGAACATGAATATCTGATACCTAAATCTGGATATTTCTCCATCATGTACATCAAATATCCACCATTTAACATTCCTGACTGACTGATTATAGCAATATTGCCAGTTTTATATTTGTAAAAAACACCAAAACTAGTAAAAAATCCGCCTTTTTCATTACCTTCAGCATCACTATCTCCGTCAATCCGAGTAAGACCCATACAATTTGGCCCCATAATTCGGATTTTCGAAAAATTATCAGTAATTTTTAGAATTTGGTCTTTTAATTCAAGACCCTTTTCCCCTACTTCCTCAAATCCAGAAGCTTCAATAATAGCACCTTTAATCCCTTTTTTAATACATTCCTCTAGTATATGTGGTATTTTACGGTTTGGAATATAAAATACAGCAAGATCCACTTCTTCTTCAATATCTAAAACTGACTTCTTAAATTCTAATCCAAATAACTCTCCTTCTGAGTTGGGATTTATTGGATAAATTTTGCCTTTAAAATTATTTGAAACAAGATTATCTACTATTCGATGCCCACCTTTCATTGGATTTTTTGACGCACCTATTACCGCCACAACTTTTGGATTTAAAAACAGCTCAATTATTTTATTATTTGACAACTTTCTAATTGGTCTTTTGGTATTCTTGTTTAAATTTCATTCGGTTTATATTTCTTATATTCTTCTTGAACAAATTGATACAACTCTTTTGCATATTCATCCTTTTCAAAATATACTATAATAGGAGCCAAAAATTGATTAAGATATTTAACTACAGCAGGTTTTAAATCCGGTGGAGTCAACTTACCACTTAGATAATCTTTTTCTAGCTCATTATAAGAACTATATTCAATATTCCCACCATATTTTTCAGGTCGTTTAATTTCAAAAACATCAATAAGTTCAAATATAATATATTTACAATATTCTAACACAGGATTTTCTTTAATTTGCTTAGGAGGGCAATATGCTTTATTTATCTTGCGTTTTACAACTGCGGGAGAATCTAGCATAAATATTGATGAATCAGGATCAGATTTTGACATTTTAATTAGTATTATTCTGTCAATACCGTTTAAATCAGTAGATGGAGGTTGGTTTAACCCCATTAACATATGATGATGAATTGCTACGGGTTTGGGCTTATTAAGTTTTTTAGCAACCTCTCTTGCTAACATATTTACCTTTCTTTGATCTAATCCAAGTTGACAAATATCAGCGGGAAGATAAAAAATGTCAGCACATTGCATCAATGGATAAATAATTTGTGAAGCATAAAGTTTATCAGATTCGCTTCTACCCATTATTTGAGTACATCGCTTGACTCTTTTTAAAGTCGTTTCTATTCCTATTTTAAGCACTAATTCCCAATATTTTTCTTCCTTGACTAAATCTGAAGCATAAATAAACTCTACTTTATTTAAATCCATTCCACATACTTTCCAAACTTCTATGAAAAAATCTCCTACTTTTTTAATTACTTCCAAATTGCCACCAAACTTCTTATTAGCAGCAGCATGCCAATCAGCAACTAAAAATTTAAATCGAATTCCTGCTCTTGTTATTTTATTTACATTGATAGCTCTTAAAAGACCTTGGGCAATATGGATATTACCAGAAGGTTCAAAACCATCATAAGCATATATTTCTTTATTATGTTTAACTTTCCATTGAATCATTTCTTGTAATTCCTCTAAATCGATAATCTCCTCTCCAACTTCTTTTAACAAAGCAATCTTTTCATCTAAAGTTAAAGACATATCCTCATTCACTAAGCATTTTATAATTTAGTAAATTCTTCGATTGATAAAACCTTTATGGATTTTAGAAATTCATTAATAATCAATAATTTTTAAATTTGCACAATGAAATTAGATTGAAAAATCAATAAGCGATTTTGAAAAATCGGAGATTTAATTTTTATTTTTTGTTTTACGATAAAAAAATCCTGAAAACCATAAAGTTATACCTAATAAGGCTCCTAACAAAAAAGTAACTGGATCATGCCATAGAAAAACTTTGTAAATAATTATTATAATAAGAACCAAAATTCCGATCAGAAATCTTCCTAGATGCTTAAAGTGGCTATTTGTAACTTGATGAAATAAATAAAAGAATACTATAATTGCATGACCGCTAAATGGAATACTTATAATATATCGAATAAAAGAAAAAATACCAATAATAATAGATTCAAAAAATAAGAATATGTACATTTTTCGCTCTTTTTGGTCAATCCAGAGCCAGATTACCTCACCAATTAAAATCCCATAAGGAAGAAAAATAGAAATCATATATAATGGAGGCGTATAAATATTTAAAGTTTCAGTTGCTGTTGTAACTAAAGGATAACCTATAATAGAGAAGAATATTATTGAAAGAATAATTAATATCAATCCAGTTCCATAGATAATAATTAGTTCTTTTGCTGAAGTGTTTTTTTTAATAATCACAATCTTTAGAATGCAATATCATTTAAATATACAAAAATTAAAGCGATAAAAAATAAGATAATCAATAAAATTTTAAGTAAAGCTTATTTTTGTTGTTGCTCAATTACAGCTTGAGCTGCTGCAATTCTAGCTACGGGAATTCTATATGGAGAACAAGAGACATAATTTAAACCGATAGAATGCGCGAACTTTATTGAACTTGGGTCTCCCCCATGCTCACCACATATACCTAATTTCAAATCTGGTCTAGTTTTTCTTCCTAATTTAATAGCTAATTTCATTAACTTTCCAACACCATCTTGATCGAGAATTTCAAAGGGATTATTCTCTAAAATGTCCTTGTTTAAGTAAATAGGGAGAAATTTACCTTCGGCGTCATCGCGAGAGAAACCATATGTCATCTGTGTTAAATCATTTGTGCCGAATGAAAAGAATTCCGCTTCAATGGCGATTTCATCCGCAGTTAAGGCTGCTCTGGGAATTTCGATCATCGTCCCGAATTTGTATTCTAACTCTACACCCGAATCCTTGATAATCTCTTCGGCAATCTCAACAAGCTGGGATTTAACCAATTGTAACTCTGAAAGCATTCCAACAAGAGGAATCATGACCTCAGGTATTACTTCAATGCCTTTTTGTTTGAGTTCACAAGCTGCTTCAAAAATAGCTCTCACCTGCATCTCGTTGATCTCTGGCCATACAATTCCTAATCTACACCCTCTCAAGCCCATCATGGGGTTCTCTTCGGAGAGGGATCTGATCAGGCTAATAACTTTATTCTTTTTCTTAATTTCAGCATCAAGCGGACTTAGACCTAATAATGTATTAGATAAGGCATTTGTCATTTTGAGTTCTTGACTTTCTAACATCACAGTAGATAACTCCGGTAAAAACTCATGCAAAGGCGGGTCTAACAATCTTATTGTTACAGGTTTCCCTTCCATAATTTTAAAAATTTCATAAAAATCACCTCTTTGCATTGGAAGTAGCTTATTTAATGCATCCTGTCGTTCTTCTGTTTTTCTTGCCATAATCATATTCTGAACAATGGGTAGACGAGAAATATCCATGAACATATGTTCTGTTCTTGTAAGTCCAATTCCTTCAGCTCCAAATTCTATTGCTTTCCGGGCATCAGTGGGGGTATCAGCATTAGCCCTCACACCCAGAGTCTTTATCTCATCTGCTATTTCTAATAATTCAAGGAACTCTCCTCTAATTTCAGGCTCAACTAGAGGAACTTTTCCCTCGATAACCCTGCCTGTTGTCCCATCTATGGTAATCCAAGTTCCTTCGGTAACTACCATTTCAGCAACTCTAAATTGTCTATTTTCTTCATCAATTTCAACATCTTGAGCTCCTACAATAGCAGGTTTGCCCATTCCCCTCGCAACTACTGCTGCATGTGAAGTTTTTCCACCAAATTGAGTTAAAACACCCATTGAAGCATAAAGCCCATGTATATCTTCAGGTTTAGTTTGAGGACGTACTAAGATAATTTCTTTTTCGCCTTGATTTGCTAAGGCTTCTGCTCTATCAGAGTCAAAAATTGCTTTTCCAGAAACTGCTCCAGGAGACGCATTAATTCCATGAGCTAAAACATGTACAATGGATTTTTCATCAATACTTTTAAATAATAATTTAGCAACCTTGCTAGGATCAATACTCATTATTGCCTCTTCTTTTGTAATCAAACCTTCTTTGACCATGTCAACAGCAATTTTGACTGCTGCTGATGGTGTTCTTTTCCCATTTCGGGTTTGTAATATATTTAATGTCCCATCTTCAATAGTAAATTCAATGTCTTGCATATCTCTATAATGGTTTTCCAATTTGTCCATTGTTTTCAATAATTCTTTATAAATTTCTGGAAATTCTTCTCCCAATGTTTCTAATTTTTTAGGAGTCCTTATTCCAGCAACTACATCTTCTCCTTGTGCATTTGTTAAATATTCGCCGAATTTACTGTTATCTCCAGTAGATGGATCTCTTGTAAAGGCGACTCCTGTAGCGGAATTCCAACCTTTATTTCCAAATACCATTGCTTGGATATTAACAGCTGTGCCGAAATCTGGAATATTGTTTATTTTTCTATAAGTTTTTGCTCTTCTATTATTCCAAGATTTAAATACTGCCTCAATTGCTAAAAATAATTGCTTAGATGGATCCTGCGGAAATGGAGTCTCTATTTCTTTCTCATACAGAGCTTTGTATTCAGCAATAACTTTCTGTAAGTCACTTACTTCTAAATCCGTATCCTGAGCATTTCGACCGATAGCTCTTTTGTATTTATTCAAAATTCTCTCGAATTTTTCATCTCCAATTCCCATACAGACATCTCCAAACATTTGTATAAATCTCCTCCATGAGTCATATGCAAATCGCGGTTTTTCTGTTTGCTTAGCTAATCCTAAGACACTTTCATCATTTAAACCCAGATTGAGTATTGTATCCATCATTCCTGGCATACTCATGGGTGCTCCAGATCGAACACTAACTAATAATGGATTATTTTTATCACCAAACTTCTTACCAGTAATTTCTTCAAGTATTTTTAAATGCTCAATTACCTTTGGTCTTAAATCTTTCATTATTTTCTTTGGGTTTCCAAAATAGAGTAAGCAAGCTTCAGTGGTTATTGTAAATCCTGGGGGAATATTGAGTCCTAAATTAGTCATTTCAGCTAAATTGGCTCCTTTTCCACCAAGGAGATTCTTTAAATCCTTATTTCCTTCTTTAAAGTCATAGACAAATTTCTTATTTTCAGTGGTTGCCATGTTACTCTACCAAAATCTCTATAATCAACACATTTAGATAAGATAAAAACAACAGTATTAGTTTTTATATTTTACCTAGATAACTTGTAAAACATTTATTATTAAAGTAATTTCATAAAGGAAATAAAACTTTCGAAAAATAGAGATTAAAAGCAGAAAATCGCAATTACAGCTTTTTGAATTCCTCTAAAAGTTCCCAAATTCCATTTATAATGAAATCGGGTTTAAGATTACTATTTTTTATCATATCCATAGTTATTTCACCAGATAATACGCAACAAGTTATTACTTTTGCTTCCTTTCCCATTTTTATATCAGTATAAAGACGATCTCCAAACATAACTGCATTTTTAGGAGAAATTCCTAATTGGTTCAACTTAAATAGAAGCATTTCTTTATTTGGTTTCCCGAAAACTTTCGGCATTCTCTCTGTAGCTTTGTAGAGAAGCGCAGCTATTCCTCCTGCATCAGGAATATATCCATTTTCAGTAGGGCATCTATTATCAAGATGAGTTGCGATATATGGGAAATCTTTTTCTTGAAGAAAGTAAGCAGCTCTTACTAAACGATTATAAGTAAGTTCTTGGTCAAAAGCAAGCACTAAGATTTGTGGTTTTTCTTCTGTTAATTCAAATCCTTCATTCTTAAATTCATTTTTAAGAGATTGGGTTCCTAATAAGAATATTTTTTTATAATTATTTTTTTTTAGATATTCTATGGTCGGGTGTTGTGATAAAATAAGATTATCGCGATTTATCCCTAGATCAAATTTATTTAATTTTTTCAAGTAATCTTCAGTAGATTTACTTGAATTATTTGAGAGAAAATAAAATTTTTTCTCTTGTTTTTTCAAAAGTTCAATTAACCCAGTAACACCATCAAATAATTTGTTTCCTAAATAGATTGTACCATCTAAATCAAAGAAATAGACTTGCTTGGTCGTTAATTCAAATAAATTACTTGTGTTATTATCCATTGTAATTTTTAAAAGTTCTTTAAGATTAAATAAAAAAGAAAAAAATAGTGAAATTTGATATTATTCTAATAAAATTCAGTATCTATCATTGTGGTAGAAACAACAAGCTCTTGTGCAGCTCTAGTGGCTCTAAGAACTTTAGCCATATCACCCTTAAGTTTAAACTTACCTGCGAGTAATCCCCGTATTGGATCTAATTCCTTTTTTAAGACTTGTACCCATGCATCATAAGGTCCTGAATACAAATATTCAGGTTCGACTTTCTCGCCTTCTTCAACTATTCTAGCTCCTGTACATTCTCCATGATACAGTCCTACAAACATTCTAATTTCATGGTCTAAATTCCCAGAGGGTTCTACAATAAAGAGAAAATCTCCCTCCCACCCATTAGGTGGAAATCCATCGGGTCCAGCGGCATCTCTGTAATTTTCATTATCATTAATGGCCTTACAATACGCTTTAGCCCATTCTGGTGTTCCAAATTTCATTTTTATCACTCTTAAACAATTTAATTTACTTTTTATTTTATTTGCTTTTTATATGTATATTTTATTTAATTAAGATTTCAATAAATATTTCATTTATCTATTAAAAACAAAAAATATTGCATAAATTTTATTTATTACTTAATTTCTCCTCTTTCTTTCATCTTAGTTATTTCTTCGTCTCTAAGTTTTCTCTTAAAAAATTTTACGCCAGTGCATTTTCCATTGTTTAACCCGATTCACATTTGGATTTCATGGTTAAAGTTCCCGCTTGGATGAACTACGAAGAGAAAAACACCTTCATACCAAGAGACTGCTTCAGCATAAGTCATATTATTAAGGGAAATCATATACTCATTGCACTATCCTTGAGTCCTAAATTTTGGTATAATTTTCTACCTTATTATCTTTTTTATATCTTACAATTATAATCGAAAAGTTTGTTAATAATATAATAATAAATAAAGAATTCTAATATTAGATTAGGATCTTATCCTCCATGAACGGGAGGAAATATAGATATTTCATTACCATCATTAAGTTTTGTTTCCATTCCTGATAAATACTGAATCTCTCTCCCATTTTTTAAGATGGCGATCTTTTCTCTAATCTCATTATTTTTATCGAACACCTTTTCTCGGATATCATATTTATCACATACAATTTCTAATAAATTGCGAATAGTTGAATTTTCGCTGATCTCGATTTCTAATTTATTCTTAATATTAAATTGATCTGCGAGATATGCAAAAAATCTAACTGAAACCTTCATTATAATAAAAAAATTAAAGATATTAAAAGAATATTTATTTTCTTAACTTTTTTTCCTTTTAGCTGCTTCTTCATCTCTTAGCTTTTTCTTGTTAAGCTTCATTACCATAGTTAATGGTAAACTATCACGAAACTCCACTTCTTTTGGTAAAGCATATGGTTTTACTTTGTCCTTCAAGAACTCAATAATATCTGTTTCAGATACCTTCCCTTTAAAAGGTTCTTTAAGTTGGACAAATGCCTTTACTCTTTCACTCCCAGGACGTTCAATATCAGGAATTCCAATCACACCAGCTTCATCAATTGCTTCATATTCATGCAAAATATCATCAATAACCCGTGAGTATACTTTATTTCCTGAGACATTAATCATGTCTTTTATTCGGTCTACTATTCTAAAAAATCCGTCATTATCCATTATTCCAATATCTCCCATTTGCAACCAACCATCTTCTGTTAAACCTTTGCCTGGAGTTGGCCAATACCCTTTCATAACTTGTGGTCCACGAATCCAGACTTCACCAGCTTCTCCGAAGGGTACTTCTTCTCCTGTATCTGGACTAACAAGTTTAACTTCAGTGTCCGCTATAGGAACACCGACTCCAGGTTTCGTAGTTGCCATAAAGCCTGTAACTTTCGACATTGCAGAAAGATTAATATGGCTAGATGCGCTAGTCTCTGTTGCACCATATCCTTCACTCATAGGAACTCCCGTTTTCTTTGAAAACTCATCAGCAAGTTCAGGAGCTAAGGGTGCAGCTCCAGAAATATAAAAAATTGGAGCTTTTGGAATATCTAATTTAAGTAAATACATATAATGTGTTGGTACACCTAAAACCATGAATGGTCGAATTTCTTTAATAATTTCTGCGATTTTAAGCATATCTCTTGGATCCATTAATAACATTTTCAATCCCCATGATACACAAACATGCATAGAGATTTGTCCGTATGCATGAAAAAGCGGAACACATATTGCTACTGCGGCTTTTCCTATTATACCAGACTTTAGGGGATCCATCATCCAATGGAATAATTGGATTACATTAGTAGTAATGTTGAAATGAGTTAGCATTGTCGCTTTAGGTAGCCCCGTTGTGCCTCCTGTAAAAGGAAGTAATGCTAAATCTTCTTTAGGATTAATATTTACTATTTCTGTATGGGGCTCATATTTTTCTAGCAAGTCATCTAACAAGTAATATCCATCTTCAGTAAGTTTTTTCATGTCAGGTAATTTGTAATCTGGAAATAATTTGGTTGGTGTATATATCACAGTTTTTAGGTTAGTATTTGATTTTACTTCATTCACACGTTCAAGACGCCGATATGAACATAAGACAACCTCTGCACCACTCTCTTTTAATTCGTATTCTAAATCTACCTTATCATGCAATATACTTAATGGCACATGTACAGCTCCGAGTTTCAACACAGCAAAATGAATTAAGATAAATTCAGGACAAGACGGAAGAACAGAAGCAACCATAATTCCTTTTCTTATGCCGAAGTCGACGAGAGCGCTTGCAAGTTTATCAACTTTAAGCTTTAATTCTTTATAGGTCATCTCATCTCCAGCATATTTGGTTGCAATGTTGTCTGGATATTTTGTAGCAGAATCCACGAGGAATTGATAGATATTTATCTCGGGATATGGTTGCATTGTTTTTTTAAGTGGAAATGGTCCAATTTTATAAGATTTTAACCAAGGTTTATCAGCATATGTAACTTTTTTCTCTCCCAATTTTCTCACTTTTTAGAATTTAATAAAAAAAAATATATAAAAAATATTAATAAATTTTGTTAATAACCCAATCTAAACCGAGTTCTTGAAGTTTTTCTTTAGTTGGTTTGCCATCTTTATCCCAACCACGAAATTCATAATAGGCGTCCAACATAGGGGCTAAATTAACTGTATGTCCCTCAGCAGGTCCCTCTGGTAAGGGTTCTTCTAATAATCTTGGAGGTAAAGTATCGTCTTTTCTTGAGAAACCTTCTCTTACTAAAAATGCCCTTTCAAGGTTGTAAATTCTTTCACCTGTTTTTCTAAAGTCAGTAGCTGTAAAATCGTAACCCATAAGTTTTGAAATTAATCCTGCCCAATCTTCTGCAGTAAGGACCATCCCCATGAATTTACATCCACCAATCGCATCAAAAACACCAAATGAATCTTCAAAATCTTTTACTATTTTTGTCTTTTCTGGTATTTCTTGAAGTGGATCACCCACATCTGCATCATCAACAATCATAAAGGGCATCGCTAGAAATGCTGGACCTTCAATATAAGCAGTTATATGATCTCCCCCTCGATTTGCTGTTACATAAGCTAAACCAGTAATTTTTGCTGCTCTAGGATCATAACAAGGAAGTTCAAGACCTTTCACATGCATAGCGAACTTTTCAGAGCCTTTACCTAATCTATTTGACATTGTTTTCACACCTTCAGCTAAAAGATCGCCAATACCATCTCGTTTGGTAATTTTTTCAAGCATTTCAATAACTGCTTGAGCATTCCCAAATTTTAGATCAATACCATCGGTATCAGTTAAAATTCCCTTTTCAGTACATTCCATCGCAAAACCAATAGTATTTCCCGCAGAAATAGTATCAAGACCATATTCATTACATAGAAAGTGGGCATAAGTAATCGCATTTAAATCATCAAGACCACACATAGTACCTAAAGCACCAAGCGATTCATATTCAGGTCCTTCGCCAACACTTTTATATGGACCTTCTTTGATCTCCGCAATTCTTCCACAAGCGATTGGACATGCAAAACACGGTTTTCTATCTATAAGGATATTATCATTGATAGCTGTCCCATTAATAGCATCAGGCTTAGGAAATACTCCTGTTTGCCAATTATTTGTTGGGAGCCCTCCTTTAATATTTACAAGGTCAACCATAGTGGCTGTTCCGAATACCTCTAAAGTCATTTTTAATAAACTCTGATTTACCCAATCAAATCTCTGCTTTGCTTCTTGCTTGTATTCGTCTGGTTTTGCAACTTCAATTTTTGAGTTTCCATGTGATACTATCGCTTTCAACTTTTTAGATCCCATTACTGCACCCATACCACATCGTCCCGCAGCTCGCCCATAGAAAGGCTTATCACAATCATTCATAACTGCCGCATATTTAACTAAATTTTCACCGGCAGGACCAATTAAAGCAACATTATATCTCTCTCCGTGTCTTTCCTTTAATGTCTTTGTTGCTTCGTAAGTTTTTTTACCCCATATATCTGAAGCATCTTTTAATTCCGCTTTTCCATCTTCCGTAAGAACATAAACAGGTTTAGGGGATACTCCTTCAAAAATTATTCCATCAAAACCAGATTTTTTAAAGTCTACCCCCCAAAAACCAGCGGAATTAGCTTGACCCCATCCTCCAGTAAGAGGAGATTTCGAAACTACACTATATCTTCCAGTACTGGGTGAGGGAGTTCCTGTTAGTGGTCCCGTCATGAAGATAAGTTTATTTTCGGGTCCTAATGGATCTATTCCTTTTGGTACTTCTTCTATTAAATATTTGGTAGCTAATCCTGCTCCTCCTAAATATAATTTTAATGTTTCTTCATCTGGAAATTCTTCACTAATTTTTCCATTTGTTAAATTAACTCTTAGGATTTTTCCCATATAACCGTAAATTTTTTTTACACCTCAAATTCAATTTTGACTTAATTATCTATTTTAATGTTCAATTAATTAAAAAATTCAATTAATTAATGTTATTCCCTTAATTATAAAATCATTTCTATTTTTCATATGAA
>Ga0307444_1000486_pt1 | contig 18980 bp, 16 predicted proteins | sample SalMarSW160340MG_FD_202145 | JGI IMG/M metagenome (GOLD analysis project Ga0307444, IMG submission 202145) | Salt marsh sediment microbial communities from the Plum Island Ecosystem LTER, Massachusetts, United States - SW1603-40 | ecosystem: Environmental > Aquatic > Marine > Intertidal zone >...
GCAAGCGCCTCACCGGACGCATCAATCGCGTCAACGCCGCGCATCTTGCCCATCGCCAAGGCATTGCCATCCGGGAATCGCGATCGGAGGACGTGCGCGATTATCTCTCGCTGGTGGAAGTCAGCGCGACCGTGGGTGACAGCGCCGTCACCGTCGCCGGCACGCTGCTCGGCGGCTTTCATCCCCGCCTCGTTCGCATCGACGGCCATGACGTCGAGGCCGTGCTCGAGGGACGCCTGCTGTTCACCCGCCATGAGGACCGGCCTGGCGTGGTCGGTGCGCTCGGCGGCATTCTCGGCCGTGAGAACATCAACATCACCCGCATGCAGGTCGGCGAGGTCGAGGGGAGCACCCTCGCCATCGCCTTGATCGGCATCTCGGCGCCCCTGCCCCCGGCGGCGCTCGCCGAGATCAGAGCGTTGCCCGCGATCAAGCAGGCGATCGAGATCGAGCTATGACGCGGACCTTTCCATCCGACGTGCGCGCCAAGCCTTCGCTCCGCCCCGCCAATCCGCGGTTCTCGTCTGGGCCTTGCGCCAAGCGGCCAGGGTGGACGCCGGCCGCGCTTCGCGATGCTCTTCTCGGGCGCTCGCATCGTTCCCAAGAAGGCAAGGCACGGCTGAAGCTCGCCCTCGACAAGACGAGAGCGCTGCTGCGGCTTCCGGCCGCGTATCGGATCGGCATCGTGCCAGGCTCCGATACGGGCGCGTTCGAGATGGCGATGTGGTCGCTGCTCGGCGCCCGCGGCGTCGACGTGCTGGTGTGGGAAAGCTTCAGCGCCGGCTGGGCGACGGACATCACCAAGCACCTCAAGCTGAAGGACGTCCGGGTGCTGGACGCGCCCTATGGCGAGTTGCCCGATCTCGCCAAAGTCGATTTCGGTTCCGATGTGGTGTTCGCGTGGAACGGCACGACCTCGGGCGTCCGGGTTCCGAATGCCGAGTGGATCCCGGCCGACCGCAGCGGCCTCACCTTGGTCGACGCCACCTCGGCGGTGTTCGCTCAAGCCATCGACTGGACCAAGACCGACGTCGTCACCTTCTCCTGGCAGAAGGTGCTGGGTGGCGAAGCCGCTCACGGGATGCTGATCTTGAGCCCGCGCGCGGTCGAGCGGCTCGAGAGCTATGTGCCGCCTTGGCCGCTGCCGAAGCTGTTTCGCCTGACCAAGGGCGGCAAGCTCGACGCCTCGATCTTCGACGGACAGACCATCAACACGCCGTCGATGCTCTGCGTCGAGGACTATCTCGATGCGCTCGGCTGGGCCGAGAGCGTCGGCGGCATCGACGGTTTGTTCGCCCGCGCCGACGCCAATGCACGCGTGATCTTCGACTGGATCGAGCGGACACCTTGGGTCACCAATCTCGCCGTTGACCCGGCGACGCGCTCCAACACCTCGGTGTGCCTCAGCATCGTCGACCCCGCGGTCATCGACCTTCCCGCCCAGCAGCAGGAGCGCATCGCCAAGACCATGGCGGCGCTGCTCGACAAGGAGGACGTCGCCAAGGACATCGGCTACTATCGCGACGCGCCTCCCGGTTTGCGCATCTGGACCGGTGCAACCGTCGAGGCCAGAGACCTCGCGGCGCTGACGCCGTGGCTCGACTGGGCCTTCGCCGAGGCGGTCTCTGCCGTTCGCGGCCAACCGTGACCATGGACCAGCAGCGATCGAAATTCGACGCCGTCTGCTTTGATTGCGACAGCACCTTGAGCCGCATCGAGGGCATCGATGAGCTCGCGCTACGCTCTGGGCTCGGGCAAGAGATCGCCGCCCTGACAGAGGCAGCGATGAACGGGTCGCTTTCGATCGATGCCGTCTACGCCAGGCGGCTCGATGCCGTCCGGCCCGATCAGGCGACAGTCGCCTGGCTCGGCCAACGCTATGTCGAGGAACTGGTCCCCGGCGCGAAAGAGACCGTGGACGCGCTGCACCGGCTCGGCAAGGCGGTCTATATCGTGAGCGGAGGCCTGCTGCCGGCGATCCGGCATCTCGGCCACGCCCTTGGCATTCCCGCCGCGTGCGTGTTCGCGGTGCCGATCCATTTCGATGCGAGCGGCGCCTATCAGAGCTTTGACGAGACGTCGCCGCTCTCTCGCGCCGAGGGCAAAGCGATGGTTTGCCGCCGCCTCGCGATGCAGCACGCAGCAATCGCCTTGGTCGGCGACGGCATGACCGACGTCGCCGCGCGCGCCGGGGGCGCCTATGTGGTCGGCTTCGGCGGCGTTGCCCATCGCGACGCCGTGGCCAAGGCGGCCGATCGTTACATCACCGCGCCGACGCTGACGGCGACGCTCGAGGTGTTGTTGAGCGCGGACGAGCGCGATGCGCTCGCCCAGGTCTGATACGACGATGAAAGCTCTAGCCGAGCTGCTTCAACAACTCGCGCGCGGCTCCCGCCGACGAGGCCGGGTTCTGGCCGGTGATCAAGAGGCCATCGGCGACGACGTGCGGTTGCCAGTCCGCGGCCTTGGAGTATGACCCGCCGCGCTCTTGCAGCATGTCCTCGACCAGGAAGGGCACGATTTCGGTCAGGCCCACGGCGGCTTCCTCGCTGTTGGCGAAGCCGGTGACCGTCTTGCCTTGAACGAGCAGCTTGCCGTCGGGCGCCTTGACGTGGCGCAGCACGGCCGGCGCATGGCAGACCGCGGCGACCGGCTTGCCGGCCGCGATGGTGCGTTCGATCAGCCCGATCGAGGAGGGATCTTCGGCGAGATCCCACAGCGGGCCATGGCCGCCGGGGTAGAACACCGCGTCGAAGTCGCCGGGCGAAACCTCGGATAGCTTGCGCGTTGTGGCGAGAGCCGCCTTGGCCTCGGGGTCGGCCTCGAAGCGGCGCGTATCGTCGGTCTGGAATGCGGGGTCGTTGCTCTTCGGATCGAGCGGCGGCTGCCCGCCCTGCGGCGAGGCCAGTGTGATGTCGGCGCCCGCGTCCTTGAACACGTAATAGGGCGCGGCGAGTTCCTCGAGCCAGAAGCCGGTCGGCTCGCCGGTGTCGCCGAGCTTTCCGTGCGAGGTAAGTACCATCAGGATTTTCATACGCGGTCCTTTTCAAGGCGAAGGCTGCGCTGGACGGAGGCGCGCTTCGCAAGATGCTGCTGTTCGGTTTTGGTTTGGCGTCTTCTTGGGCCGGTGTCAGTCCCAAGGCGGGCATCTTACCGCGGCCAACCCATAAAGTGGGCAGTTTCGCTTTGCGACCAAGGTACACGTTGACCTCTGTCAGGGGGGGTGGCTAGCCTGTTTCATGATTAGCTTGGGGGCATTGCATCGGCGACGCCGAGGGGTCGCCCGGATTGCGCTTATCGGCATGGCTTTCTATGCCGTGCTCATCCCTTGGCACACCGTCTCTCAAGCCATCACCCCGCTTCTTGCCGCCGCGCAGACCGTTACCGCGCCCTGCCACGACGCTGGAGGGGCGGATGGCCAGTCGGCGCCCGGCAAATCGCGAACCAATTGCCCGATCTGCAAGGGGTTGGGCACGCTCAATCTCGCCACGGCCGCCCAGGCTTTTCTGGTCGTCGCCGACGTCGCCGCGAGCACGCCTCTGCCGCAGGCACCGGACGAAGATCTCGTGCCGGGAGAAGACGTCACACCGCAGAGCCGCGGTCCCCCTCTCCTCTCCATCTAGCCCAAGCCTCCCCCACGTCGCCGACACGCCCTGCTCGGTCGGCAGTCGTCTAATCCCACGTCTGCACCCGCTTTGCGGTAACGCAGGCCGTGGTCTTGGAGGGAAAAATGGAGAGATCGCAACTTTACCGAATTGCCGCGCTGGCTTTGCTTGGCTGCGCGGCCTCGGGCCCGGCAAGTGCCCACTGCATCATCGGCAACCGGTTCTTTCCGGCGACCTTGACGGTCGACGATCCTTGCGTTGCCGACGAATTGTCATTGCCCACGATCGCCGGCTTCAAGAACGGCGACGATCCGTCGGCGCAGGAACTGGATATTTCCGGAGAGTACTCGAAGACGATCACCGAGAATTTCGGCGTCTCCTTCGAGGAGGCCTGGATCCACCTCGACGTCCCAGGCGAAGGCACCCGCTCCGGCTTCGACAATCTCGGCACGAGCTTCAAATATCAGTTCGTTCGGGACGCCGAGGGTGAACAGGCGATGTCTATCGCCCTCGACGTCGATTGGGGCGCGACCGGCAGTAAATCCGTCGATGCCGAATCCTTCACCACTCTGGTGCCGACGCTGTTCTACGGCAAAGGCTTCGGCTTCATGCCGGAGTCGGTCGCGTTCCTGAAGCCATTCGCGGTCACGGCCCAGCTCGGCTATGCCATCCCGACCAAGTCAGCCGTCACCGAGGTCGATGAGGACACGGGCCTTCCGGGCCAGACGCCGAATCCGCGCGTCCTCGTTTGGGGCGGCACGTTGCAATACAGCATGCCCTACCTCAAATCGTCGGTTCGGGACCTCGGCCTGCCTGGCTTCATCAATCGCCTCATTCCGCTCGTTGAACTCAATTTGGAGTCGGAAGTCGCGAATTTCAGCGGCGAGGAGCGCACCACGGGCACCGTCAACCCCGGCATGCTCTATGTCGGCGACAAGTACCAACTGGGCGCCGAGGCCATCATTCCGATCAATCGCGCCAGCGGCGACGGGGTCGGTGTTATTGGCCAGCTTCATCTCTATCTCGACGACATCTTCCCCAACTCGCTCGGCAAGCCGCTGTTTCAGACGGCGCTGCGCCAATAGGGATCACCAGCCATGCGCAAGTTCAGTCTCGTCATTTTCCTGTTGCCTCTGCTCATCGCTTCCGGCGCAGAGGCCCACGCCATGCTCGATCACGCGAGCCCAGCCGTCGGCAGCACGGTGGCGCGGTCGCCGGGCCAGGTCACGCTCACCTTCACCCAAAGGCTCGAGCCCAAGTTCAGCGGCGCGGAAGTGCGGAGCGCCTCGGGTGCGCGCGTCGATCAGGGCAAGAGCGTCAGCGGCAACGTCATGCGCATTCGCCTGAAGGGATTGGCGCCCGGCACCTATCGGGTGACCTGGCACGTCCTTTCCGTCGACACTCACACCACGCAAGGGAGCTTCAACTTCAGGGTTGGGGACTGATGCGGGCGCTGCGCGCCGCAGCTCGATCCCATGGTTGATTGGCTCGTCGCCGCGAGGATGGTGCAGTTTGGCTCCAGCATCGTTGCCGGAGGCAGCGCGATCTTCGTCGCAAGCGTGGGCGGCGACGGACGGGCGCCAGAGGAAGGCCGCAGGTCCCTGACCAAGGAGATCGACGGCACCCTGATTGCCGCGCTGCTCGCGGCGATCGTCTCAGGGGCGCTTTGGCTCTACCTGTTCCGGTCGCAACTTGAGCGTGCTCTCGCCGACGATGAGACCCAGGTGACACTGTGGTCGGTCGTCACCGACACCCAGTTCGGCCGCGTCTCGGCGCTGCGTTTCCTCATCGCCCTGCTGCTGACCGTGCTCTTCTGGGTCCGCTTTGCGCGGCCGCTCCCGCGGTCTGAAAGCTTGGATTGGAGCGGGGCGCTGCTCGGCCTCGCTCTCGTCGTGAGCCTTGCTTGGTGCGGCCATGCCGGCAGCGGTATGGGCGTTGGCGGCGACACCCATCTCGCGGCGGATGCGGTTCATCTCGCCGCGGCGGCGATCTGGCTCGGCGGTCTTATCCCCTTGCTCCTCCTCCTCCGGCCAAGCTTGCCGCTCACGCCGCCCGAGCGCTACGTCATGGTCCGGCGCTTTGCAACGCTGGCGGCGTGGAGCGTCGCGCTGTTGGTCCTGAGCGGTCTCGTCAACACCTGGTTCATGACCAACAGCTTTCGTGACCTGATTGGAACCGACTATGGCGACCTCCTCCTGGTCAAGATCGCCCTGTTTGTCGTCATGCTGGGCTTCGCCGCCTTGAACCGATTCCGGTTGACCCCGCGCCTCGGGGCGGCGCGCACGGGCGGCTCTCAAGCGCTGTGGTGGTCGGTTGCGGCAGAACTCCTGCTCGGACTTCTCGTCATTTGGGTGGTGGCGGTGCTCGGCCAGACCGAGCCGCCCGGCCACATGCATGTCGGCGTCACCGAGACCGGTCCGGTGCGCGCCGAAAACATTGGCGGCTTGGGCAGCGCGGCTCACGGGGATGTGTCATTGACATGGCTACCAAGTAGTAGGTAGATACGCCGATCATGCCGGGAAAGCTCGATATTTGCTCGCATTGTGGGGGACCGCCCCTGTCGCGCCGGGGCCTCCTTCAGATCTCGGTCGCGCTCGCATCGGTACCGTTCCTGAGGCCGATTCCGGGCTTCGCCGCAACGCCAGCAGCCGACGCCCTCGAGGTGACAGAGATCGCGCCCGGCGTGTTCGTGCATCAGGGCCGCTACGAGATGCAATCGCCCGAAAACCGCGGCAATATGGCCAACGCCGGGTTCATCGTCGGCAACGATGCGGTCGCCGTGATCGACACGCTCGGCAGCGAGGAAGTCGGCGAGCAATTACGGAACGCGGTGCGTGCCGTCACCGACAAGCCAATCCGTTACGTCATCAACACCCACATGCATCCGGACCATGTGTTCGGCAATGCCGCGTTTAAGCAGGACAACCCCGAATTTGTCGCCAACCGCAAGCTCGAGCGTGGCCTTCGCGCCCGCGCCGAGCGCTATCTCATGATCAACAAGAAGATGCTCGGGCCGGAGGCGTTCAAGGGCATCGAGATCGTGCTTCCCACCGTTGCCGTCGACGACAAGCTGACGCTCGATCTCGGCGGCCGTAGCCTCCTGCTCGAGACGCAGCCGACGGCTCATACCGACAACGACCTGATCATCACCGACAGCGCCACCAATACGATGTTTCTTGGCGACATTCTGTTCTCAGGCCATGTGCCGACGCTTGACGGATCCATCGAGGGCTGGCTCGCGGTAATCGACAATCTGAAGCAACGAAAGGTCGCGCGCGTCGTGCCCGGCCACGGACCCCATGCCATGGAGCTGCCGCAAGCCTTCGATCCGGAGGAGCACTATCTCGCCACGATCGCGACCGATGTCCGCAAGATGATCAAGGACGGCAAGACCATCGAAGACGCGACCAAGACCGCGGGCTTCGAAGCGCGCGATTCCTGGAAGCTGTTCGATGACTATCACGTCAGAAACGTCACCGCGGCCTTCGCCGAACTGGAATGGGAATAGATTTGGGAGGATTGAGCAATGTCCGACACTGTTTCTCGCCTTGTCTCTGCGTCTGCTGCGGCGGCGGTTGCCGCAACGCTGTTTGTCTGCGGTGTACCTTCAGCCAAGGCCGATGAGGATGTGTGGCCGACGCTGAAGCAGGCGAATTTCGGCGACCGCGACATCAAGGCCGAGGACGGTTTCGTCACCCTCGATGCGCCGGTCACCGCCGAGGATGCGGCCATCGTGCCGCTCACCGTGCGCATCCCACCGAGCGTGAAGGACAATCTCAAATCGCTGACCTTGATCATCGACAAGAACCCGAACCCGGTGGTGGCCAAGGTGCATTTCGGCCCGGCTGCCGGCAATGGCGGCGAGCGGTCGTTTGCGACGCGGGTCCGCATCGACAACTTCTCTCATGTCCGCGCCATCCTCGAGACCGAGGACGGCACGCTGCATATGGCGACCAAATTCGTGCAGGCGGCTGGCGGTTGCGCCGCGATGCAGGCCAAGGACCCCGAGGCCGACATGGCCGGTCTCGGCAAGATGATCGTGAAGACCTTCCCGCCGGCGCTATCGACCACGCCCTTGTTCGAAGGCCAGGTGATGATCAAGCACCCGAACTCGAACGGCATGCAGCTCGACATCAATAGCGGCGACCCTATTCCGGCGCGGTTCGTCAAGGAGGTGGTGGTGAAGCGGGACGGCGAACTCGTGTTCGACATGGACACCACGTTCTCGATCTCCACCAACCCGAATTTCCGCTTCACCTTCGGCCGCGGCGCCGACAACGCGCTCGACGTCGCCATCACCGACACCGATGGCACCCTGTTCACCAGCAAATCCCAGCCGAGCGGATCGTAGCCCTTCAGCCTGAGTGTCGAAGCCTGCCGTCACCCCGGTTGAACATTGCTGCAGAACCGGCTGAAATGACTCACTGAACGAACGGGGGAATATGCAGCAGGCTTTTCGCATGGTGGCGGCGGCGCTCGGCTGGTTCGCTCTCATCCTGCAATACGGGCTGATCGTCAAATACAAGACTGATGGCGATCTCATCGCCGCCGCGATCCGCTTCTTCAGCTATTTCACGCTGCTGTCGAACATTCTCGTGGCGCTCGCGATGACGCTCCCTTGGCTTGCGCCGGATACGAGGCTCGGCCGCTTTTTTCTGGAGCCTACCGTCAGGACCGCGATCCTCGCCTACATCATCATCGTCGCCGTGATTTATCACGTCGTCTTGCGCAAGCTGTGGAACCCGCAAGGCTGGGAATACCTCGCCGACACCATCGAGCACGTCGTGGCGCCCACGCTCTACGTCATCGACTGGCTGCTGTTCGTGCCGAAAGGCACGCTAAAATTCAGGTCGGCCTTCGTCTGGCTGCTGTTTCCCTTGGCCTACGCCGTGTTCAGCCTGATCCATGGCGCCCTGACCGGCTTCTATCCCTATCCCTTCATCGATGAGACCGAGCTCGGCTACGACAAGGTGCTCACCAACATGGGTGGTCTTGTCGGCGCCTTTGCCGGCCTCGGATTGTTTCTGATCGGCGTCGATCGCGGCCTTGGCCGCATCAAGAAGCGACCGAGCTCAAACGGCGCCTGAGCGCTGCCTTATTCTCCAAGGTTCACCGATCACGGAGGATCCATCGGAAGGCGCGGCGAAGCTCGGCGGTGCCGTCCTGCTCGTACCAGCGCCCATGGGCAATGATGATGCGTTCCGGCTGCCAGGCGATCATGGTTTCGACCGCCATGCGCATCTCCGCTTTGTGCCGGGAAAAGGTGAGGCGGAGGTCGCGCGGCATTTGCCCGTCGGGATCCTGCACCCCGCCGATCCACGTCAGGAACCGCATCACGGGGCCGACCTTCCGCGGCTCGAAGTTCTCGATCAGGTCTGTGAGCACCAGCGTGCGGCTCGGTCGGTGGAAGAAAGCGAATTCGGTCATGTAGCTTCCCGGCACCGCAAGTGTCGCGATTTCGGTGTCCCAGGGATAGCCGCTGTCGCCCTCAAGGGTATGCGTGGGGAAGTCGATGCGGCCACCCGCCTGCGCGCGGATGCGCGGCGCGAGGTAGATGGCTGCCTCGGGATAGGCCGCTCTCCAGTCCGGGATCCACCAATAATGGATGCGGTTTGGACCAATCAGCCAATGCGGCGTGCCGATCCCCTCGATTTCGCGCTTCAACGCCGGCGTGAGCGACGTCGGCGAATGGACAAAGAGGCCACGGTCCTCAAGACGGATGACCGTCATCCGGGTCGGGAACGTCATCTTGGGCCACGGGAAGCCGAACCGGATCTCCGGGCCATCGACGATCCACACCTCGCTCGTGACCGGCTTCAGCGTGTTGAGGGGCGGATAGGTGACCTGTTCTGGCTGGTCCATTCGTACAATGCCCCCGCTTGCGTCTTTTCGCTAAGACGTTAATCGGCTGGTATGACTTGCCCGCGAAGACTGCCCCCACGACCCCCGCGATTCGGATGACACTTGAGCTGCGTGCCATAACAATAACAAAGCCATGATAAAGCTTGAGTCCATGATTTGTCGGGACCATACAGTCCGCGAGGGGCGTCTTTCCGGTGTTGAAGGCATGAGGGCACTCATGTCGCCGCTGGCCGGGCAGGCGGGGGCGAAGGGTCATTCGGAGAGTCCCCATGGCTGAACTCATCTTCACGCTGCTGTCCCTTGGCGCCCTGTTCGCGCTGGCCATGAACCGCGCGCCGCTTAAGGTCTGGGCCCTTGCCGTCGCGATCTTCACCTTGAGCCTCCAGCTCGGCCTCGGGCGGGGCGAGCTGCATTGGCCGGTGTTTACGATCTGGGCGCTACTCGGCTGGCTCGTCGCAGCGGGGCTGCTGGCGCTCACCTTTCCGCGCATCAAACGCGACTACGTCACGCTTCCGGCCTATCGCGCGCTGAAGCGCATGATGCCTTCGATCTCCGAGACCGAGCGCGAGGCTCTTGAAGCCGGCACCGCTGGCTGGGACGCCGAGCTGTTCTCAGGAACGCCGGACTGGACAAAGCTTCGCCGCGTCAGTCCGATCACGCTCACCGCGGAGGAGCGCGCTTTCCTCGACGGCCCCACCGAAGAGCTCTGCCGGAAGCTCAATGACTGGCGCATCCGCCACGAGCTCCACGACGTGCCGGAGGATATCTGGCGTTTCGTTTGCGACCAGGGCTTCCTCGGCATGCTCATCTCCAAGGAGCATGGCGGCCTCGGCTTCTCGGCGCAGGCGCAGTCCCTCGTCCTCGGCAAGATCTCTTCGCGCAGCGCCGACGGCGTTACCATCGTCATGGTGCCGAACTCGTTGGGCCCCGGCGAGCTGATCGAGAAATACGGCACCGAGACGCAGAAGGCGCATTACCTGCCGCGGCTCGCCCGCGGCGAGGAGATTCCCTGCTTTGCCCTGACCGGCCCGTTCTCCGGCTCCGACGCTGCCTCGATGCGGGATGTCGGCGTGGTCACCAAGGGCTGGTATGAGGGCCGCGAGACGCTTGGCATCAAGCTCACCTGGGACAAGCGCTACATCACGCTCGCCCCGAACGCGACCTTGCTCGGTCTCGCCTTCCATCTGTTCGATCCCGACAATCATCTCAACCGCGGCGAGGACATCGGCATCACCTTGGCGCTGGTGCCGACCGATCATCCGGGCGTCGACATTGGCCGGCGGCATCTCCCATGCGGCGCGGCCTTCCCCAACGGCCCCACCTCCGGCCGCGATGTGTTCATCCCCCTCGACTGGGTCATTGGCGGCACGGAGCGGGCAGGGCAGGGCTGGCGCATGCTGATGAGCTGTCTCGCCGCTGGCCGTTCGATCTCGCTGCCGGCAACGAGCACCGCCGCAGCCAAGGCACTCCTGCGCACCACCACGGCCTATGCCCGCATCCGCAAGCAGTTCAGCCTACCGATCGGCTTCATGGAAGGCATCGAGGAGCCGCTCGCGCGGATGGTGGAAAACGCCTACGGCCTTGAAGCCGCGCGCGCCGTCACCGCCTCGATGGTCTCCTCCGGCGAGAAGCCGGCAGTGATCTCGGCGCTCTTGAAATACGTCTCGACCGAGCGTATGCGCCAAAGCGTCAACGATGCCCTCGACATCCATGGCGGCAGGGGCGTCTGCGACGGTCCGTCGAACTACATCCAAGGCGCTTATCAGATGGTGCCGGTGGGCATCACCGTCGAAGGCGCCAACATTCTCACCCGCACCCTGATCACTTTCGCCCAGGGCGCGTTGCGCAGCCACCCCTACCTCTTCACCGAGATCGAGGCGGTGCAGGACCCGGACCAGGAGCAAGGCATCACCGCCTTTGCCCGCGCTTTCGACGGCCACATCGCCTTCGCCGTCTCGAATGTACTCGGCTCTCTGTTCCACAACGTGACCTTCGGCGCCTTTGCCAGTGCCCCGCCTAACGCCGGCGCCACGCGCCGCTGGTGGCGTCAGCTCGCCCGCGCCTCGCGCTCCTTCGCCCTCGTCGCCGACATGACCGTGGTTCTGCTCGGCGGCGGGCTCAAGACCAAGCAGAAGATCACCGGACGCATGGCCGACGCGCTCGCCGAGCTTTATCTCTTGTCCTGCATCTTGAAGCGCTACGAGGATGACGGCTGCCCGCGCGCCGATCTCAAGCTCGTCGACTATTGTGCGCGGAACTGCCTCGCTCGCTTCGACCGGGCTCTTGCCGGTGCGCTCGACAACTTCCCGGTGGCCTGGGCGGGCGTGTTGATGCGGCCGCTGGTGTTCCCCTTCGGCCTTTGGCGACGTCAGGCCTCGGACAAAGAGGGTAAGGTCATCGCCCGCGCCGTGCTCGAGCCCGGTGAGTTTCGCGACCGCCTGACGCGGGGCGTGTTCATCACCAAGGACCCGAACGACAAGATCGGCCTCCTTGAATACACCTTGGAAAAGACGATAGCCGCCGAAGACGCCGACAAGAAGCTCGAGCGCGCCATTCGCAAGGGCGAGGTCCGGCGCTATTACAACAATGATTGGATCGCCGAGGCCAAGACCAAGGGCATCATCAGCGAGGATGAGGCGCGCGTGCTCGCCGAGCTCCGCGACCTTACGGCGCGGGTGATCGCCGTCGATCATTTCGACGCTGCCGAAGTCTCGCGCGGAGAAGCACGCCCGCGCGTGCCATCCGCTCCATCCACAGACTCCATCGCCGCCGAATAAGGATCATCATGCCGACGCCGCTTCCCGTTTTGCACGACTGGCGCCTCTCGGTCGATTACGAGGGCATCGCCTGGGCACTCATGGATCGCGAGGGCGAGAGCGCCAACTCCATGGGCCGCCGCTTCACCGAGGAGCTTGGCGAGATCGTCAAATTCGTCGAGGAAGCGGGGCGGCAGGGCGAGGTCAAAGGCCTCGTCATCATGAGCGCCAAGAAGTCGGGCTTCCTCGTTGGCGCCGACATCCGCGAGTTCGAAAGTTTCGACACCGAGGACCGGGTCAGGGAGGTCGTGACCGAGACGCTTGGGTTGTTCGACCGCATCGAGAAGCTGCCGGTCCCGGTGGTTGCTGCCATCCACGGCTATTGCCTCGGCGGCGGGCTCGAGCTTGCGCTCGCCTGCCACTACCGCATCGCCGATCGCGACGAGGCCACGCGTCTCGGCTTCCCGGAAGTGAAGCTCGGCATCTTTCCCGGCCTGAACGGCACGGTGCGCTCGATCAAGCTTGCCGGCCCGATGGACGCCATGACCGCAATGCTCACGGGGCGCATGCTGCGCCCGGCCGCGGCCCGCGCCATGGGGCTGATCGATCAGCTCGTCCAGAGCAAGCACAATCTGCGCTGGGCCGCGCGCAAAGCCGTGCTGCAGAAGCGCCGTTCCAAGGGCGCGCCGTGGTGGAAGCAGCTGATGCTGAAGCAGCCGGTGCGCAGCTACCTTGCCAAGCAGATGCGCGCAAAGACCGCGGCCAAGGTGCGCGAGGACCACTATCCTGCGCCGTACCGGCTGATCGATCTCTTCGAGCAATATGGCGACGACCCGGCGCGCATGAAGGCGGCGGAGACCGAAATGTTCGCGCCGCTGATGGCGAGCGAGGCCTCGCGCAATCTTCGCCGCGTGTTCATGCTTTCGGAGATGCTGAAGGATGAGGCGCCGAAGGACGGCTTCAAGCCGAGGCGGGTTCATGTCGTCGGCGCCGGAACCATGGGTGGTGATATTGCCGCGTGGTGCGTCGTCTGCGGCATGCAGGCGAGCCTCCAGGATCTCGACGCCGCTCAGACCAAGAAGGCGCTCGCCCGCGCCAAGGGCTTGTTCGCGAAACAGCTCCGCAGCAAGCAGGCGGTCGACGCCGCCGTCGGACGTCTGGTCGCCGATCCCGAAGGCAAACACGTCAAGCACGCCGATGTGGTGATCGAGGCCATCGTCGAGAAGCTCGAGGTCAAGCAGACCCTGTTCCAGGAGCTCGAGGCCAAGATGAAGCCCGGCGCCGTGCTCGCCACCAACACCTCATCGCTCCGGCTCGAAGACATCGCCAAGCCGCTGAAGGATCCTGGCCGTCTTGTCGGGCTCCATTTCTTCAATCCGGTGGCGCAGCTGCCTCTGGTCGAGGTGGTCCATGGCGAGGGCACGCGAGAAGAAGAGGTGCGCAAGGCCTGCACCTTCGTCGCTGCCATCAAGAAGCTGCCGCTCGTGGTGAAGAGCTGCCCCGGCTTCCTCGTGAACCGCGTGTTGACGCCGTACATGATGGAGGCGGTGAAGCGCCTCGCCGAGGGCACGCCGCGAGACAAGATCGATCAGGCCGCGCTCAAATTCGGCATGCCGATGGGGCCGCTCGAGCTCATGGACATGGTCGGCCTCGACATCGCCAACAAGGTCGGCGAAGAGCTCGGCTCGGAGAACCCAGAGGACAATCCGCTGTCGCGCCTGGTCAAGGCCGGCAAGCTCGGCAAGAAGACGGGCGAAGGCTTCTATGTCTGGGAGGAGGGGAAGCCGAAGCGGGAGGAGGCGATCTACGACGCCGCCGATCTCGATCGCCTGGGGCAGGAGCTGATCGAGCCCATGCTCGACGAATGCGAGCGTGCCCTCGCCGACGGCATCGTCACCAACGCCGACCATGTCGATGCCGGCGTGATCTTCGGCACCGGCTTCGCGCCGTTCCGCGGTGGGCCGTTGCATTATCGCCGCAAGCAGGACGCCGAGGCCCGCGCCTCCGCGGCGGCGGCGTGACATCTCAGGGAGACTGTAGGCGATCATGAGGGACGAGAAGATGCGGCGCGTCGCGGTGCTCGGTGGGGTGAGAATCCCCTTTTGCCGCTCTCATACGGCCTATGCTCACCTGTCCAACCTCGACATGCTCACCGCAGCACTTGGCGGCCTCGTCGAGCAGTTCTCGCTCCATGGCGCCCATATCGGCGAGGTGGTCGGCGGCGCCGTTGTCACCCACGCCAAGGACTGGAACCTTGCCCGCGAGGCCGTGATCGGCAGCGCGCTCAGCCCCACGACGCCGGGGATCACCATGATGCAGGCCTGCGGCACGAGCCTCCAGGCGGCGCTTCAGCTCGGTGCCAAGATCGCCACCGGCCAGATCGAGAGCGGCATCGCGCTTGGCAGTGACACCACGAGCGATGCGCCGATCGTGTTCACGCGGAGCTTCGCCCAGCGCCTGGTGCAGCTGTCCCGCGCAAAGAGCTTCGGCGACAAGCTTGCGGTGTTCAAAGGCTTCACCCCGGCAGAGCTCGCCCCCCAGCCGCCGTCAGTCTCCGAGCCGCGCACGGGGCTCAGCATGGGCGAGCATTGCGAGCTGATGGCCAAGGAATGGGGCATCACCCGCGAGGCGCAGGATCTTCTCGCTTACGAGAGCCACAAGAAGGGGGCCGCGGCCTATGACGAGGGCTTCATGCACGACCTCGTCGTCCCGTGCGCCGGGGTGTTTCGCGACAACAACCTCCGCGAGGACATCTCGCTTGAGAAGATGGCCGAGCTGAAGCCCGCCTTCGACCGGGTCGGCGGTACCATCACAGCCGCCAACTCGACCCCGCTCACCGATGGCGCCTCGACCGTGCTGCTGGCCTCGGAGGAGTGGGCGTCGAAGCGCGGGTTGCCGGTGCAGGCCTATTTGACCATGGGACGCACCACTGCGGTCGATTTCGTTGCTAGTGAAGGGCTCCTGATGGCCCCCACGGTTGCCGTCAGCGAGCTGTTGCGGGAGAGCGGCCTTGCCCTCCAGGACTTTGATTACTATGAGATTCATGAGGCTTTCGCGGCGCAGGTGCTGGCCACCCTGAAGGCCTGGGAGTCTGAGGCTTATTGCCGGGAGCGGCTGGGGCTGGCGGCGCCGCTTGGCGCCATCGACCGGGCCAAGCTTAACGTTAAGGGCTCGTCAATAGCCTTCGGTCATCCCTTTGCTGCGACGGGCGCGCGAATCATGGCGGTTCTGGCCAAGCTCCTGGCAACAGAAGGTGGCCGCCGCGGGTTGATTTCGGTGTGCACCGCTGGTGGAATGGGGGTCGCCGCCATCCTGGAAGGGGTGGGGGCGGGACCAGCAGCCGGAGGCAACGAGGCGATCGCCGGGGACGGCGAATCAGCCATATAAAGGCCGCATAAAGGCCTGATTAGGGACCGGGGGCGTAAGGTTAAATTGTCGGGGGCGCTTAAGCGCCGTCGGCGCGGCACGTTACGAGGAGGTGCTCGTATGAAGCATCGCGTTTTCGCCCCGGTAGTCGGACTTCTCGCCGTCGCCTTCGCGACCGCCGGAATGGCCACTCAGGCACGCGCTGCTGACCCTTCCGGCATTTGGGCCAAGGACGATGGCTCGGCCAAGCTCGAGGTCAAGAAGTGCGGCCGTGGACTTTGCAGCAAGATCGTATGGCTCAAGAATCCGAATGATTCGCGCGGCCGTCCGCTGCGGGACGCGCGGAACGAGAATCCGTCCATGCGCGACCGCCCGATCATGGGCCTCCAACTGTTCAGCAACATGGTCCTGACCGCGCCGAACACGTGGGTGGGCAGCGTCTACAATCCTGAGGAAGGCCGGGTCTACACCGACGTCAAAGTGACCATGGTCTCCCGTCAGCAGATCGTGCTCAGGGGCTGCCGCACCTGGCTCCTCTGCGGCGAGAAGTCCTGGACCAGGTCGAGGCTGCCGGCCCCGGCCGAGCCAGAGCCGATCGAGGTGAAGGCACCTGCTGCGCCGGAGACGGCCCCGTCGGAGCCGCCCGCCACGCGGGAGGAGACCATCGAAGCGAACGCCGCGCCGGAGGCGCCTGTCGCCGAGGCCGCACGCGAGACCGACCGGAAGATGGCCAAGGCGTCGGCGAGCCTCGAGCGCGCCGTTCCTGCCGCCGTCGCCGAGCCCCGCGTCTCGGAAGCGCCGAAGATGAAGATCACGAAGGCGGCGCCGAGCTATCAGCACACGATCGGGTTCGGCTTCGGGCTCGCGGCCACGAACCAGGCGCCCATGCCGCTCTCAGGCGACAACGTTTCCAGCATGATGGTGATGACGGAGCCGTCGCCGCTCGCGCCAGAGACCGCGCCACGGCCGCACGCCGCGACGCCGGCTCCGGTGGAAACCGCTCTCCAGGAAGACGAGCCGGAGCCCGCGCCGGTCGCTCGCCCGAAGCCGAAGCCGAGGGCTCAGGCCGTTCGGGCAGCGGAGGCGCCTGTTGCCTCGGCAAAGCCTAAGCCGAAGCCAAGGCCTGCCGCGCGGGAGCCCCAAGAGAAGCTGCCTTGGCTGCAGTAGCTGCTTTAAGCTTCGTCTCCTAGCCGGCGGCGGGGTTCTTGTCCGCGTGCTCGGCGCGGAGTTCCTTCTTTGAGTGTTTGCCAATCATCGTCTTCGGCAACTCGTCGCGGAATTCGATCGCCTCCGGCAACTCAATCTTGGAGAGCTTGGGCCGCAAGAACTCGAGCAGCTCCAACGACGTCGCCTCGGCTCCCTCCTTGAGCTTGACGAAGGCCTTCGGTGCCTCGCCGCGATAGGGATCGGAAACGCCGATCACCGTCGCCTCGGCGACCGAGGGGTGCCGGTACAGCGCCTCCTCGATCCGCCGCGGATAGACCTTGAAGCCCGAGCAATTGATCATGTCCTTGATGCGGTCGACGATGAAGACGAAGCCGTCTTCGTCCATATAGCCGACATCGCCGCTGCGGAAAAAACGGCCGACAAAGGCGGCCTTGGTCTCCTCGGGCCGGTGCCAATAGCCTTGCATCACCTGGGGCCCGGCGATGCAGATCTCGCCAGGCTCGCCGCAGGGCATTTCGATCGTGGGGTCTTCAAGCGAGCGGATGCTGACCTCGGTGCCGGGCAATGGCAGGCCGATCGAGCCCGCTCTCGGCGGCCGGTCCTGCGGGTTGCAGGTCGCGACCGGCGAGGTCTCGCTCAAGCCATAGCCTTCGGTCAGCACGCAACCCGAGACCGCCTCGAAGCCGTGCTTGACCTCGAGCGGCAGTCCGGCGCCTCCCGAGATGCAAAACTCGAGCGACGTCAGGTCGAAATCCCGGACATGCGGGTGGTGCATCAGGGCGTTGTAGAGCGTCGGCACGCCTGGCATCATTTTCGGCTTGAGCTTGGTGATCAGCTTCAGCGCCTCGATAAGCTCGAACCGGGGCATCAGGATCATCTCCAGACCCTGGCTGATGCAGAAATTCATCACCGTGGTCATGGCGAACACGTGGAACAGCGGCAGGATGCCGAGCACGCGGTCGCCCTCGTGCGCTGGACGGTTCCACCACGCCGCGACCTGCCGCACATTGATCGCGAGATTGGCGTGGGTAAGCATCGCGCCTTTCGGCGTGCCGGTGGTGCCGCCGGTGTATTGCAGCACGGCGATGGCGTCTGGCTTGAGCAACGGGTGCCGATAGTTGCCCTCATTGGCGAGGAAGTCGCGCTCGCGCAGGATCTTCGCCTTTTGCGGTGAGGCCGCGACCTTGGCGAGCTTCGGCCCGCGTCTGAGCCTGACCCCGAGAGATTTCATCGCTGGAAGCAGCGCCGCGAAGCTCGCCACCACGGCGTGGTCGAGGGTACCGCTCTTGAGCAGCGGCTCGACCTTGTCGAAGGTTGTCGCGAGGTCGAGCGTCACCATGATTCGGGCGCCGCTGTCCCGAGCTTGGAACTCGATCTCCTCGACGCTGTAGAGCGGGTTGAAATTGACCACGGTGCCGCCGGCCTTGAGGATCCCGTGGTAGAAGACGACGAAGGTCGGCGAATTCGGCAGCAGCAGACCGACCTTGACGCCTTCGCCAACGCCAAGCGCTTGCAGCCCCTGCGCCGCCTGGTCCGACAGACGCCCGATTTCGGCGAAGCTCAGGCGCCGGCCAAGGAAATAGGTGCAGGGCCGGGCACCATAAGCCACGACCGAGGCATCGAGCAGGCTGGTGACGAGTTCCGGCTCGAAGCTCATATCCCAGTCGATACCCTCGGGATAGGACTTGAGCCACGGCCTCGAGGCCGCGAAACCTCGGCCTACGGGCGCGCTTTCCGGTGGTGTCAGGTCCGCCTTAACCATCCCGCTTGTGGTGCTTTTAGCGTCTTCTTAGCCTCTTTGCGGTTAGCTTCCCCGCAAGCGGTCGGAGTATTCGCTTGGAGGCAATTGGCCGCAGGGGCTCTTGTTCGCGTTGAATTCAACATTACTATAGCACAGCCGGGGCAAGCTTTGGGGTTATGACCCTGAGGCCGGGCCGATGGATTGTGCTGAAACAGTGGCGCGCGCGGCCAAAAATGGCCAATTTTGTTGGCGATGAGAGCCCCCGATTGAGCGGTTGAATCGAACCAGGACGGCGTAGACTCGACCAATTTTTAAGTCTATTCCAATGCCTGACTTGCCCTTAGTAAGGCTGTGAATTAGCCGGGGGCACATTGGACACGGACCCCGAAGCGGGGCAGGGAGAGCGATATGGATGATGTGGCGACCAAGATCATCGAGATTTTGCGCAAGAACATGAAGGACCCATCGAAGACCGTCACGCTC
>Ga0307444_1000490_pt1 | contig 18905 bp, 17 predicted proteins | sample SalMarSW160340MG_FD_202145 | JGI IMG/M metagenome (GOLD analysis project Ga0307444, IMG submission 202145) | Salt marsh sediment microbial communities from the Plum Island Ecosystem LTER, Massachusetts, United States - SW1603-40 | ecosystem: Environmental > Aquatic > Marine > Intertidal zone >...
GTCCCATAGGTCATGCCAAGCGACCGTGCCGCCTCCATCTGGCCCCTCGGTACTGCTTCGATCCCCGCCCTGATCGTCTCTGCCATGTAGGCGCCATAGACGATGGCGAGTGCAAGTGAGCCAGCCGTGTAGACACCGGGGATACGCAGTCCGGTGGCTACAGGGACCCCCAATCCGATGAGGAAGATCGTGAGCAGTGCAGGCAACCCTCGGAATGTCTCGATGTAGATGGACGCAAACCACCTGTATGGGCGGATCGACGACAGACGCATCAGAGCCAGCACCAGTCCGAGTACCAGACTCCCAGTGAAACCGATGGCGGTGAAGATCAACGTGTTTCGAGCAGCCATGGTGATCACTCGCGGGAACTGTTCCTTCGCAATCTCCCAGTTGAAGAGCGCCTCTCTGAGGACCGGCCAGTCGATGGCCCGTCCTACCAATGCCAAGAAGATGACTGTGACGATGTAGATCGCGATCCGTATGAGCCTGGATTTCTGTCGCTTGCTCACCTCTCCTCCGTTCAAGTGATGGGGGAGACCCTACCGGGTCTCCCCCATGTCATGCCTGCGATGGTGTGGCTCATCCGCCAGGGAAGTACTGCTGGAAGACCTCGTCGTAACCACCGTTGTCCTTCAGCTTCTTCAGTTCGCTGTTGATAGCGTCGATCAGAGCGGTGCGATCGTTACTCGTCGCGAAACCGTACTGCTCTCCTGTGGCGAACTTCTCGGTCACCACGAAATTGGTGGGGTCTTGATTGGCTCGGTCCAAGTTCACGGGGAAGTCCTGCAAGATGCCGTCGATATCGCCCGATTGGAGTGCAAGGAACATTGCGGCGGGCTCATCAAACGACTTGAGTGTCGCATCTGCCGGCGCGTTCTCCTGGGCGTAGATCTCTCCTGTGGTTCCGGTCTGGACACCGATCGTCTTGCCGGCCATGTCGGCCAGCGAGGTGAGTGTTCCCTCATCCGACTTCCGGATCAACAGCGACTGATCGGCGTCGAAATACGGGTCCGAGAAGAGCGCTGCGGCCGATCGCTCCGGCGTGATCGTCATCGCCGAAACCACCAGATCGCACGCTCCCGCCTGAGGCTGCAACCAGATGCCGTCGAACGGCTGGATGGTGACCTCCAGCTTCAGCCCGAGGCCGTCGGCGATCTTGGAAATCAGGTCCATGTCGAACCCGGTCCAGTTTCCATTCGCGTCTTGGTACTCGAACGGCTCGTAGGGCGCATCGGTGCAGACCGTGAGTGTGTCTGGCTTCACCAGTTTGTAGTCGCCGCTTGCTCCCTTCGCACACGCTGTTGCCACGAGGACGATCACAACGGCAAGTAACAGGATGCCTCTCAGTCGCTTCATTGGTCTTCCTTCCTCCATGCGTGCAGAGCACGCTTCTTCCGATGGTACGCGACTGACACGCTCGTCGCACATCGTTCTGAGGGTTTCCGCCTGAATCGCCACTAGTCTGACCATCGTTCCCTGATCCTGAGGACGTCGATGAGTGATGGTCTCCTGGCACAGATCCACGGTCCCCGCGACCTCGCGGAGTTGTCGTACGACCAGCTCACGGAGCTGAGTTCGGAGATCCGCTCGTTCCTCGTCGATCAGATCAGCAATACGGGCGGGCATCTCTCGCCGAACCTGGGGATCGTGGAGCTCACCCTCGCGATCCATCGGAGTTTCGACAGCCCGAGGGACCGCATCATCTTCGACGTCGGCCATCAGGCCTACGTGCACAAGTTGATCACCGGTCGTCACGACTTCTCCGGGTTGCGGCGGTTCGGCGGACTCTCCGGCTATCCGAACAGGAGGGAGAGCAAGCACGACTGGGTGGAGAACAGCCACGCATCCACGGCACTCAGCTACGCGCTCGGGAACGCGCTGGCCGTCGCTCGCCGAGGTGCAGAGACCTACACCGTGGCGGTCATCGGTGACGGCGCGCTCACCGGTGGCATGGCGTACGAGGCCTTGAACCACATCGCCGTGCTGCAGCCACCACGCCTGATCATCGTCCTGAACGACAACGGTCGGTCGTACGCCCCAACAGTCGGCGGGATTGCCGCACTCGCCCACATGCGGTTCGACCCCCGGTACGAGTGGGCCAAGAAGACGCTCGGCAAGATGCTCAGAGGCATCCCCGGTGTCGGCGAGAGTGTCGACGAGCTCGCCCGACGGCTCAAGGAAGGCCTCAAGCAGCTCATCGAGCCAGGCACCGTATTCGACGCCATGGGTCTCAAGTACTCGGGTGTCATCGACGGGCACGACATCGAAGCACTCGAAGAGGCATTCGCGCACGCTCGCACGTTCGACGAGCCGACAGTTGTGCACGTCGTCACGGAGAAGGGCAAAGGGTACGAGCCTGCGATCCGTGACGAGGTGGACAAACTCCATGGCGTCGGGTCGTTTCACGTTCCGACCGGTCAGCCCAAGAATTCCGAGCTGAAGCTCACCGATATCGCGGGCAGGGCCCTGCTCCACGCGGCGAGAGAGCACCCTGAGCTCATCGGGATCTCTGCCGCGATGATCTCGAGCACCGGGCTCGCAGAGATGGCTGAGGAGTTCCCGGATCGGGTCATCGATACGGGCATTGCTGAACAGCACGCCGTCGCCCTGGCTGCCGGGCTCGCCATGTCAGGGCTTCGTCCGGTCGTTGCCATCTACTCGACCTTTCTCCAGAGGGCGTTCGACCAGGTCACGATGGACGTTGCCCTTCACGACCTGCCGGTCGTGTTCCTGATCGATAGGGCCGGGGTGACAGGACCGGACGGCGCCTCCCACCACGGCGCGTTCGACCTCTCCTACCTTCGGATGATCCCCAACATGACGATTGGCGCCCCGTCGGATGCCACCGAACTCTGCGCGATGATCGGGACGGCGCTCGAGACGGAGGGACCGATGGCGATTCGATTCCCGAAAGGCGCGGCAGGTTCGCTGCCGGGCCTCCCTGTCGAACCCATAGAGGTCGGAGTGTGGGAGGAGCTTCGCTCCGGCACGGACGCTGTTGTCTTCGCCGTAGGGAAGATGGTGGAGTCTGCGGCGAAGGCTGCGATCGCCCTCGAGCAGCGCGGCCTGTCGGTCGGTGTCGTCAACGCACGGTGGGTCAAACCCATGGATCCGCGCGTTCGCGAGTGGGCAGCGAGCGTTCCTCACGTTGTCACGATCGAGGACAATGTGCTGTCGGGTGGCTTCGGAGAAGGCGTGATGGAGATCCTGAGCGAGGATGGCCTCGCAGGCAGGGTCCATGTGATCGGTCTTCCCGACCGTTTCTTGCCGTTCGGCTCTGCGGCAAGAGTCCTCGAATCGATCCGTATGGACCCGGACTCGCTGGCCCACCGTATTGCAGCCTTGATCACTTGACGAGTTCCGAGCAACCGAGCAAACATGGTCGCCGACGATTTACCAGTTGAAGTGGGGAAAGCCCCGCCGCTAGGTTGTAGTGAGCGGGTTTCCCGCCGTCTACTGGAGAGGTGGAGGTCGAATGGCGAAGAAGATCATACTACTAGTGGTCGTTCTTGCGATGGTCGCTGCTGCGTGTTCGAGCACCGATAGTGGTGCCACTGCACAGAAGTCATTGCTGGACGACATTGTGGCTCGCGGGAAGCTGCTCTGCGGCGTCAACAATGCGGTACCGGGCTTCGGCTTCGTGGACTCCGCAGGTGAATTCTCGGGTTTTGACATCGACTTCTGCCGCGCCGTCGCGGCTGGCGTACTCGGCGACCCGAATGCTGTGGAGTTCAAACCCCTCACAGCACAGCAGCGTTTCACTGCGCTTCAGTCAGGCGAGATTGACGTTCTGATTCGCAACACGACCTGGACTGCATCGAGGGATGGGTCGGAGGGAGCGACTTTCCTGACCACAACCTTCTACGATGGGCAAGGCATGATGGTGCGGGACGACAGCTCGTATCAGACCCTGGAGGACATGGCCAACACGTCGATCTGCGTCCTGTCGGGTACGACAACGGAACTGAACCTTGCGGCTCGGTTCAACAGCATCCCGTACACGCCGTTGACGTTTGACGACAATGACCAGCTTCGGAACGCGTTCGTTGCTGGACAATGCGACGGATGGACATCGGACAAGTCGCAGCTTGCCGGCGTTCGGTCCAACTGGCCCGACGGTGAGGGTGGTCCGGCCGCGCTTCGGATTCTCGACGAGACCTTTTCCAAGGAACCTCTCGGACCGGTTGTCCGCGACGGTGACTCGAAGTGGGCCGATGCGGTGAACTGGATCGTCATCGCGACAATTCAGGGGGAGGAGTTCGGTCTGACGCAGGGCAACGTTGCTTCCTACTCCGGAGACAACGTCGAGATCAAGCGATTCCTAGGGCAGCCGACTCCATCGAGCGACGGCGGGACGACGGTCTTCGATCCTGGTCTCGGTCTACCGGCCGACTACGCCGTCAAGGTCATCGGTGCTGTGGGGAACTACGGAGAGATCTTTGATCGCAACGTGGGCCCCGACACTGCTCTCGGGATCTCGCGGGGTTTGAACGACCTGTGGACGCACGGTGGTCTCATGTACCCGCCTCCCTACCGGTAGGCAGTGACATCGCGGTGTGACCGGTCTGCGAGCCGGTCACACCGCTGACAGGGGAAGTTGTGACTACTGAGACAGTCGGTTCGCGTCCTGTGTGGTGGCGGGATGTGGGAACGCTTCGTATCGTCGCTCAGGTCGTGGCCGTGGCGGCAGCATTCGCGTTTCTGGGCTATCTCTACAGGAACTTGGTCACCAACCTCCGGGCCCAGGGCATTGGCACAGGGTTCGAATTCCTTGCACGACCTGCTGGTGTCAATGTGGCTGGTAGTGGCTTCGAGGCGAGCCAGCCGGTCCGATCCGTGATTCTTCTTGGTGTCAAGAATACGCTGGCGCTGGTCATCGTTGGTGTGCCGGTGCTGACCGTCGTGGGGGTTGTTGTCGGTATCGCGCGGCTGTCGTCCAACTGGCTCGTGCGGAAAGCCGCAAGCGTCTATGTGGAGACACTTCGAAACATCCCTCCGCTGCTTGTCATCCTCATTGCGTTCAATGCGGTACTCCTTCCATTGCCGACGATCGACAATGCCCTCCATCCCCTGGGAGTGCTCGTGGTCAGCAACCGCGAGTTGGGCGTCCCGTGGTTGGTTCCTCGAGAGGGCAGCGGTCTCTACCTTCTCGTGCTCACCGTCGCGCTCGTGCTGGCTGCCGGCATATGGGTCTGGCGAACTCGGCGGTTCGACAGCACCGGCGCGCCGCACCATCGGGTGCTCTGGAGTAGCGCCTTTCTTGTTGGCGTTGGCATTGGTGCGTACTTCTTGATCGGCACGCCGTTTCAGGTGAGCCTGCCCGAAGTGAGAGACCGGATAGTGGTCGGAGGTATGGCTGCGCGCGCCTCCTACGTCGCGGTACTGGTCGCGCTGGCAATGTATACGGCCAGCCACGTTGCCGAGATCACTCGAGGCTCGATTCTCGCCGTTCCGAAAGGCCAGACTGAAGCAGCAAACGCGCTCGCCCTCACCAGGTTCCAGCGCCTCCGCTTTGTCGTGCTCCCTCAGGCATTCCGGATTGCCATCCCACCGATGATCAACCAGTTCCTCAATTTCACGAAGAACACGTCGCTCGGGATCGCCGTGGGCTATGCCGAGGTGACACTGGTGACGTTCCAGGCGATCGGCAATGGGTATCCGGCACCCCAGATGATCCTCATACTGATGGGCGTCTACCTCGTCTTCTCATTGACCATCTCGGCGCTGGTGAACATATTGAATCGTCGTCTCCAGTTTGTGACTCGGTAGTGGCTTCCCGCACCACTTCCACTCGCCGCCGTGGCCCGGCGCTTTTGTGGGTGCAGGAGAACCTGTTCTCGACCTGGCTGAACACCCTCTTCACCCTGATCTTCGGTGGGCTCTTTCTGTTCGCTGGAGTGGCTCTGGTTCGTTTCTTCTTGCACGCACAGTTCCAGATCATTGTCACGAACCTGACACTGTTCATGGTGGGCCGTTTTCCGCGCGAGTTGCTGTGGCGCGTATGGGTGTCCAACTCCCTGATTGTTGCGGCGATTGGCCTGGCCGCCGGGGCATCTCGCGGTTCGGCGAAGGCTGGTCTGGAGGAGGCGGGGCTCCCGGTCGGCGGGTCGCGACCGCGTGAGGTCGTTCAACGGTTCTGGCCGATCCTTCTGCTCATTCTGGTGTTGCTCTCCCTGAGCCGGACTTGGGTACCGACCGGGCTGACGATCGTGATGGGGGTCACGGGACTTGGTGCTTTCGCCTGCGGAGTTGTCTTGCCCGCCTCTAGACGCAACTGGTCATTCTTCGTTGCGGTACTCATGCTCGTCTCGGCGTTTGCCGTTCTCGTGGTGCTCGGTGGAAAGGGCTGGGATTCGTGGGGCGGACTCCACCTCACGGTTGTCGTATCGGCGCTTGGGATCCTGTTTGCCTTCCCACTCGGCGTGCTCTTTGCCGTTGGGCGGCGATCGTCGCTTCCGGCGATCCGGTTCTTGTCCGTTTGGTATATCGAGTTCGTGCGAGGAGTGCCGCTGATCACTCTGCTGCTCATGGGGATGTTCGCCCTTCGGTTTCTGTTGCCCAGGGGTCTGAACCCTGGCTCGGTGACGAGGGTGCTGATCGCGATCACTTTGTTCAGCGGCGCATACGTGGCGGAGAACGTTCGCGGCGGGCTCCAAGCCGTGCCGAAGGGTCAAATGGAGGCTGCCTTGGCCCTCGGGATGGGAACGTGGACGACGCAACGCCGTATCGTCCTGCCACAGGCCCTGCGGGCGGTGATCCCGGCTCTGGTGGGGCAGTTCATCAGTCTGTTCAAGGACACGTCGCTGCTGTCGATCGTGGGAATCCTCGAGTTGTTGAGCGTCTCGAAGATCGTCAATGCTCAGCCCAGCTTCTTCGGGCAGGGGCTGGCGTCGGTGACGTTGCCATTCGTTGGGCTGATCTACTGGGTTGGGTCGTACACAATGTCTCGAGAAAGCCGTCGGATAGAAGGACGTTTGGGGGTTGGAGAACGATGAGCGAGAACGAGGTATTCGCGGATGCAACAGAGATCAAGGCCCGGAAGCCCTTGATCGAGGTGCAGGACGTGTCCAAGTTCTTCGGCACTTTCCAGGCGTTGCACAACATCAACTTGCGGGTGGGTGAGCAAGAAGTCGTAGTCGTCATTGGCCCTTCCGGGTCGGGTAAGTCGACCCTGATTCGTTGTATCAATAGGCTGGAGAAGCATGATGCCGGCAGGATCGTTGTTGGTGGAGTGGAATTGTCCGACGACATCCGCAACATTCAGGAGATCCGCCGCGAGACCGGCATGGTCTTCCAGCAGTTCAACTTGTTTCCACATCTGTCCGTCATTGACAACATTGCGTTGGCACCGAGACAGGTGCGCCATCTGGCGGCTCGGGAGGCTGAGGAGTTGGCAATGCGCATGCTCGAGAGGGTGCAGATTCCAGAGCAGGCGCGCAAGTACCCGGGGCAACTCTCGGGTGGGCAGCAGCAGCGTGTGGCGATCGCCCGCGCACTGGCGATGGAACCCAAGATCATGCTCTTTGACGAGCCGACTTCCGCGCTCGACCCGGAGATGATCAAGGAGGTTCTCGACGTAATGAAGGAATTGGCTCGGTCCGGCATGACGATGATCGTGGTTACCCACGAGATGGGGTTCGCACGTGAGGTAGCCGACAGGGTCGTGTTCATGGATGAGGGCCGGGTGGTTGAAGTCGGTACACCCGAGCACTTCTTCGAAGCACCAGAGCACGACCGAACGAAGCTGTTCCTGAGTCAGATCCTTTAGCTCGAACGACAGGGCCGTTCGAGCGTTCTCAGTTGTGGGTTCTCGGTGGGACTTGCGTTGGGTATGTGTGGGTGTTGAGCTTCTAGGTTGCGCCCGCTCTCCAACCTGCGGGCCCGGATGGGTTCCCACGACACACGCTTCGTGGTACTTGTGCCTGGATGCAGGACTACGAACGCTTGGAGGTGTGGCAGTCGGCTCACGGGCTTGCACTCGAGGTCTATGCGCTGACAAGCCGGTTTCCATCGATTGAGCGGTTTGGTCTGGCCAATCAGATGCGCAGGTCGGCGGTCTCGGTTCCATCAAACATCGCCGAAGGGGCGGGGAGACTGTCGAGCGGTAAGTTCGCACACTTCCTCAACTTCGCTTCAGGCTCCGCGAATGAGTTGCACTGCCAGGTGCGACTGTCCACGGATCTTGGCTATCTGAACCGTGGCGATGGCGAACGCCTTCGGGACCGGGTGGAGTCCGTACGGAGGATGCTCTTCGGCTTGGCAGCCAAGGTCCGCTCCGCCCGGTGAGCGCTTTGCGGGTTCTCACCGAGAACCGAGAACCCAGAACCGACAACGGTTCACAGCGCACTTCGTGCGCTACGAACCTCCCGTCATGCTCTCCGCCACCGCGCGCGCCTCGTCGACATCGACTGGCGGGTAGAAGACCACGCTGTACTCGTCGCACGTGTCGGGTCCCTCATACCAGGCGGCCGCCCACACGTCGTCGGGGAGCGGTCCGAACGCTGCATCGATCCCTCGGACCGTGATGTGCTCAGGTGTGTCGATCCACTTGACGGGCGGGAGCGCTCCCCGAATGACGACCATCACGGGCTGATCGGACTGGTCCGACCAGATGTGAATCGTGGTTCCCGGAAGCGTCGTGAACTGGTCGAGCGGCACCTGTGGGATGTTCGACCGGTCTGCGGCGACCCGTGCCGGCAGAACCATGGGGATGAAGTCGGGAGGTTGACACGCGTCGACCAGATCGACGGTCGTGGTCGTGGTCGTCGGGGCAACGGTGGTTGAAGCGGTGGCAGTCGTCGTCTCGGCTGCCGGCGAGCACGCCGCAGACAGGAGCAGCAGGACAATGTACCAGCGTTTCACGGGTCGCAGCGTAGCGAGGCCGCGGCGGTGGTAGCGTCGCGTGCTGGAGGTGCACCCGTGGATCTGAAGCAGCGAGCCGAACAGCATTTCTCAGAGGTCGAGGAAGATCTGAAGGGGATCAGCCACTGGATGTATGAGCATCCGGAGATCGCCTTTCAGGAGTACGAGACGTCGGCGAAACTCGCCGGGTACCTCGCCGAGCACGGTTTCGACGTCGAGTATCCGGCCTATGGGCTCGACACCGCATTCGTCGCGCGGGCGGGTGCAGATGGACCTGAGGTGGTGATCTGCGCGGAGTACGACGCCCTGCCAGGTGTGGGGCACGCGTGCGGACACGACATCATTGCGACCGCCGGGCTGGGTGCGGGTCTCGCGCTGGCGCCGCTCGCGGACGAGCTGGGGATCAAGGTGACGGTGCTTGGTACGCCCGCCGAGGAGATGAAAGGCGGAAAGGTCGACCTCATCAACGCGGGAGCGTACAAAGGGGCCGCCGCGTCGATGATGATCCATCCGAGTCCTGACGACGTACTCGATCCGGTAGTGCTCGCGGTACGGCATCTCGATCTCGAGTTTCGGGGCAAGGACTCGCACGCCGCCGGTGCCCCCGAGAAGGGCATCAACGCGCTCGACGCGTTCGTCCAGGCATACGTGAACGTCTCGACGTTGCGGCAACAGATCCTCCCGACAGACCGAATCCACGGCATCATCACTCACGGTGGGGACGCGCCGAACATCATCCCCAGCTACACCCGGTCGTCCTGGTACATCCGATCGGTCACGAAGGAGCGACTCGAGATCCTGGCTGCGAGGGTGCTGGCGTGTTTCGAAGCGGCTGCTCTGGCGACCGGATGCACATGGTCGACGGCCGAGAACAGCCACCCGTACGAAGACCTGATCAGCAACCCGGTGCTGGCCGGGCTGTTCAAGCAGAATGCGGCGGCGTTGGGGAGGACGATGGCTCGTGGAGCCGACATGCCCACAGGGGGGTCGACCGACATGGGCAACGTCAGCCACGAGGTGCCGGCGATCCATCCGTTTCTGGCGATCGACGCCGGCGACGCCGTCAACCATCAGCCCGAGTTCGCAGCCGCGACGATCACGCCCAGCGGCGACAAGACGATCCGGGACGGCGCCCTGGCGATGGCCTGGACGGTGATCGACCTCGCGGTCGGAGACCGGTGGGGAGAGCTCTGAGGCCAGACCGATCCTGATCGATGTGAAGCGGGGAGGTCCCGCTCTTGACGGCACAAGGCGAGATGGAGACGGGCCTATTGCCCCTGCGATCATCGGATTCCCTGTCCGCGAGTCCGGGTCGATAGGATTGGCGAAGGAGGACTGTGGAAACGGCGATCATCGTAGAAGACCTCCGGAAGCGGTACGACGAGGTCCAGGCGGTCGATGGGGCCACGTTCGACGTGAAGGTGGGAGAGATCTTCGGGATGGTCGGCCCCAATGGTGCCGGCAAGACGACCGCGATCGAATGCATCGAGGGGCTGCGTCGACCGGACGGGGGAGTCATCCGGGTGCTCGGTCTGGATCCGGGATCGGAGGCAGAGGAGTTGCGGCTGCGGATCGGCGTCCAGCTTCAGGAGTCGAACCTGCCGGACCGTCTGCGGGTGAGAGAGGCACTGGAGCTCTTCGCTTCCTTCTACCCTTCCTCCGAAACGCCGGATGAGCTGCTTGTCCTGCTCGGGCTCGAAGAGAAGGCTAGGACGCCATGGGGCAGACTGTCGGGGGGCCAGAAGCAGCGGCTGTTCATTGCTCTGGCGCTCGTCAATCGCCCAGAATTGGTCTTTCTGGACGAACTCACCACCGGCTTGGATCCGCAGGCCCGCCGTCACATGTGGGATCTGGTTCGGGTTATTCGCGAACAGGGCCGCACCGTATTCCTCACGACCCACTTCATGGAGGAGGCGGAGCGCCTGTGTGACCGGGTGGCCATCATGGATCAAGGGAAGATCGTCGCGTTGGAAAGCCCGACCGGGCTCATCCGGTCCCTCGGGATAGACCGCAGACTCTCATTCGCCATCGAACAGGACTGCCCGGACCTGAAACTGGATGAACTGCCCTTGGTGGAGCGGGTCGAGCGCGTCGGCGAGCGCACGGTGGTGTACGGACAAGGAGACCGCCTGGTGAGCATCGTCGTGAACGCGGCGGAAGCGGCAGGCGCCGGTCTGCGGGACGTGCGCACCGAGGACCCGAGTTTGGAAGACGTGTTCTTGCGCCTGACGGGTCGGGAGATGCGAGAGTCATGATGCGCGGGTTGAAGCAACTGTCCGGGGTCGACCTCAAGCTCTACGTTCGCGAGCCGGTCGCTGCCTTCTTCACTCTGGCCTTCCCTCCGCTCCTGCTGGTGCTGTTCGGTGCCATCTATGGCAACGACCCTGACCCTCTCTTCGGGGGTCTGGGGGCGATGGACATCTCGATACCTGCCTACACAGGGTTGATCCTGGGCTCGGTGGGGCTGATGAGCGTGCCGATCACGACGGCCGGCTATCGCGAGCGAGGCGTGTTGCGACGGTTCCGGGCGACCCCCCTCAAGCCGACCACGTACATCGTTGCCGACGTCTTGACCAACCTGGTGATGACCGTATTCGGGATGGTCGCACTGGTGGCCGTCGGCTGGGCCCTGTATCGGATCCGCTTCGACGGACATGTTCTCGATCTGGCAGCGGCGCTCGTTCTGAGTGCGCTGGCATTGTTTGCCGGCGGCTACCTGATCGCCGGTTTGGCTCCCGGCGCCCGATCAGCCCAGATCATCGGCATGGTGGTCTTCTACCCCATGATCTTCCTGTCGGGGGCGACCGTGCCGCTCGAGGTGATGCCAGAGTCGGTCCGCCGCATCTCCACCTTCGTGCCTCTCACCTACGCCGTCCGTCTGCTGCGGGGCATGTGGTTCGGTGAGCCCTGGCGCGAGCACATGCTCGACGTGGCGGTACTGGTAGGGCTGTTGCTTGTGTGCGGCACGCTGGCCAGTCGCTTCTTCCGTTGGGGCGAGAGCTAGCGGAGCGTCACACAGGTGATCACCGTAGGGTGCTTCGCAGGCAGCTCGCAGCTCGGCCTGGACGGTGATCGACCTCGCCGCGGCAGATCGTTGGGACGAGAGTTGAAGGGGTGACGGTCATCCGCCACCCCTTCGGTTGCTAGCGCTACTGCTGTGGTTGCTGAGGCTGGTCGGCCTGCGCTGCCCACAGCTCCTTGATGGCACCGAGGCTGCCGAGGATGCCGCTCGTCTCGATCGGCAGGAAGATCTTCGTGGCCTTCCCATCTGCGATGCCTTGGAGGGCATCCAGGTAGCGGATCGTGATCAGGTCGGGCGTCGGATCTCCGGTGTGGATGGCCCGGAACACACGCTCGATGGCCTGTCCTTCACCTTCGGCGACCGTGAGCTTCTGGTACTTGTCGGCTTCGGCCACTCGCTTGATCGCCTCGGCCTGGCCTTCCGCCTCGAGCACTCGTGCCTGTTTGACGCCCTCCGCACGGAGAATCGCTGAGCGCTTCTGGCCTTCCGCCTCGGTGACGACGGCACGCCGTTCTCGCTCCGCCTTCATCTGGCGGTGCATGGCGCTGGTGACATCCGGTGGCGGCTCGATCCGCTGGATCTCTACACGTACGACTCGCGTTCCCCACACGTCCGTGGCATCGTCGAGGATCTGACGAAGCTGCGTGTTGATCTTCTCCCGTGAAGTCAGTGCTTCGTCGAGTTGGAGATCGCCGACGACGTTACGAAGGTTCGTCTGCGCGAGCTTGGTCGCCGCCAGGATGAAGTTCGCCACGTTGTACTTCAGCTTCACCGGGTCGGTTGCCTGGTAGTACACCACGGCGTCCACCGTGACAACGACGTTGTCCTTGGTGATGACTTCCTGCGGCGGTACGTCCACGACCTGCTCTCGCATGTCGACTCGCTGCATCGATTCGATGAACGGCACGATGAAGTTGAGGCCCGGATCGGCAAGTCTCCGGTACTTGCCGAAGCGTGCGACGAGCCCTTTCTGATACTGGCTCACGATCTTGATTGCGTTCGCCACATAGAAGATCGCGAACGCTGCGATCACGATCAGTAGGACGACTGATGCTGGCATGGTGCTACCTTCCTTCGAACGGCTCGACGACGAGCCGGGTTCCTCTCACGGCGACGACCCGAACCGTCGTGCCTTCCTCGATGCGATCGACGTCTGTGGTTGCTCGCCACTCCTCGGTCTCGATCTTGACTCGGCCTTGATCGTGGATGGGTTCGATCGTTTCGAGGACTTTCCCTACCCCGCCTATCAGTCGGTTGGCCCCGACTGACGGCTGCGGTTCATCCGCCGGCGCAAGCCTCCTGAGGCCGATGAGCGCCAAGAAGGACACGACCAGGAAGGCCGCCCACTGGACTCCCACGGCTACGTTCAGCCAGGCGAGGATCGCCGCGACGACGGCGCCGACGGCGAACGGCAGGATGAAGAATCCGGCCGTGAAGACCTCTCCGACGCCGAACACGAAGGCGGCGGCAATCCAGATCCACCTCCACAGTTCCCTGTCCATTTCGTTACTCCCTCCATTGGATACTGCCACAGACACGCCGATGACGGCGATCGCCAGGACGAAGACCAGGCTGGCACCGAGACGTGAAGGCTTGCGACGCTTCGCGCCGCTGGTCACCGATCTCCATGTTCTTGCCGGGTCATCGACCGGTGTGCGCTGCTCCTCGGCCCACGACTCCGCGAAGCGTGCGAGGTCAGGACCGACGACCGCGTCCGGGCTCTTGCCCTCGGCGGCGGCGAGGCTGAGGTGCTGTTCTAGCTCCGTCTTCATCTCCAGCACGGCGCGTCGAGGTACCCCCGTCTCGATCCAGTACCGTTCGCAATCTTCGACGATTTGGATCACATCAGTTGACATGGGCACCTCCTTTCAGCACCGCGTCGACACCTCGAACCAGTTCCCTCCATGATCCACTCCACTCTGCCAGCCGAACGCCACCTTCGGGGCGAATCCGGTAGTACTTGCGCTTCGGGCCCTCGCTCGAAGCGACTTTGTACCCCTCGATGAGCCCCTGTCGCTGGAGCCGGCTGAGCGAGGGGTAGATACTCCCCTCGCTAACCAAGGCCATCCCTCGAAGTTGGAGCTTGCGGACCATCTCGTAGCCGTAGCTCGGTTCCTCCGAGATCACCGCCAGCAGGCAGAGATCGAGTGCACCCTTGAGGAGTTGTGAGCTGTGTTCGACGCCCATGAACCTCCTAACGTGCAATGCACTATAGCTGTCGGAACCTTGCACCGCAAGGTAGCCGAGAGGTTCGTGGATCACGCGAAGGACAGGCCATCGGGCCCGGCTTCTACCTTCACCGTGCTGTCGTCGCTGATCTCACCGTCGAGCATGGCGAGCGCAAGGCGGTCGCCCAACTCACGCTGAATGAGGCGCTTCAGCGGTCGAGCTCCGTAGATCGGATCGTACCCGTGGTCGGCGAGCCAGTCGAGCGCACCGTCCGTGAGCACGAGGTCGATTCGGCGGTCCCGAAGTCGCTTCGACAGATGTTCGGCTTGGATTTCGACGATGTGCCGCAAGTCTTCCCTGCTGAGTCGGTGGAACACGACGATGTCGTCGACCCGGTTCAGGAACTCTGGACGGAACGAGGATCGCACTGCGCCCATCACGCGTTGCTGCACGACCTCCTCTGGAAGGTCCGGTTCGATGAACTCGGACCCGAGGTTCGAGGTCATGATCAGCACCGTGTTCGTGAAGTCCACGGTTCTGCCCTGACCGTCGGTGAGGCGGCCGTCGTCGAGGACCTGCAACAGGACGTTGAACACGTCGTGGTGGGCCTTCTCGATCTCGTCGAGGAGTACCACCGAGTAGGGGCGGCGGCGTACGGCTTCTGTGAGTTGACCACCCTCCTCATATCCCACGTAGCCGGGTGGCGCGCCGATGAGACGGCTGACCGTGTGCTTCTCCATGTACTCGGACATGTCGATCCGGACCATCGCGCGCTCGTCGTCGAACAGGAACCATGCGAGTGCTCTCGCGAGCTCGGTCTTCCCGACTCCTGTCGGGCCGAGGAAGATGAACGACCCGATCGGCTGATTCGGATCTGAGATGCCGGCCCTGCTTCTGCGGATTGCGTTGGCTACCACTGTGACGGCCTCGTCTTGGCCCACGACCCGGGTATGCAGGTATTCCTCGAGGTGCACGAGCTTCTCCAGCTCGCCCTCCATGAGGCGGGCCACGGGGATGCCGGTCCAGCGGGCGACGACCTCGGCGACATCCTCGTCATCGACCTCCTCCTTCAGCATCCGGTTGGTTTTCTGGAGGTCGGCCAGGTTCGCCTGGCGGCTGGCGAGTTCCTCCTTGAGGCGCGGAAGGGTTCCATAGCGCAGCTCAGCGGCATGCTCGAGGTCGGCGGAACGTTCGGCCTGATCGGCGTCTGCCTCGGCCTGCTCCAGCTGCGACTTCAGGGACTGGATCTCACCGATCGCCCGTTTCTCGAGCTGCCAGTGTGCGTCGAGCGCTCCGATCTCTTCTCGTAGGTCCGCGAGGTCTCTCTCGATCGCTTCGAGCCGGTCCTTGGAGGCCTGGTCGGACTCCTTCTGGAGTGCTGCCCGCTCGATCTCGAGCTGCTTGATGCGCCGATCGAGATCATCGATCTCCTCGGGCATCGAGTCGATTTCGATGCGAAGCTTCGAGGCGGCTTCGTCGATGAGGTCGATTGCCTTGTCGGGGAGGAACCGGCCCGTGATGTAGCGATCGGAGAGAACCGCGGCCGCGACGATCGCCGAGTCGGTGATGCGCACGCCATGGTGGACCTCATAGCGCTGCTTGAGGCCTCTGAGGATGCCGATCGTGTCCTCCACACTCGGTGGCTCGATGAACACAGGCTGAAAACGTCGCTCGAGGGCGGCATCCTTCTCGATGTGGCTGCGGTACTCGTCGAGAGTCGTGGCACCGATCATGCGCAGCTCGCCGCGGGCGAGCATCGGCTTGAGCATGTTGGAGGCGTCCATGGCACCCTCGGCTGCCCCCGCGCCGACGAGCGTGTGCATCTCGTCCAGGAATGTGATGATCTCGCCATGTGCGGACTTGATCTCGTTCAGGACGGCTTTCAGGCGCTCCTCGAACTCGCCGCGATATTTGGCGCCGGCCACCATCGCGCCGAGATCGAGGGCGACGATGCGCTTGGGCTTCAGCCCCTCCGGGACGTCGCCGTCGGCTATGCGTCGCGCCAGGCCTTCCACGATGGCCGTCTTGCCCACACCGGGCTCGCCGATGAGCACCGGGTTGTTCTTCGTCCGGCGGGACAGCACCTGGATGACACGGCGGATCTCCTCATCCCGGCCGATGACCGGATCGAGCTCCTGGTTGCGGGCCATCGCAGTGAGGTCACGGCCGTACTGCTCGAGGGCGTTGAACGTCGACTCCGGATCCTGCGACGTCACACGTTGCGACCCACGCACATCCACCAGTCGGGACAGGACCGCCTCTCGTGTCGCCCCGAGACGCTGAAAGATCTCACCTGCGGGATCACTGCTGCCGGCGAGCGCGAGGAGCAGGTGGTCGACCGAGACATACTCGTCTCGCATCTCGGACCGTTGGTCATCGGCCGCTTGGAGGACGCGCAGGAGCGCCTGCGACATGGAGAGTTCGCCGCCGTACACCTTCGGAAGTGAGTCGATGTACTCCTGGAAGGCGGTGCGGAGCGCCGGCAATTGCACGCCGAGGCCGGTGAGGACCGGGTAGACGATGCCGTCGGTTTGTGCGAGAAGTGCGAGACCGAGATGCGCCGGTTCGATGGAGCGGGCATGCTTGGCGAGTTTCTGCGCCTGGGCGAGGGCCTCTTGGGCCTTGTGGGTGAAGCGTTCGAAATCCATGGCTGCCTTATAGAAAATCTAAGTCTAGCTGTATCAACTTCGCAACGCTGCCGATTGTTCCTAGTCGAGGAGGGCCAGGCGGCGATTCAGGGCGTCGAGAACGGCGCGGACCGTTGCGAGGGATGGGTCATCGTCTCTGATGAGAGCGCTGCCGACGAGACGTTCGTCCATGTTCCTGATGTCGACCTGTGCCAGGGCGATGCGGGCGACCCCGAGCTCTTGAGTAGCGACAGCCGCGAGATCGAGGACGAGCGCGTCGTGTGCGGCGTGCTGGATGGCGCTCAAGGTTGCCTCTCCGACGAGTCGAGGCCTGTGGGTGTCGTCCGGGTTGCCGACCGCCCGTCCGCTGAACTCCTCGTCTTCCCACGAGAGGGTGACGGTGACGGCGGCATCGGACCCTTCGAGCGACTCCTGGATCTGGACGATGGCTGGTCGTGATCGCATGAGGTGAGCCTACTCGAAGCCCCGGTCGGACTCCGCGATGCTCAGGCCGGCATCGTCCGATCTTTCGCCCAGGCTCGTAGGGCGGCGACGTCCTCCGCCCGGGTGACGGAGAGCGGAACCGTTGACGACAGCTCCGCGTCCAGCTGATCGAGCGTCAGCGAACCACCATCCGCCGCGGCCCGGTACCGTGCGCCGACGATCGCCGTCTCGATCTCGGCACCCGAGAATCCGGGGGTCTCGTCGACGAGGTGGTCGATGTCGAGTGTTTCCGGGTTCACGCCGCGCTTCGCGAGGTGAACCCGAAAGATCTCGCGGCGGCTGGCGGGATCAGGAAGGTCGACGAAGAAGATCTGGTCGAACCTGCCCTTTCGGAGCAGCTCTGCAGGAAGCGCCGCAATGTCATTGGCGGTGGCGACCGTGAAGATCTCGCCGTCGTGGTCCTGCATCCAGCGGAGATAGGTGCCCAGCAGACGGCGGGCAACCCCACCATCTGCCGTGCTCGTGGAGAAGCCCTTCTCGATCTCGTCGATCCAGAGCACGGCCGGGGCCATCGCCTCGATGGTGTGGAGCGAGGTGTCGAGGCGACGTTCAGACTCTCCGATGTATTTGTCATACAACCGGGACGGGTCGAGCAGGACGAGCGGAAGGCCCCAGCTGCGAGCGAGGGTCTTGGCGATGAGTGACTTGCCGCACCCTGGCACGCCCGTGAGGAGGATGCCTCTGGGGGGATCGAGTTCGGGCGTACCCAGGGCGATCTTTCTCAGCCGCAGCCATGACTTCAGACCGTCGAGGCCGCCGACCTCGTCGAGCGTGCCTGCGTCGCTGTCGACGATCTCCAGCACGCCGTCGGTGTTGAGGAGTTCCGCCTTCGCAGACCGCAGATCGGGAATGGATGCGAGGGTGCCATCCTCGAGCACCTTTCGTCTGATCAGTCGAGCGGCTTCTTCGAGTGTGATGCCACGGAGGGCGTCGGCCATGTCGGCGATGCGGTCGTTCCCGACCAGGACGGGAAAGCCTCGATCGTCGAGCTGCCGGATGGTGGATCGAACGAGCGTGATCAGCTCGCTCTTGCCGGGGGGCCGTAGCCGCCATCGGTGGGCGACTCCCTCCAGCTCGTCGGGCAGGTCGGGATGGGATGCCGTCAGGATGAGTGTCTGCCCGCGCCGCTGTCGCTGGGCGAGTTCCTTGATCCTGCGGACGGCGACCGGGTCCTTCAGGAGGGGGTTGGCATCGGCGAAGACGAATGCCCCGGGCGTCGCGACCTCCGAAACGAACGACAATGCCCTGTTCGGGTCCGTGCTCTGGTACTGGGGCTGCTGGCCGTCTCGCATCAATCCCTGGGCGACGGACCATGTCCAGACAGGGACACTCACCTCATCGGCGGCGCTCCTCAGCAGATCCATGAATCTTGGCTCTTCGTCGGTGGCGACCACCAACAAGGGGTACTGCGATGCGAGCAGCACCTTGAGATCGGCGGCATTGTCCATCACAGGGAGTATCGCCCGAGTTTGTCGGGAGGCTGAGGGATTACTGGGCTCGCTGTGGTCGCCCGTTGGTCCCCCCAGCGAGCCCAGCGAGCGTTGGGGGGAGAGTACCGCAGCGGCGAAGCCGCTGGGGTAGGGGGGCCGTGAGCGGGCTAGTTGATGGGAACCGCCCTGTGTCGAGCATCAGCTCGACGCCACCTCCCCCGGCTGTCACCGACAACCGATGACCCCGATACGGCGGGCAGAGCCCGCCTGTGAGCGAAGTTCACTGGCACA
>Ga0307444_1000493_pt1 | contig 18855 bp, 17 predicted proteins | sample SalMarSW160340MG_FD_202145 | JGI IMG/M metagenome (GOLD analysis project Ga0307444, IMG submission 202145) | Salt marsh sediment microbial communities from the Plum Island Ecosystem LTER, Massachusetts, United States - SW1603-40 | ecosystem: Environmental > Aquatic > Marine > Intertidal zone >...
TGAAAAGAGCGAAGGAACTTGGCCTGTCCGTCGAGTCAGGTCAGTACAAGCCGGCCACTGAAGCCTGGAACCAACTCGGCATAAGTGATTATGAGCTCCATAGGCGCATCTTGGAGGCAGAGAGAAGTTGCAGAGAAAGCCGACTATGGATTGTTGCTCTGGCGTCCGCCGTGGCCGCGAAGCGATTGTAGCAGGTCGTATGGGGACCATAGCTGTCTGGCAGATCGCGCCATGGTGCGCCTGATCGCAAGACCCAAAAGATGCCGTTGAGAATACGCCGGTCGTCCACCCGGGGGATGCCGCGTGGCTTGTTTGGGAGCATCGGCCTAATGATGCTCCATTCGTAGTCGCGACTTTCTCAATTTTTGAAAGACGAACGAAGGCCTCCCATGCCTGAATCAATTTAATGAAGCGATTTTCCGATTCTTTGACTAAGTTAAGTTAAGGCTTGGTGCCAGTTTGATTTTCTCGTGTTTGATTTTCTAGAGAGAGGCACATGGCGACCGTTCGGCTTAAGGCGCTGGCTCAGACGGTAACGCGACATCCGTGGTCAAGCTTACAGGACGCACTCCTGCTGGCCATGGCCATGCTCGTCTCGGCTCTCCTCGCCCTTCAATACAATCTCTTTAGCTTTGTTCCTGAACTCTCCGACCCTAAGCGTGAGATATCCCTTTCAGAGGCGATGTTCCTGACGATCCTGCTAGCGCTTTGTATCGTCGCTTTCATTCTGCGACGGCTTTACGAGGAGCGGCGTGATGTTGCACGCCAAGTCACCGCAAAAACTCAGATGAGGGCGTTCAGGTGGCAAGCATCGCGGGATTCTCTGACAAATCTAGCGAACCGTCGTTCGATGCTCAAAGCGTTGACGACAGCGACGTCTTCGCCACCTTCCGACGGGCGGAAGCATGCATTTTTTCTTATAGACCTCAACGATTTCAAGCGCGTCAATGATCTCCACGGACACGCTTTCGGAGACCGCGTCCTGCAAGTCATCGCCCGGCGCCTTCGGAAGAGCACTCGCCCCGGCGATCTTTTGGCCCGGCTCGGTGGCGATGAGTTTGCCCTACTCTGCTACGACGTTGATCGAGACACTGCTTTAGCGATTGCGCATCGTTTCACCGCGAGCCTGGAGGGCGAAATCCGAGCGGAAGGGCATGCGCACATAATCGGAGCCTCGATCGGGGCAGTGTTGATCCCCGACGACGGCGCAAATGCAGAGGAAGTCATTCACCACGCCGACCTCGCCATGTACCGCGCGAAAGGCGAAGATCAATCGTCGGTCATATTCTTTGAACCAACCGCGATCTATACGCAGCAAATAGGCAACTAACAAAGTCCGTGCACAGCCGATCGCACAGCCACGGCCTGTGTCCAAACGAGCCATGGGGAACTCTACTGTGGGCAGCAAGCGGACAAACGGGCCCCGCCTGACGGCAGCTAATGGCACCAAGCGGAGCTACAAAAGCGGAACTAGTTGTCCGCTCAGCAGCGCACAACGGTCATTCTTCCACCAAGTGTGTGCCTAATCGTGAAGAACCCCCGTACGTCGAGACATACGGGTCTCTTCAGCTCCTTGGGCAGTTCGCGCTCGTCCGATTGAGAACGACCCCTGGGTGGAGGCCAAATTCTCAACAGGGAAGTCTCCAGACCTAGCCCTTGTGCTCACTCTTATAGAAGGACTGAGCGTTCCCCAGGTTGCTGTCGGGATTCTTCATGAATTGGTTTTTAGCGTCCTCACTGCTGAAACAGTAAGTGTTGCCCTCTATCGTGGCATTGACGGAGCAATCGGTTTGCACATCCTTATGGTTGGCGAGGCCCCAAGCACACAGATTGCCGAATTGGCCGGTCACCGCATAGGCCGAACCGGCAAAGCCGACGAGGAGTACGCTGGCTAAGAGATATTTCTTCATTTCGGACGTTCCTTCCGTTTCGGTAGGCCGCCCGTCGCTTACCCCAATATAGGGATTGGGGAGACATTCTTCACCAGGCCGGTCGGGCGGTGGGAACAGGGCTCAAGAATGTCGGCTCCCGGCACTTTGCAGACATTCGCGAGCCAACACGTCATGTCCGGTTTAGCCTCTTAAGCGGACCTCCGAGACGCCCTTTGGGCGAACCTAATCCGCAGTCAGCTGGTTGCCGCCACACTTGCTGAAGCATAGATAATCGGCTTGGGGATGCGTCCGACGAGTGAAGCTTGGCCGATGTCAGCCAGGGCCGCGCCGGCGCGCCAGCCGGAACATTGATCAAGATAGCTGCCGGTGTAACGCCCGGCCATCCCCGCTACCGAAGCTGTTCAACTACAACCACGAGCATCTTCGAGATAGATGAGCATCTTCCGGCTCCGACATGGGAGAGAGATCCATCGCTCAACGCGACGGGGGGGCCTCGCGGGCGGCCGCATCGAGGGCATGCGCCAAGAGAATATCGTCGTCAACCAGCGCAGCGCTCGCGGTGCGGGGCACCCATTTCTGGGCTGGTCCGATCGAGGGGAAATGCGGCGTGCTGCTGCTCAAGGGAAAGGGGAGAGTGCGCGGACGGTGAGGTTGAGCGGCCGCCGTTCTACCTCTTTCTGCGAGTGAACTGCTGCCGAAAAGTCACCGAGGACCGTGTGGCCGACACGCCACATTCAGCTGTAAATAATTGAAATACAACTTCGTCGCTTGTTGGCACCACCCCAAACAGGTAACTTGCGAAGAGGGTTAGCTCGTGGAATCAGCTGGGGCATCGGCACAGCAACCCTCCGGGGGGCGCGGGTGAGCTTGGGGTATACGTTACGCGTTGTCGTCGCGGTTGTCGCCATTTCCGCCTTAAGCGGGCTTGCGGCGACCGTTGACGCTTGGGCGGCGGGCCCCACCGTGGGCATGGTCACCAAGGTCGAAAACCAAGCCCAAGTTGGCGGCGTTGCCGCCGCGGTCGGCACGCCTGTGCATATGAGCGACACCCTTCACACAGGAGCGAAGGCACGTCTCCAGGTCACTTTCCGCGACCAGACCAACCTCACGCTTGGTGAAAACGCAACCATCGTCGTCGACCGCTTTGTCTTCGATCCTGACGCAAGCGTTGGTGAAGCCGCGCTGAACGCGACCAAGGGCGCCTTCCGCTTGACGACAGGCAGGATCAGCGAAATGCGGAACAAGAATATTGGGGTCACAACGTCCTTCGGTGCGCTTGCCGTGCGCGGCACCGACTTCTGGTGGGGCCCCATTGAAGGGCAATTTGGCGTGCTCCTGGTGCACAACAGCAGGCTCGACGTGCGTGGCGCGGAGTGCCCCGAGAACGATCGACGGTGCCGCTGCGCCGTCACCCTCGATCAAGCCGGCGAAGGCACCGACTTTGATCGCGACAGGAGATGTCCCGGAACGCCATACCCTTGGCCGCAAGCAAGGATCGACGCTGCGCTGCAGATGACCGGCTTCCAGGTAGCGTTCGTGCCCTCGCAAGCCATCCCAGCAGGAGTCGGGCTGGCCGCAGCAGGCGCAGGGTTTACGGTGTCAACGACCACGAATAACGAGGGGCCGCCACCTTTCACGCCAGTCGTGCCGGTATCGCCGTAGCCCTCCCCTTCCGCGACCAGCTAGTAAGCGGCGCGTTGCTTGCGGTCGGCTTCCGAGGCGACGACGACGAGATCAGATTTGACCATCTCGGCGACGAGATCGGCGAACGGCAACTCCGGCTTCCAGCCGAGCTCCCGTGCCGCCTTGGAGGCGTCACCGAGGAGGGTGTCGACCTCAGTGGGGCGGAAGTAGCGGCGGTCGATCTTCACCAGCAGCTTGTCTGAGCCTGCATCGACGCCAATTTCGTCGTCGCCCTGCCCCCGCCAGGCGACGGTGCGCCCGACTTGCGCGAAGGCAAGCTCGATGAATTCTCGCACCGAGTGACTTTCGCCGGTGGCCAAGACGTAGTCGTCTGGTTTCGGCTGCTGCAGAATGAGCCACATGCCTCTGACGAAATCCTTAGCGTGTCCCCAGTCGCGCTTGGCGTCGAGGTTGCCGATATAGAGCGCGTCTTGCAGGCCGTATTCGATGGCGGCGACGGCGCGGGTGATTTTGCGGGTGACGAAGGTCTCGCCCCGTATCGGGCTCTCGTGGTTGAAAAGGATACCGTTCGCGGCAAACATGCCGTAAGCCTCGCGGTAGTTCACGGTGATCCAGTAGGCGTAAACCTTGGCAACGCCGTAGGGCGACCGCGGATAGAACGGCGTCGTCTCCCGCTGCGGCGTCTCCTGAACCTTACCGTACATCTCCGAGGTCGAGGCTTGATAGAACCGCGCGTCGTGGAGGCGGAGGATGCGCATCGCCTCGAGCAGACGTAAGGTGCCAAGGCCATCGGCATTGGCGGTATATTCCGGTGTCTCAAAGCTTACTTGCACGTGGCTCTGCGCCGCCAGGTTGTAAATCTCGTCAGGCCGGGTCTCCTGCAGCAGCCGGATCAAGTTGGTGGCGTCGGTCAAGTCGCCGTAATGCAGAAAGAAGCGCGTCCCGCCCTGATGCGGATCGACGTAGATGTCGTCGACGCGCGCCGTATTGAAGGACGACGAACGGCGCTTGATGCCGTGGACGACGTAGCCCTTGTCGAGCAGAAGCCGCGCCAAAAGAGCGCCGTCTTGCCCAGTCACGCCGGTGATTAGTGCCGTCTTCTCGCTCAAGGTAGCGCCTCCCCACGAATAGAGGCCTCCACCCGATCTTGCGGCGATGGCCTCTTACGCTCACAGTTATCGAGATACCACCGGTATGTCATCTCGAGGCCTTCCTCGAGACTAATCTTCGGCGACCAACCGAGCGCCGTGAGCCTGCTGATATCAAGCAGCTTCCGCGGGGTGCCATCGGGCTTAGATTGATCGAGCACAATGGCACCGTTGAAGCCGACGACGTCGGTGATCTTACTGGCGAGGTCTAGGATCGTGAGGTCTTCCCCGGTGCCGACGTTGATATGGCTCATGCCTGAGTAGTGCTTCATGAGGTGGACCAAGGCGTCGGCGGCGTCGTCGACGTGTAGGAACTCGCGACGCGGCGTGCCGGATCCCCATATCACGATCTCGCCGGCGCCGCTCACTTTGGCTTCGTGCGCCTTCCGCATCAGCGCCGCAAGGGCGTGGCTGCTCGCGAGGTCGAAGTTGTCGCCGGGTCCGTAGAGGTTGGTCGGCATAGCTGAAATAAAATCGCAGCCATACTGACGGCGGTAGGCTTGGCACAGCTTGAGCGCCGCGATTTTCGCGATGGCGTACCACTCGTTGGTTGGCTCGAGTGGCCCCGTCAGGAGTTCCTCCTCGCTGATCGGCTGCGCCGCGAACTTTGGATAGATGCAGGAGGAACCGAGGAACAGGAGCTTCTCCACGTGCGCCTCCGCGGCGGCGTGGATCACATTGGTGGCGATGGCCAAGTTATCGTAGAGAAACTGAACGGGGTAGCTGTCGTTGGCGAGGATGCCGCCGACCTTTGCCGCCGCGACAAACACAGCTTGAGGCTTCGCGCGTGAAATCCACGCCTCGACCTGATCTTGCCTGGTGAGGTCGACCTCTTCGTGAGACGCAGTGAGGACGTCGCAGCTTTCCTGCTGCAGCCGGCGCACCAAGGCGGAACCAACCATGCCGCGGTGGCCGGCAACCCAGACGCGCTTGCCTTTCAAGCTATAGATCGGAGCCATCTCGCGCTCACAATAGGGTACCGGCTCAGCCGGCGCCAGTTGGTTGCGGTGACGTCTCCTCCGTCGTTACGCGCGGGTGGGCCAGGCGGTGCCACGCCCACGCCGTCTTCACGATGGTGTTTAGATCTGACAGCTCAGGGGTCCAGCCGAGCTCACGCGCCGCCAAGGAGGGATCGGCGACCAGCTCGGCCGGATCTCCCGGCCGCCGCAGGGTGTTCGAGACGGAGAGTTCCTCCCCGGTTTCAGCCGAGATGGCGTCGAGGACCTCCCTCACCGAGAGGCCGCGACCGGTGCCAAGATTGAAGGCGCCACCGGGGTGGCCATCGAGCAGTCGACGCAGGGCGGCGACGTGTGCCGCGGCGAGGTCAGCGACGTGGACGTAGTCCCTGATGGCCGTGCCGTCAGGTGTTGGGTAGTCGCCGCCGAAGACGGCGAAGTCGGAGATATGCCCCTGGAGCGACATCATGGCGCGAGGGATCAGGTGGGTCTCAGGATCTCTCAGTTCGCCAACTTCGCCGTCGCGATCGGCACCAGCGGCGTTGAAATACCGCAAGGCGATCGACTTGAGGCCGTAAGCGCAGCTGTAATCGGATAGCACGCGCTCGACCATCATCTTGGAGGCGCCATAGGGACTGAGGGGATTTTTCGGTGCCGTTTCGCGGATGGGAACCTCATCTGGCTCGCCATAGACGGCGCAGGAGCTGGAGAACACAATCTTATCGCAGCCTGCGTCAATCATCGCTCTGAGCAGCGACAGCGACCCAACCACGTTATTCTCGTAATATTTCTGCGGATCGGAAACCGACTCCCCGACATAGGCGCAAGCTGCGAAGTGGAGCACGGCGCGAATTGATCGCGAGTTCAGCGTGTCGAGCACCGCAGCGTTATCGCCGAGATCCCCCTCAACAAGGGGTCCCCAGCGGACGAAACTGCGGTGGCCGGTTGAGAGGTTGTCAAAAACAATGGGCGTGAAGCCCGCGGCGGCGAGCGCCTTGCAGGTGTGCGAGCCGACGTATCCCGCCCCTCCAGTGACTAACACGGCACCCGAACTCACGCGGTCCACTTTCCTTCCTAGAGCGACGACGTCACACCTTCACCGCCTCGGCGACCGCCCCTTGAGAGAGCAGTGCTTCGAAATAGGGGATGGTCTTGAGGAGACCCTCCCGCAGCGACGTCTTCGGGCGCCAGGCGAGCACCCTCTCGGCTTCGCTGATGTCAGGACACCGCTGCCGCGGATCGTCCTGCGGCAGCGGTCGGTGCACGATCTTGGAGCTAGAGCCAGTCAGCTCAAGGATAAGCTCAGCGAGCTCGCGCATCGTGAATTCACTAGGGTTGCCGAGGTTGATTGGCCCGACAACGTCGGCCGGCGTAGACATCATTTTGACGAAGCCCTCGACGAGGTCGTCGACGTAGCAGAAAGACCGCGTCTGCTGCCCGTCACCGAACATCGTGATGTCCTGGTTACGGAGAGCCTGAACGATGAATGTCGATACCACACGGCCGTCGTTGGGGTGCGTACGGGGGCCGTAGGTATTGAAGATGCGGACGACCTTGATCGATAGCTTGTGCTGACGCCAATAATCAAAGAACAGCGTCTCGGCGCAGCGCTTACCTTCATCGTAGCACGAGCGGGTGCCTATGGGATTGACGTTTCCCCAGTAGCCTTCGTGCTGCGGGTGCACCGAGGGATCGCCATACACTTCGCTCGTCGATGCCTGTAAAATCTTGATCTTGAGCCGCTTGGCGAGGCCTAGCATGTTGATGGCGCCGATGACGCTGGTCTTCGTCGTCTGCACCGGATCCTTCTGGTAGTGGATCGGCGACGCCGGGCAAGCGAGGTTAAAGATCTCGTCGACCTCGACGAAGAGCGGATGCGTGATGTCGTGACGAAGCAGCTCGAAGCGTTTGTGATTCAGCAAGTGCTCAATGTTGCGACGCGTGCCGGTGAAGAAGTTATCGACGCAGAGTACCTGGCATCCGGCGTCGAGCAGCTTGTCTGCGAGATGCGACCCTAAGAAGCCCGATCCGCCGGAAATTAGAACTCGCCGCTCAAGGTGCATTTTGAACCAGGCTTTACTCGTTGAACCAGGCTTTACTCGCCGAGGCTAAAATTTCGGCTTTCTTGAGTCAGCTTCGTGGGGTCGAGACGACGTGTGATCAGCTGTCTAGGCCCCCAGCGGTCTTATCGATATCGCGGCTAGCCGACTCGTCGGAACTAGCAAAAAACGTCGCCTCCAGGCAACGAGACCATCACCCGTTAAGGGCTGGCCGGTCTCCCTCCACCGTGCTTGTCATCACGACAATATGTGGCGACGCAAAAGATGCCCCACCCAATCCCCGCGCTCACCGTAAAACGCAAGACTGGGTTGTTGAAATATGTCCCTTCGGGCGGAACGCCAGCCAACGACGAAGGCGCCGTACATGGTGGTCGGCTGGCAACGCTTACAAGCTGCCCCGGCACTATTTTGACTTGGCAGCCCCGGGAATACAGGAGCTTTGCGCTCCCCCCGGCGCTTGCCATAAGCTGGTCGCCAGCGTTTGCTCGCATACCGCTGGTGGCCTGATGAAAGCCATCGCCATGGTTGATCAAGACCCTACCCTTGAGCGACGCCACAGTGGCGCCGAAGGCGGCGGCGGGAGCAGCACCAAACTGGAAGGTCACACTCCTAAAATGTGTGGCAAAAATGCATTATTAAGCCTCAGGTAGCAAGAATAAACCAATTTGGTCCGAAAATACGCTCATAGCGAGCATTTTTCCTACATTACCCGCCTCGCATAGAAGGCGTCACCGATCCAAGTCTGATCAAGGCCCTCCGTCCTCGGCAGCACGCCGAAAGAAGGAGACCGTGCCGCGCCACCTAGACGTCGATGGCAGGGATCGCGCTCCAGGCCGGCGAGTGCCTTTGGCCATTCAGCCCGCCGTAAGGTCGTCGCTGGGCTTGAGAGCCTGCCGCGGGTCGTCGCCGCGTTGGGGAACTTTCTCGACGGCTAGTGCGTCGAGTTCCTTCCCAAAATCTGATACCGGTGGTCGTCGAGGAGGCATCAGTGGCGACCGAAGCGGAAAAAATTGCCTTCCTTCAGGAGCGCGCCGGCTACGACCTGGCGATGCTCAACTACACCTTCATGCGCGTCGTGACGGCGCGGCCCTCGACCGCAGAGGACCAACTTGATCGCAATGCGTTTCTGGAGTCGTTCGCAGTTCATGCGCGCAACCTCGTCAGCTTTCTGTCCCCGAAATCTCAGGCAGATGAAGCGAATGCCACCGACTACGTTGCGGATTTCGAGGCACCTGATCGAAGTCGCCTGCAGGGGCCGCTGCTCCGGCTCGAGGCGCAGATCTTGAACGTCACCGCGTCACGAATGACGACCCCCGAGGGGAGGTTTAGCGTCGACGACGCGCGCGGACTCTACATTTGGATCGTGCCGGCCATCCTGAAGTTTGAGGAGAAGCGTCCGCCCCGGTACCGCGCGAGCCTCAACGCCCTCGGGTCAGCCCCGCCGGCCATGTAGCTCCGCCTCGAGATCTCTACGGGCTCGCAGAGTTGGCGTTCTTATTTTTGTTCTTGTGGCCGCTGCTGCTATTCTGGCCTAGGAGCACCGCAACCGTGACCACGCCGCCCACAACTGCGGCACCGATGATGTATGGCCTCGCGGCGTGCGAAGGCGCCACGTAAGCGCCTGGGTTACAGGGAGATCCCGGCTTCACGGTTGCGATGTCGCCAGGCTTCACTTCTTCGGTGCAGCCGTCGTCATAGACGATCTTGGCGCTGCCACCTGGGCTGGCGATGACCGAATCGCCAACGGTGACGTCGGTGGTTTCTGTGATCTGACGAAATCCCTCGCCGTGGCTAACGGCCACGCCACCGCTTGGCAGGACGTAGGTGGCCCATGCAGACGTGCTCGCCAAAAGGCCGCAACCAAGCGCTATGGAACGTAGCCCCCTCATCGATGCTGCCCCCCAGGATCGATGCAGCCTCCAATAGGGTTGCAGTATACGGACCGTTTGAGGCGAATCAAGGAAAAATTACACGCTAGCCGTGTTTTACCACCGGGCTCGCTTCGTGTGCTTGGGCGCCTCCTTCAGGCACAGATCTCCCTGCCGGCCCGGTTCGCCGATGGCCTCCCGACACTCGAGCCGGATACTGGTGCTGGGCTATAAGGTTTTGCAGAGTACGCGGCGGAACATGATGCTGGCACCCGCTTCGACGATCCTTCTTGGCCATCGACTGGGGCTGCGATTCCTTACATCGGTGGCCGTCTCCGAGAAAGACCAGAAGCTGCCGGCCTTCGATCCAACCGCGCGGCATTTCGGGGGAAAGGGGCAGGTCGATGTCTGAGGCGCCAAAATATGAAAGCAAGAACCCGATACAGCAGTACTTGCTCAATCGGTTTCTAGAGACGATCACAAGCGCCGTGCTGAGCACGGGCCGCCAGAACATCGTCGAGATCGGCTGTGCCGACGGTTATGTGTACGAGTTCTTGCGGGATCACGCCGGGATCCCGTTCGAGTATGCCGGCTTCGACGTCGATCTTGTCGCAATCGACAGAGCCAAGACGCGCTTCCCGGGAGCCCGTTTCGAGCGGGGAAGCATTTACGATTTCAAAACGAGCGCGGATCTCGTGCTATGCCTCGAGGTCCTCGAGCATCTGGAGAAGCCGGACGCCGCTCTCCGCCATCTCGCTACTCTCGACGCCGACGACTTCATCGTCAGCGTGCCGCATGAACCGTGGTTTACCCTTGGCAACCTTGCACGAGGCCGGCACATCGCAACGTTCGGGAACCTCCCCGATCACCTCAATCGGTGGACCAAAGCGCGGTTTCGGCGGCAGATCAGTCCATGGTTCGAGATCGTCAAGGACTATTCGTCGTTCCCGTGGATAGCTTACCGGTTGCGGAAGGCGAAGATTTGAGACCACCGTCCATCGCCACGTTGGTGGGTGACACCTTTTCGCGGATCAAAGATTCAAAAGACTTCGGCCTGGACCGGAACAGCAGCATTTCCGCCAACATCCCGAAGACCAGAAGTTGCGCCGACAGCAGCGTAAGCATAATGCCGAACAGCAATAGAGGGCGATTCCCGATCGGGTCGGGATAAAGTAGCCACTGAATGCTGAGATAGACCAGGATGCTGAAGCCAAGCAGCCCGGCGAGGAGCCCAAGCCCACCGAACAGATGCCCCGGCCTGTGGCTGTAGCGGGTGATGGTGAAGACGGTGAGAAGATCCAAGAAGCCGCGAACCAACCGCTCAATGCCATACTTTGAGCGCCCGCTGACACGTGGGTGATGCACGACGGGAATCTCAGCAACGCGATAGCCGACGTCCTGCGCGAGAACAGGGATATAACGGTGCAACTCGCCATAGAGCGGTATGCTCTGATAAACCTCTCTGCGGGCAGCTTTGAAGCCGCAATTAAAGTCCCTCATGTCGACGCGCGTTGCAGTACGGACGGTGAGATTGAACAGCTTCGACGCCAAGGTCTTGGACAGTGGATCCTTGCGGTCCTGCTTCCAGCCCGACACGAGGTCAAATCCTTCTTCGAGTTTCGCCAACATGCGAGGAATCTCGACAGGATCGTCTTGCAAGTCTCCGTCAAGCGTGACCAACACCGATCCGGACGCCATCTCGGCGCCAAGGGCAAGAGCGATGGCCTTGCCGAAGTTGCGGCGCATGCGGTAGCCGCGGATTGCTGGGTGGGTTCGCGATAGGGCTTGGATCACGGTCCAAGAGGAGTCGGAACTGCCGTCGTCGACGAAGATGATTTCATAGCGACCGTCGCCGAGCCCAGACAGCGCCGCATGGATGCGATCTGCGAGCTCCCGCAGCGTGCCTTCCTCATTCAGGACGGGCACGATGACAGTGATCATTGGTCCCGCTTGGCGCTGCATTCGGGCGATCTCCGCCTCTCCAAAATCACAAATTCGACGCCTTTTTCCCATCGTAGAGGTCGATGGGGGCGAGTTGTCCACGAGGCCCTGCTACATTGCTCGAAAGTTCGTGTCCAAGAAAGGGGGGTCGAGCCTTGCCGCCGGATCCGCGTTCGGGAGTGACGCAGTCGCTGCAGGCCCCTGTCCGTCCAGAGCCTCGATACGCGGCTCGCCTACATGCGTGGTTCTCGGCCCTTCCATCGTGGATCTACATGCTGCTGGTTGCGGTCGTTATTGGTCTCTCCTTGCTACTCGCGCGGGATTTCGGCGAGTCCTGGGACATTCTCATCGCCGATTTGCGGGGCCGGGCGTCCTTCGCCTTCTACTTTGGAGGCTTCGATGGAGAGCGCTACCGAGCGGCGCTCCCGGCCAACGGCCTATTTTACGGACCTGTGGTGGAGCTGCTCATCAACATCGCCCAGCGCACAACCACCGATGCCGTCGAAAAATTCGAAATCAGGACCCTTTTGCAGGGCGCCCTCTCTCTATCCGGGCTCATCCCGATCTTTCTCATTTCCAGCCGTGTCGTTTCCAGACCCTTGGCTCTGATTGCCGTAGCCCTGGTCGCCGCGACGCCTTCCTTTTATGGCCATGCGTTCATCAACCCAAAGGACAGCGTTTTCGCGAGCGGCTTTTTGTGGGCCCTCTACGTGATTTTGTTCGTGTTTGGTCGCGATGCTAAGCCGGGCTATGGGACCTTTGCCGCGCTCGGCATTGGTCTTGGGCTGCTGGCATCGATCCGCTACACGGCAGTGGATCTGCTGGGGTTGGTGGCGGTGGCGGTTATCCTGCTTCCAGCCCTCTTGCCACTCCCGCACGTCGAGTCCCAAAGAGGCGCCCTAATCTCTCGCCTCTGGGACAACACCAAGCTTTATGCGGGAAGGCTGGCGCTGCTCCTGACGGCATGCGTTGTCACTTACGTTGCGTCGATGCCAGCATTTCTCATCAACTTCCAAGCCGACACGTTTCTCAATGCGTTTGGACAGTTCGCACATTATCCCTTCGAGGGAAGAGTGCTCTATCTCGGAAAGTACGTTACCGCGCACAACCTGCCGTGGCACTATCTCTACGGCTATATGCTCGTCAAGCTTCCCCTCTATTACCACCTCTTTCTCCTGACGACGATTGTAGCGCTCATCGTTGCGCCGTCGGCGATGATTGCCTCGCTCAAGGCGTTTCTCCGGAGCGACTATCAGCGAGCGTCGACGGTGATCCTCCTGCTCGTTGCGCTGGTCGTGCCCTTGCTTGCTGTTCTGATCACGCGACCTGTTCTCTACGACGGGCTCCGCCACCTTCTTTTTATCGTGCCGCTGATCTGTCTTCTGCTCTATTTCGCCTTTCTCGGAACGCTGGCGGCCATGCCGAACCCGGCCCGACTGGCGTTGTGCATGCTGGCGGCCGTGTTCTGGGTCGAAGCGGTTTGGTCGATGGCGAGACTCCACCCTTATGAGTACGCCTACTACAATCCTCTGATTAATCCCGCCGACAGGTTCGAGCTTGAATATTGGGGGACTTCTTTTCGCCAGTTGGCTGACGAGCTGAATACCTATGCTGAGAACACGACCGGGGAGAAGGTTCGCGTTTCCGTCTGCGGCCCAATGCACGCCCTGAAGACCTTTCTCGATCCCGATCGATTTGAATTGGTGTCAAAAGAAGACGCAGAGCTAAGCGTCGGCCTCAATCGCGACGGCTGCTTGGACGACGCCCCAAAACCTTGGCTCTTCGCGGTGCGCCGCGGCGACTTGGTCTATGCAGCCGTGGGACGAAACTAGTGCGGCTCAAGAGCCGCGTTTCTTTTGTGGCTTGTTCTCATTGGCCGGCTCGCTGCGTGCGCTTTGCTTGAGCGCCTCCTTGAGAGTGCGCGGCCGGTGGTGCTTGGCGAGGAGGTCGGCGAAGGCCTCATCCGCGAGACCCTGCACGTTTTTGCCGCGGTCCCGCGCGAGCTGCTCGAGTGCCCGCAAAGTCTCCGGATCAAAGCCGATCAGCTTACGCTTGGCCGCCATGGCTGAAAATCCTGTCGCCTCCGAGCTTATACCGCCCCGAGGCGTCTCCACGGGGCGATGCCTCCCGTGTTAAGATCGGCTGGGGGAGACGATTGCGCAATGGCCTATTTTCGCACGTTCTGCATGACAGCTTCTCTTGCCGCGCTTGTCGCAGGCTGCACCTCGGGGCCGCCGAAGATCGAAGACGTGAAGGAGGTCAGCGACGGCAGCTATACCATCTCTTACAGCACCGTGCCGGGACTGCTTGACGCGAAGCGTCAGGACAAGGCCGCGGCCGCCGCCGTCAGCAAGGCCGGAGACTTCTGCCACGCCAAGAACCTGAAGATTATGGTAACTGGCGCGGCAAAGGACATCGTCATGTTCCGCTGCGTGGCGAATTAGACGTCGTCGGCGATCGGCGGCTTGACCTCGAAGCCGTATTCGGCCGCAGACGCCGAGAGCCAGGACCAGAAGCTTCCCGCATACCCCAACGGCACGGAAAGCTCGAAGGTTGGGGTCTCGTCGAGTTGCCAGAGCTGGCACGGGATCAGCGCAATCTGCGTCGTCGCCGCGTCCCCGGGCTTGAGGGCCCGCTCATGCAGATCGAGGCCGCAGCCTTTGGCAAGCACGTCCCGCGCGCGGGTTCCGGAGAGCCGCAGAATCGCCTTGGCGTGGGATTGGTCGACGAAGGAGGCGAACCCGTGCCCCGCTTCTTTGACGCGGGCGAGAGCCGCCCTGCCCCGCTCGCCCTCGGCCACCGCGAGCCATTCGTGCGGCCCCATGCCAATGAAGGCGAGGCCGTTGCTCGCGGCGCGCTTCGGGCCGAACGGCAGCTCAAGGCCGCTCGCGTCGCGGATCGCCGCGGCGAGTTCAGCCGTCTTGCCGCGCCTGGCGCAGATTTGCGCGACGGCGAGCCCGGGACGCTCAGCGATAACCACGGGCCGGTCACCACCAACGACGTGACCGTAGCGGCCGGACACGGCGAGGCCTTGAAATGCGGTGCGGGGCGCAAGCGAAAGGTCAGCCACGGACGCGCTCTCCTGAGGGATCGATGAACACTGGCGAGACCACCTCGCATTCGAAATCATGGCCGCGGAGGAGATCGACGACGCGGACGCGCTCGCCGATCCGGTCGCGGCCGTCGGCCAGGAAGCCGATGCCGACGTCATGGCCGAGAGTTGGCGACGAGGCAACCGAGGTCAGATGACCCTGGTCGTATTCGACGCGGGCGGGGTGGTCGAGCGGAATGAAGTGGGCGCCAGCGGTGAGCCGCTTCGACGGGTCCACCGGCTTGACGCCAATCAGCATCGGACGACCAGGCGCCGTCAGCGCCGGGCGAGCGGCGAGCACGCGGCCGATGAAGTCCTTGTTGGCGGACATCATCTTGCCAAGGCCAAGATCGGCGGCCGTGGTCTGGCCGTTGACCTCGGGACCCGCGGCGTGTCCCTTCTCGATGCGGAGCACACCGAGCGCCTCCGTGCCATAAGGCCTGATGCCAAATTCGGCGCCAGCCTCCATTACCGCACGCATGGCAGCGTCGCCATAGAGCGCCGGAACCGCGAGCTCATAGGCGCGCTCGCCGGAGAAGGAGACGCGAAACAGCCTCGCCTCGACGCCGCCGCAGATCGTGAGCTCAGCCACGCCCATGAAGGGCAACGCCGCATCGGAAATGTCGAAGGCGGGATCGACCAGCTTCTGCAACACGTCACGCGAGCGCGGCCCGGCGATGGAATATTGCGCCCACTGGTCGGTGACGGAGACGATCGAGACGTCGAGCTCGGGCCAGAGCACCTGGCGGCAAAATTCCATGTGTTGGAACACCTTACCGGCGTTCGCCGTGGTGGTGGAGGTGACGAAGTGCTCCGGCCCGAAGCGCGCCACGGTGCCATCGTCCATGACGATGCCGTCCTCGCGGAGCATCAGCCCGTAGCGCGCCTTGCCGACGGCGAGCGTGGAGAGCTTGTTGATATAGATGCGGTCGAGATAGGCGGCGGCGTCAGGACCCTGGACGTCGATCTTGCCGAGGGTGGAGACGTCGCAGACGCCGACCGAAGCGCGCACCGTCTCCGCCTCGCGGGCGATGCTCGCCTCGATGTCGTCGTCGCCGGGCATGGGGTAATATTGCGCCCGCGTCCAGAGGCCGGCCTCGACGAACACCGCGCCTTGCTCCTTGGCCCAGTCATGTGACGGCGGCAGGCGCGCCGGGCGGAAGTCCTTGCCGCGGTGATGGCCGGCGAAGGCGCCGAAGCTCACGGCGCTAAAGGGTGGCCGGAAGGTGGTAGTGCCGATCTCGGGGATGGTGCAGCCGGCAATCTCGCCGAGGATGGCGAGACCGGTGACGTTGGCGGTCTTGCCCTGGTCTGTGGCCATGCCGAGGGTGGTGTAGCGCTTGACATGCTCGACGGCGCCGTAGCCCTCGCGGGCGGCAAGCTCGATATCCTTGGCGGTGACGTCATTCTGAAGATCGACGAAGGCCTTGCCTTTCGGCCCCTTCACACGCCACAGCGGCTCCGTCGCGGCGCCTTCGGCGCGAGCGGCGATAGGAAGCGGCGCGAGCGGCGCAGTGAAGCCCGCCGCGGCCGCGGCATCGGCGCCAAGCTTGGCGCCGTCGGCGAGCGCCTCGTCGAGCGTGAGATGGCCCGCGGCAGCGCCGGCGACGCTCATCCCCGGCGGCAGCGTCCCTGGCACGAAGGCCTTGATGCGATCGTCCCAGACCGGCCGGCCGCCAAGATGGCAGGTCAGATGAAGCGTTGGGTTCCAGCCATTGGCGACCGCGAGGAGGTCGCAGGGGATGGTCGTGGTGCCGCCGAGCTTATGGCGCACGACAACGGCTCTGAGCTCATGTCCGCCGGAGGCGCGTTCCACCACGCCGCCGGGCAGAACCGGCCATGGCCGGGTTTCGTCGCGGGCGACGGCCCGGTCCCTGGCATCGACCACGGCAGCGATGTCAACGCCGGCTGCGGCGAGGTCCTCGACCGTCCGCCAGCCATCGTCGCCGGTGGTGAACACCACGGCGCGCTTCCCCGGCGCCACACCGAAGCGGTTCACGTAGCTGCGCACGGCCGACGCGAGCATCACCCCCGGGCGATCGTTGTCACCAAAGGCAATGCCACGCTCCATGGCGCCGGCGGCAAGAACCGCGTGGCGGGCTATGATCCGCCAGCCGCGATGGCGGGGCTGATGCGCCGGCGCGAGCGCGACGTGGTCGTTGACGCGCTCGATGGCGCCATAAGTGCCCTGGTCGTAGACGCCGAACACGGTGGTGCGCGGCATCAGCCGCACGGTGTCCAGACTCTTGAGCTCCGCGATGACCGCCGCAACCCAGTCTCGGGCCGGCGCGTCGTCAATACTCTCCCGCTCCGAGAGCAGCCGCCCGCCGAAGTGGAAATCCTGCTCGGCAAGGATGACGCGGGCCCCTGCACGCGCGGCCGTGACCGCGGCCATCAGCCCCGCTGGCCCCGAGCCGATCACCAGCAGATCGCAATGGGCGGTCGCCTTCTCGTAATGGTCTGGGTCCGGCTCGAGCGCGGCGCGGCCGAGGCCGGCGCTCCGCCTGATCAGCGGCTCGTAGACGGCGTTCCAGAACGAGGCCGGCCACATGAAGGTCTTGTAGTAGAAGCCGGCGGAGAGGAACGGGCTCAACACCGAGTTGATCGACTGGATATCGAAGGCAAGCGACGGCCAGCGATTTTGGCTGCGCGCGTCAAGACCGTCATAGAGCTCGGCCATGGTGGCGGGGATGTTCGGCTCTCGCCGGCCACCATGGCGCAGCTCGACAAGGGCGTTCGGTTCCTCGACGCCGGCGGTGAAGATGCCGCGCGGCCGGTGATATTTGAACGAGCGGCCTACGAGGTGGACACCATTGGCGAGGAGTGCCGAAGCCAACGTGTCGCCCGGATGGCCGTAGTAGATCTCGCCGTCGAAAGTGAAATCGAGGGTCTGGCCGCGGTCGACAAGACCGCCTTGCGACAGCCGGAATGGCTGGGCCTGCTTTGCTGCGGACGCCATCAGTCGCCGGCCTCATGGGGCGAGGCGTAGGCCACGGAGTGGATGACGTGGGTGCGGGTGTCGCGCTCCACCCTGAGCCAGGAATGGCAGCCCGCGGTGTGATACCAGAGCTCGGCAAGGACGCCGGCCGGGTTCTCCCGGAGATAGACGTATTGGTAGAAAGCGTCAGCCGCGCCCTCGGCCTCGGGATCCGGCCGCTTCGGATCGGCGGCGCCGAGATAGGCGAACTCCTGGGCGTCACGCTCGCCGCAATAGGGGCATTTGATACGCATTGTCTTTCGGCCTTGGTCCCTAGTGAAGATTGGGTTGGGCGCCCATGCCCTTCTCGTCGAGCATGGCACCGGCCTTGAAGCGGTCGAGCTTGAAGCCGCGGATCAGATCGGGCGGCTCGTCGCGCGCGATCAAATGGGCGAAGCACTCACCTGATGCCGGCGTGGCCTTGAAGCCGCCGTAGCACCAGCCACCGTTGAGATAGAGGCCCCTGATGTCGGTCTTGTCGATGATGGGCGATCCGTCCATGGTCATATCGATCAGGCCGCCCCAATTACGCAGCATGCGCAGCCGGGCGAAATTCGGGAACAGCGCGAGCGCGCCTTCCATCACATCCTCGGCCGTCGGCAGGTTGCCGCGCTGAGCGTAGGAATTGTAGCCGTCGAGATCGCCGCCGAAGACGAGGCCACCCTTGTCGGATTGGCTGACATAGAAATGGCCGGCACCAAAAGTGACCACGTGGTCGAGTACGGGCTTCAGTCCTTCACTGACGAAGGCTTGCAGCACGTGGGTCTCGATCGGCAAGCGCAGCCCGGCGAAGGAGGCGACGCGGGAGCTATTGCCGGCGACGGCGAGGCCGACCTTCCGCGCACCGATGAACCCGCGGCTGGTCTCGACGCCGCGCACGGCGCCGTTCTCTATTCTGATTCCCGTCACCTCGCATTGCTCGATGATATCGACGCCGCGCTGGTCGGCGGCGCGAGCATAGCCCCAGGCCACGGCGTCGTGACGCACGGTGCCAGCGCGCCGCTGGAGCAGTCCGCCACGGATGGGGAAGCGGGCATTGCTGAAATCGGCGAAGGGAATCAGGTGCCGCACCTGCTCGGTGTTCAGAAGCTCGGCGTCGACGCCGGCGAGCCGCATGGCGTTGCCGCGGCGCGTATAAGCATTCCGCTGGACGTCGGAATGGATCACGTTCAAGACGCCACGCTGGCTGACCATACAGTTGAAGTTGAGGTCCTGGGACAGCCCTTCCCACAGCTTCAGTGCGTGCTCGTAGAACAGGGTGTTCGGCGGCAGCATGTA
>Ga0307444_1000494_pt1 | contig 18851 bp, 15 predicted proteins | sample SalMarSW160340MG_FD_202145 | JGI IMG/M metagenome (GOLD analysis project Ga0307444, IMG submission 202145) | Salt marsh sediment microbial communities from the Plum Island Ecosystem LTER, Massachusetts, United States - SW1603-40 | ecosystem: Environmental > Aquatic > Marine > Intertidal zone >...
CGGACATCGTCCGGCTGAATGAACTGCTGACAATGCATTTTGGTCCTAATGACATACTGCTGAACGTCAGCCTCGATTTCGCCGACCGGCTGTCGTCAGCCGAAGTGGAGAACCACGTCTCCGAACTGGAGCGGTGTATTAAGAAACGATTCCCTGACGTCAAGCGCATCTTCATCGAGGCGCAGCGTTCGTCGGTTTTCCCTGTCGCAGCCATCCCGTAAACTCGACTCCGTGCAGTCCTCGTCTGTTGGGCCAATAGGCGCGTCGGTCGCAAGATTAGGGATGAAAACCGCTGGCAACTGGAAACATTTGGGCCACCGCGTCATGCAACGAAATCGTTTAGGTGACTGTTTTATTGGTTGCCATGTTCGCGCTCGGGATCGGCGCGGTGGTGCTTCTTCACAGCAACATGTAGTTAGCGTGGAGCGGAATAGCGAGGCGGCCACTTAACAGTCGGCCACGAATTCCAAAAAGAGCGATTGCTGCAGCGATAAGCCTGCAAAGAATGAAATGCACGGCTGCGGCTGTTAGATTTGAGTCGCTCTTTCGTTGTCAAAGGCCGCCGTCACCGGCGGCCTTTCTCTTGATTGAATTGCGGCCGCTCGGTTCGCGTCAAGCTTGCAGATCGCCTTTCTTCTGCAAATATTCTTCGCGGTTGACCTCGCCGCGCGCATAGCGCTGCTCAAGCAGATCAAGACCGCCGGGGCGCGTCGCGGCCTGTCGTCCCAAGCCGATCGACGGCGATGAACGCATGAACCAAACCACGCCACCCGCAAGCAGCACGAGTGCCAATAGCCAGAACACCATGTTGAATCCTCCCATCGAGCCGTAGTCGCCGCCCATCATTCCCCAGTTTTGACCATAACCGTACATGAATCAGCCTCCTTGCCGATGAGATACAATCACTTGCCGCACGGCGCGTGATAACCGTCACCGCGCTCGGAGTCGGTTTCTTTCCAGCACGGGCGATTGCCGCGACTATCCTGTCCGCGTCTATCGCCGCCATCGACGGACCCATCGCCCATCATGCCGGGACCGTAGCCCGAGCCCGTCGTAGAACCGGGAGTATTACCGTTACCGTCCATCATACCGTAGCCAGAACCGCGGTGGCTTCCATTGTACTGATCGTTTCCCATCATGCCGGGACCATAAGTCTGGGCTTGCACCGTGATACCGGCGGCGATCACTCCGGCCGCGGCCAGTGTCGTGAGAAGCAGAAATTTGCGCATGTGTTATTCCTTCGCGCATAGCGCGATTTGATGTGTGTGCCCGTAGCCTGGACCTTGGGCAAAAGACTTGCGCGGACGCTTTGCCGTGGGCAAAAGCGCCGCCTGTCTTGATGTCGAATTCAATTGACAAGTCCTGACGGCTTGAATGGTTCCAGCCAAAATTCAAATTAAGACATTTGCGCAATCAAATTTGGACGAAAAAGCGCTAGCAAAGTAGACTCAATAACGCGGCGCTGAGCAACGTTGATGGCGACGACGGAAACAAGGGGAATACAAGATGAGCACGGTCGAGGTTAAATATTTCTCGGATATCTTGTGTATCTGGGCGTACGCCTCACAAGCTCGCGTGGATGCCATCAAAGAACAATTTGGCGATACCGTTCGGATAAAACATCAGTTCTGTTCCGTCTTTGGTGATACTGCTCGTAAGATAACGTCAAGTTGGAATCACAAAGGCGGATATGGCGGGTTCAATTCGCATTTGCGTGAGGTGGCGGTGCGATTTCCTCATATCGAGGTTCACCCAGAGATCTGGTTGAAAACGCGCCCCGCGACATCGTCAAGTGCGCATCTATTTATGAAAGCGGTCCAACAATGGGACGACGAGTCTCGATCGGCACGAACGCCTAATGTGAAGAGTATTTTCGATCAAGTGCTGTGGGATTTCCGGTGTGCGTTTTTCCGAGACTGTCGGGACATTGCGCGATGGGACATTCAATGTGAGATAGCAAAGGCCCGTGGCGTCAATATCTTTGCTATTGAACAATTCATTCACAATGGTGACGCATTCGCTCGACTGGCTGCGGACTACCAGGACGCTGACAAGATGCGGATAGAAGGCAGTCCGAGCTTCGTGTTGAACGAGGGGCGCCAGAAGCTATACGGAAATATCGGGTTTCGCTTGATCGAGACAAATATTCAAGAACTTTTGCGGGCGCCTCGCACTGACGAAGCCAGTTGGTGTTGACCGCCAACGAATGTCCGCTTCGGGTCACTCACGACCGACGCATTCCGCGCCAGTGCCGAACAACGTGTCCCTGTCGCAAACCTTATTCGGCTGGCAGTTGATCGAGAATCAGGCAATCCTCGTGTGGGATGAGGGATCTTTGCAGATTTATTGGTTGGGTGGTCGCCGATCTACTCCGGTCGCGGGCAACGCTCGAGGTAGAGATTTTGACGTTGCGGCAGCAAATAAACGTCCTGCGGCGGGCTGCCCCAAAGAAACTCTCCTTCAGTACCATCGACCGAATGATATTCGTTGGTCTCTATCGGTTGTTTCCTAGAGTTCGCGATGCGTTGGCGATCGTTAAGCCGGACACCGTTGTCCGCTGGCATCGCGCTGGTTTTAGGTTTTATTGGCGCTGGAAGTCGAGACGCTGTGGCGGCAGGCCTACTGTGCTGCTGGAGATCCGCCGGCTGATCCGCGAGATGAGCTTTGCCAACCCGCTGTGGGGCGCGCCGCGGATCCACGGAGAGCTGCTCAAGCTCGCCATCGATATCGGACAGACGAGCGTGGCCAAGTATATGGCCAGGCGAAGAGGCCCGCCATCTCAAGGGTGGAAGACGTTCCTCCATAATCATACCGACGGCATCGCGGCGATGGATCTGTTCGTCGTGCCGACAATCTCATTTCGTCTGCTCTATGGCCTGTTGATTCTGGGGCATGGTCGAGGGCAGATCTTATGGTTTAGCGTCACGGCGCATCCGACCGCAGAATGGATCGCAAATCAGATCACTGAAGCTTGCGGCTGGGAACAAGCTCCCTGCTATCTTATCCGTGATCGGGATAGTGCCTATGGTGAGATCTTCATCCGGAGACTTCAATCAATGGGCATTCGCGATCGACCAACGTCGCCGCGCTCTCCATGGCAAAACGGATATGCGGAACGGCTGATCGGTTCGATCCGCAGGGAATGCGTCGATCATATCATCGTCTTGGGTGAACGACATCTTCGTCACGTGCTGCTATCGTACATGAAATACTACAATGAGGTACGCACGCATCTGTCCCTAGAGAAGGACGCGCCCGTACCGCGTGGCATAGAGAACGTCGGTCATATTCTTTGCCGTCCGGTCCTGGGCGGGCTGCATCATCAGTATGTTCGAATCTGATTTACGACAGGCACAGCGGGTTGGCGATGCTAATGTCACGGATTAACTGCCTAACGTCTAGAGGCACCTTCGGACGACCGCCACACGGTCGCGACCTCCATCGCCAATACAAGCGAAAACCTGCGCGGTGCCAACGGATAACGGTTTCTGGTCTAACAACTGCCAAGGCGCCAAGCACACAAGGAGCCAAGTCATACAGTCCGGCAAATACCAGCCGGTCGACGCTGTCGAGGATCGGCCGCTTCGGTGACTTGCGTCGCAGGATATTGAGCTGGTGGCGAAGCGCCAGGTTCTCTGCTTGCAGCGAGGCGCGTGACCGAAATAGCCCGACGAGCGCATACCAAATCAGTCTGCAAAGATTGCACATCGGGCAAAAGTATCACCTGATTCGCAGTTCCTCGCCAACCGTTTTGGGTTTGCGGTAGGGACAGGGGTTGAGCCCAGCAATGACAAGCATAAGAGGCTTACAATGAGCGACCGTCTGCTTGTGCTCGTGCGTCACGGCGAGAGCGATTGGAACAAAAAGAACCTGTTCACGGGCTGGCGCGACGTCGCCCTGAGCGAGCAGGGCGTCAAGGAGGCGCGCGAAGCCGGGCGCAAGCTCAAGGCGCAAGAGCTCAAGTTCGATGTCGCTTTCACCTCGGCGCTGATCCGCGCGCAGCGCACGCTCGACCTGATGCTGGAGGAATTGGGCCAGACCGGCATCCCGGTGTTCAAGGACCAGGCGCTCAACGAGCGCGACTATGGCGATCTCGCCGGCCTCAACAAGGACGATGCCCGCAAGAAATGGGGCACGGAGCAAGTGCACATCTGGCGGCGCTCCTACGACATCGCGCCGCCCGGCGGCGAATCCTTGCGCGACACCGCCGCGCGCGTACTGCCCTATTACATCCAGGAGATGCTTCCAGCGGTACTACGCGGCGAGCGCGTGCTGGTGTCGGCGCACGGCAATTCATTGCGCGCGCTAGTGATGGTGCTCGACCGCCATACGACGGAGAGCATCACCAAATTGAATATCGCCACCGGCGTTCCGATGATCTATCAGCTCAACGCCGACTCGACGGTCAAGTCAAAATTGGATTTGGCGGCGTAACTACGCCGCCACCATGCCGGCTTTCCAGCCCAGCATCGCGCGCTTGCGGGTGATGCCCCAGTGATAGCCGAGGTCACTCGTGCAGTTCGGCTACGGCCTCAACTATCTAATCGGCCTTGAGAATGCCGTGATCGTCGATGTGGAAGCCACCCCCGGCCAGAACTGTAGATCGCCGCCGACCACAAATATGCAAGTGATTGCCGTCGCTTTCTGCAATGCCTTCCGTTTTCTTCTGATCGGATCATCGCTGCCACAGGATTCGGGCGTCTTCCAATGGGATCGCCACGGCGTCGCGATGCGGTATCACTCGCGCCGTATAGTCCGCCGGTGAGCGGGCCGCAGACACAGTCGCGCTGTAAACATAGCTGCCCGTCGCGTCGGCCAGTGGGCCAATGCACCTCATCTCCTGCCGTACGGGCGGACTGCCCATGACGCCGTCGGCGTAAAGGTCTACTCGCACTGCCTTCGGATCGAGGTCATTGAGGCAGACCTGAACCTCAAATACGAGCTGCTCGGCACGAACCTCAATGTTTACTTCGCCAAAGTGTAGCGTGGCCCATTTTTGTTTTAGGCTGTGCTGCCAATCGACTATTTGTCTGCCGATCGCTCCTTTGTTCGCAAAGCGCGAACGGTAGGCGGTAGCGGCCGGGAGGTAGTGTTGCTCGGTGTATTCGCGCACCGAGCGGTTGGTGGAGAAGCGCGGCGTCAACCGCCCCATACTTTCCCTCATCCGTTTGACCCATGCGGCGGGAATGCCGCTCGCGTCTCGGGTATAAAACGCCGGGATCACCTCGCGCTCGAGCAGGTCATAGAGCGCGTCGGCTTCGACAACGTCCCAGGCGGGATCGTCACCATGTTCCTCGCCATCTCCCAACGCCCACCCCACTTCCGGCGTGTAGGCTTCCGCCCACCACCCGTCCAATTCCGACAGATTGATGCCGCCATTGACCAGCACTTTCATACCGCTCGTTCCACACGCTTCCCAGGGGCGTCGCGGAGTGTTGAGCCAGACATCCATTCCCTGCACCAGGTGCTCGGTCAAATGCATGTCGTAGTCGCTGAGGAAGATCACATGGGGAAGAACTTCTGGCCGCCGTATGAAATGCGTCCATTCCTGGATTAGGGCTTGACCTACCTGGTCCGCCGGATGTGCCTTGCCGGCGATGATGAGTTGCACCGGGCGCTCGGGATTAGCCAAAAGGCGCAGCAGTCGCTCCGGGTCGTGCAGCAGCAGGTTCGGTCTTTTGTAAGACGCAAAACGGCGTGCAAAGCCCAGCGTCAACGTGTTGGGATCAAACAGATGCTTCGCACCGTCAACCGCCTTAGGCGCCGCACCTGACGCGGCCAGTTGCTTGGACAATCGTTCGCGAGCGTATTCAACAAGCCCCGTTCTGGCGGCAGCGCGAAATTGCCAGAGGCTGGCGTCGGAGATGCGGCGAATGTCCTGTCCCAGGGTTTCCGCTGTCCCCAGCCAGCGATCTTTTCCACAGGCCTTCGTCCAAAGATCATCGGCTGCCGCCGAATCCCATGTCGGCATATGGACACCGTTGGTCACGTGTCCGACCGGTACTTCGTCCGCCGGCCAGTGCGGAAACAGCGGCTCAAATAGCTTCCGGCTCACCTTTCCATGCAGGCGGCTCACGCCATTCACCGCCCCACTTCCGCGGATCGCCAGATATGCCATATTGAAATTCTCTGCCGGATCGTTCGGATCCTGGCGGCCCAACGCGAGCAAATCGCGGAGCGGAATGCCGAGCTGCTTCTGGGCGTAGCCGCCCAGGCAGTGTTCGATAAGGGCCGGCGCGAAGCGGTCAAAGCCGGCGGCGACTGCCGTGTGGGTGGTGAAGAGATTGCCTGCTCGTGTAACGGCCAGTGCGACTTCGAAGGACTGTCCGGTCGCTTGCATGAAACTCCGAGCGCGTTCCAGCACGGCAAGCGCTGCATGCCCTTCGTTCAGGTGGCAGACTTCCGGCTCAATGCCGAGCCCGGCGAGCAACCGCCATCCGCCGATCCCGAGTACCAGCTCTTGCATGAGGCGCAGGTAAGGCCCGCCGCCGTAAAGCTCGCTGGTAATCCCGCGGTACGGCGGATAGTTCGCCACATCATTGCTGTCCAGCAGGTAAAGCCTCACCCTGCCAACCTGAACTTGCCAAACGCGAAGCCAGATCGGGTAACCCGGCAGATCGAGTTGTAACCGCAACCACTCCCCGTTCGGTTGGCGCAATGGCGCGATCGGCAATTGTCCGGGATCGTTGTAGGGGAAAATGGCCTGTTGCGCTCCGTCCTGGTCGATCAATTGGCGAAAATAGCCTTGCTGGTAGAGCAGCCCCACGCCGATAACCGGAACGCCCAGATCGCTAGCGGCCTTGAGTTGATCACCGGCCACATTGCCAAGCCCACCCGAGTAAATGGGTAAAGCTTCGCTCAACATGAATTCCATACTGAAATACGCAACACAACTCAGCGGAGATTGCGGGTAGGCTTGCTGAAACCACGCGGGCGCCTCCGCAGCATCCCGCCTGGCTTGCACCAGCTCGTCGACATTTTTACGGAAAGTGGGATTGGCTAAAACACGCTGCAGTTTCTTCCGCGAGGCCGTCTGTAGGACGGCCCAGGGGTTATGCGTGAGCTCCCACAGCACGGGATCCAGCTGCCGCCACACTTGGTCGGTGGCATGATTCCAGGACGAGCGCATATCCAGGGCAAGCTCGGCCAAGGAATCGAATCCCTCTACGTCCGTGGATAAAAGACGCTCCTTGAGGTGATTGAGCCGTGTTTGTTCGCTCATAACCTCTCCGTCAAATATGTCCTAGACGGATCATCTCCGGCTGCTACGTGGCGCCGCCAGCGCAGCACCGACGATGGCCTGTGCTTCCGCCAGGATGCGGCGCAGATGATCCGCTCCACGAAAACTCTCAGCATATATCTTGTAGATGTCTTCCGTGCCGGACGGACGCGCTGCAAACCATCCGCTCCCGGTGATCACCTTCACGCCGCCGATGGGTGCGCCGTTGCCAGGAGCCTCGGTGAGGATACTCTCAATTTTTTCGCCAGCTAGCTCTGCAGACAGGATCTGCTGTGGTGAGAGCTGTGCCAGCATTTGCTTTTGTTCTGGAGTAGCTGGCGCCTCTACACGATCGTAAACAGGTTCGCCGAAATCGTGCGCAAGCTCACGGTAGATTTCGCCGGGATCGCGGCCCATGCGTGCGGTCATCTCCGCCGATAGCAAAGCCGGAACAATGCCGTCTTTATCTGTCGTCCAGACAGTACCATCCATACGGCTAAAGGATGCACCCGCACTCTCTTCCCCTCCAAAGCCAAGCGAGCCGTCGAGCAAGCCGTCTACAAACCACTTGAAACCGACCGGCACCTCGTAAAGCTTCCGGCGGAGCTTCGCTGCAACGCGATCGATCATCTGGCTGCTTACTACCGTCTTGCCAATCGCCGCATCCCTGCTCCACCTCGGTCGATGCTGGAAGAGATAGAAAATGGCGGCCGAAAGGTAATGGTTGGGCGGCAGCAACCCAGCGTTCCTGGTGACGATCCCATGCCGATCATGGTCGGTGTCGCAGGCAAAGGCGATGTCAAAGCGATCCTTGAGGTCGATCAAGCTCTGCATTGCGTAGAACGAGGACGGGTCCATGCGAATCTGACCGTCCCAATCGACCGTCATGAAGCGGAACGTCGGATCGACGGCTTCGTTCACAACCGTGAGATTCAAACCGTAGCGCTCGGCAATTGGGCCCCAATAGTGAACCCCGGCGCCACCCAGCGGATCCACGCCCATTCTGATGTTCGCGCCGCGAATCGCATGCATATCGAGCACGCTGCCGAGATCGCCTACGTAAGCATTGAGAAAGTCATGCCGGTGCGTAGTAGCGGCATGCTGCGCCTGTTCGAAAGAAATTCTTTGCACGTCCTGAAGGCCGCTTTCCAGAAACGCATTGGCCCTGGCTTCGATCCATCCTGTGACGTCGTTATCCGCCGGCCCGCCGTTGGGCGGGTTGTACTTGAAACCGCCATTGTCGGGCGGATTGTGCGACGGTGTAACGACAATGCCATCCGCCAGCCCTGTATCTCGGCCGCGGTTGTAAGTGAGTATCGCGTGAGAGATCACAGGAGTGGGCGTGTATTCGCCTTTGTCCGCGAGCATGACTTCCACACCGTTGGCCGCCAGCACTTCGAGCGCGCTGGCACAAGCCGGCACAGATAGCGCGTGCGTGTCGATGCCGAGGAATAGCGGGCCGCCTATGCCCTGTCGCTTGCGGTAATCACAGATAGCCTGACTGATGGCCAGGATGTGCCACTCGTTGAAACTTCTCCGAAATGAAGAACCACGATGCCCCGAGGTGCCAAACGCAACCCGCTGCCCCTGCACTGAAGAATCAGGCACGTCAGTGTAGTAGGCCGTAACAAGTCTGGGCACGTCCACCAGCATTGCTGGCGTGGCCTGTTTGCCCGCCAGGGGACTTACTTTTACAGGCGCATCTCTTGCATTACTCATTCCCAAATCCACCTAAGACGGAAGCTGCGGAACCTGAGAGCATGTACGCCACTCAACCCTTTATGACATCTCCGGGTGTGTATCGGCCTAGGGTCACGGCGCCGATCGGAATGCTAAGCTATTGATCTGCTTGATGCCGAAGGCATCAATGTTTCTCGCTTATTTACATTCGGCCTGACGAGTTCAATCGTCGTGTTGTTGGCGCGCTACTATTTCGTTGCGCACGCGTCTCCGCCGACCGTCACGGATAAACCGCCGCCACCATGATCTGCCCCTCGTTGCGTCGCTTTTTCTCCCACTTCGGGACTTCAGGTCTTTTTCTCCCACTTCCGTACTCCTCGCCGAATGGCATCCAAGCACCATCAGTTGGTTGCTGACACATGTCGAGGATTATTCCCGCTAGGGAACTCTTAGAGAGATATTGATGGTTATTGAAACAGTAAAAACTCCCATTCCCGTCGAAAAAACTCCGCGGTATCATGGTTAGCAGGTGCAATTTCTGCTGCCGCTCTGACTCTTGGTCAGCTTCCTTCAAGTGATCCAAATGTAATGTTAGTTCAGTATTGGCCGTTGCGTGGCCGGTACCTACATTAAAAGCACTGCATGTGAGCACTTTTGCTCAGTAACTGACTGAACCGGAGATCAATATGCATCTATGCGTGGGGCGACCCGACTGAGTTGGGAACCACGACAATGAATCCGATTACGGTATTTCTGACCCTCGCATTCGGCGCGGTAGGCGTCGCATTGGGTGGATTAGGGCACGTCTATTGGGGTGTCAGTTTTGTGATAGCCGCGGTCGTCGTCGCCACCGCGCTGAAAATGGCGAACACTTGGCAAAAATTCGTCATCCTGCGCGCGGGAAAATTGCGCGGCGTCAAAGGGCCGGGACTCTTCCTTATCATTCCGGTTATCGACAATGTCGTGGCCGTCATCGATGAGCGGATACAGACGACAGCCTTCAGCGCCGAGGCGGCGCTGACGAAAGATACCGTTCCGGTGAATGTGGACGCTATTATCTTCTGGTTCGTTCATGACGCGCAAAAAGCGGCCTTGAACATCACGAACTATCGCGAAGCGATCGATCGCGTGTCGCAGACGTCGCTCCGCGAGATGATCGGGTCGTCGATGCTGTCGGCGCTTCTGTCAGAACGGAGCGCTGCCGACGAGCTGTTGCGCGGCGAAATCGGCCGCAAAACCGCCGACTGGGGTATCTCGGTGAAGTCGGTCGAGATTCGCGATGTGGCAATACCCGAAGCGTTGCAGGACGCCATGTCCCGGCAGGCCCAGGCCGAGCGGGAAAAGCAGGCCCGTGTGATTCTCGGATCGGCCGAGGCCGCAATCGCCGGAAAGTTCGTCGAGGCATCGATGACCTATGCGGACCATCCGACCGCTTTGCAGTTGCGCGCCATGAACATCATCTATGAGACGACCAAGGAGCGCGGCGCCACGATCCTAATTCCGACATCGATGGTCGATAGCATGAATCCCGTGGTGGCCCTCGCGTTGGCCGGTCAGGAAACCGCACCGCAAAAAGCGAACGGGCCTGTGCTGCTGGCTAAACGCCCGCAGTAGCGGCATCCGCTTCCATTGCGCCGATCGGATGGGTGATCGAACGATTCAATCCTGTCTTGAGTTGGATCAAGAAGCTGGAGGTCCAATCGTTGTAGCTGTTCTTATTTGGGTCGACACGCGGTGTCCACCGCTGCCTCCATGGATCCCTTAGGAGATCACGATGGCACAAGAGTTCTCAAAATTAGCGTCAGCAATGAACCCATTCGGCCTCGCGTGGCCCGCTTTTTCCATCAACCCCGCGGCATCTTCCGGCAACCCTGTGACGGCCTTGCCGGAATACATGGTCGATGCGCTCCAGCGCAGCGTTCTTTTCCTCGACCTGCTGCGGCAGCGTGGCAACGAGGAGATCGAGATCACATCACGGCCGATGGCCACTGTGCTGCGTTTCGACCATGAGGAGTTGATGAGCGGCCGGTCGTTGCCACGGCCGATCAATTATTCACTCTTGCGCATCTTGCCCTCGCCAGGGGTCGCGACCGATCGGCGCAAGCGGCCGGTTGTGGTAGTCGACCCGCGGGCCGGCCAGGGGCCGGGCATTGGCGGCTTCAAGGCGGACAGCGAGATCGGCGATGCCCTGAATGCCGGCCATCCGGTCTTTTTCATCGGTTTCAGCGCGACGCCGGTACCCGGCCAGCAGTTCCTGGACGTCGTCGAGGGACAGGTGAAGTTCTTCGAGCGAGTGGTCGAGCTGCACCCCGATGCACCGCGTCCGTTTGCCATCGGCAACTGCCAGGCGGGCTACCAGACGCTGATGGTGGCGATGCTGCGGCCGGACCTGTTCGGGCCATGCTTGGTCGCGGGCTCTCCGATGTCGTACTGGCAGGGCGTGCACGGGAAGAACCCGATGCGCTATTCCGGCGGCCTGCTCGGCGGCAGCTGGCTCACCGCAATGACCAGCGACCTCGGCAATGGGAAGTTCGATGGCACCGGGCTGATCCTGAACTTCGACGTCCTGAACCCGGCGAATTGGCTTTGGGGCAAGCAATATGAGGTCTACACCCACATCGACACCGATGCGGAGCGTTTCCTCAAATTCGAGAAGTGGTGGGGCGACTTCATCCAGCTGAACGGCGACGAACTGCAATTCCTGGTGGACAACCTCTTCATCGGCGACAAGTTGACCCGCAACCAGCTGCAGTCGCACGATGGCGTGACCTTCGATGTCCGCAACATAACTTCGCCGATCATCGTATTCACCTCCACGGGCGACAATATCAGTCCGCCGCCGCAGGCGCTCGGCTGGATCCTCGATCTGTATCGGGACGTCGACGACATCCGGGCAACCGGCCGGACGATCGTATACTCCCTGAATCATGAGATCGGGCATCTCGCCCTCTTCGTCTCCACTAAGGTGGGGGCCAAGGAGGACGAGGAATTCGTGGAGATGATGGACGTCATCGACTGTTTGCCGCCCGGTCTCTATGAGATGGTCATTTCACCGCGGCCGACGGACATACGCCCGGGCGGCTTCGTCACCGGCGACTGGTTCACCCGCTTCGAGGCCCGCTCGCTCGACGACATCCGCGCGCTGGGGCGCAACAGCCCCGAGGACGACCGCGCTTTCGCCGCTGTGGCCCGGCTGTCGGAGCTGAACTTCTCGATCTACCGAACCTTGATGCAGCCCTTGGTGCGCGCACTCGCCAACCAGCCGACGGCGGACCTCGTCCAGGCCCTGAACCCGCTCAGGCTCGGCTATACGATCTTCGCCGACAGCAACCCGTGGATGAAGGGTGTGCAGAAGCTCGCTGCCGGCGTGGCAACGGCCCGCAAGCCGGCGGCTGCCGACAACCCATTCCTCGCGCTGCAGACACAGGTCTCGGACCAGATCGTTGCTGCCCTGGACGCCTATCGCGTGGCGCGCGACAAAATGGCCGAACAGGCATTCTTCGGCTTCTATGGCTCACCATTTGTGCAGGCGCTGCTCGGCCTCAACGCCGACAGCGAGGTGCGGCCGTTGCCCGGCACTTCGCCCGAAAAGCTGGCGGCACGACAAGCTCAGTCGGACGCTTACGCAGCGAAGCTGCAGACAGGCGGGTTCGACGAAGCTCTGACTCGGGCGGTGCTTTACGTCACCGCGGCCGACCGGATGGTTGACCAGCGCTGTGCACTGGCGCTGAACGTTGCGCGCCAGAAGCTCATGCATCTCTCGCTCGCGGTGTTCAAGGCGCTTGTGCGGGATCAGTTCTTCGTCCTGCAGCTTGAGCATGAGCGTGCCGTAGAGGCGCTTGCATCCATGGTGCCGGAAGCAGACGCGCGGGAGAAACTGCTGCAGCATGTGCACGCCATCGTCGGCGCGGGCGATCGCCCGCTCGCCGCCGAGCGCGACCGCTTGGCTCGGCTGTCGCAGGTGCTGGCGGTGCCGATTGCGAAACTGGTGGCTCCTACAACGTCCGGCCGAACTTCCGCAGCCATGGCGCCCGCCCGACCTGCGGCGGTGTCGCGCTGAGAGGAAGTCGCTCCGTCACGCCGCACCTGTTGGACGTATTCGTAGCCATGCAGACCATCGTAAACAAGACGTTCAAAGAGATCGCTGTCGGCGACACCGCGTCGGCACAGCGCACGTTGCAGGCTAGCGACGTGCGGGCTTGGGCCGCCGCCTTCGGCGAGGTGGCCATACTTGCCGGCCCCGGCGAGAGCCAAGAGGCTGCCGGCATCGTCACGGCCATCCTGACCGCGCTCGTTGGTTCAGCACTCCCGGGACCCGGGACCTCAATCCGTACGGCCTCGGTGCAGATCAAGGGTGCGCTGCCGATCGGCGCAGCTATGATGGCGCGACTCGTCGTGCGGGAGAAGCACTCGGATCAGGGCATCGTCGTGCTGGACGGCCAGTGCACCGACCCGGCGGGTCAGGTCTTCGCCACAGCGATGCTGGAAGTTCTGGCGCCGACGACGCGACAGCAGCGCCAAGTGCCGGAGCATCGACTCGAGGGGCTTATCGAGCGCTGCAAAGACCTTAAGCCGATGCTGGCCGGCGTAGTGCACCCGTGCAGCGCCGATGCATTGGCCGGCGCAGTGGAGGCCGCCGCTGCCGGGCTGATCCTGCCCGTGCTGTTCGGCCCCGAGGCCGAGATCCGTCAGATCGCGGATCAGGCGCATCTGGACATCGCCAAGTGCCGGATCGTGGCCACGGACGGCCCCGAGGATTCGGCGCTTAAGGCCGCTACCGCTGCTGGGGCTGGCGAGGTTGCAGCGCTGATGAAGGGTAGCCTGCACACCGACGTGCTCTTGCACGCGATCATGCTGAAGGAAGCGAGACTGCGCACCGGACGATTGATCAGCCACTGCGTGATGGTGTCGGTGCCGACCTACGCACGCCGCTTTGTCATCAGCGACGTCGCGCTGAATATCGCGCCCGACACCGACCAAAAGCGCGACATCTGCCAGAACGCAATCGGATTTGCGCGCGCACTCGGCATCGATCTGCCGAAAGTGGCCGTACTTGCCGCGGTCGAGATGGTGCAGACCAAAATGCCGGCCACGCTCGACGGCGCGATTCTGGCCAAAATGGCCGATCGAGGGCAAATCGTCGGTGGCATTGTTGACGGGCCGCTCGATCTCGATGCCGCAGTGGACGCCGAAGCCGCGCGGATCAAACATATCTCATCGCCGATTGCAGGCCTCGCCGATGTACTGATCGTGCCGAACATCGAGGCGGGCAACATGGTCTACAAGAATCTCGCTTTCATGGCCGATGCGCAGATCGCAGGCCTCGTCGTCGGTGCGCGGGTGCCGGTGATCCTGACCAGCCGCGCCGACACCGCTGCAGCGCGCCGCTTCTCGGCCGCCGCCGCCGTGCTGTACGCCGATGCGCTGACGCGCGATCCCGCTATCCTGTTGCCTGAAACCGCGGAGTGATTGGCCATGAGCGAGGCCATCGTCGTGGTCAATGCAGGCTCGACCAGCCTGAAGTTCGCCGCCTATGCGGTGGACCCATCCCCGTCGCTGCCTCTGCTCTGCCGCGGCCAGATCGATAGCATTGAAAGTAATCCGCATTTTGTCGTCAAGAACGCGACCGGCAAGCAGTTGGACGTGCATGAATGGGGCGAAGGCCACGCAATCGATCATAAGGCGGCGCTGCATTTCGTCATCACCTGGCTGGAATCTAACCTCACGGATACGAAGGTAGTCGCCGCCGGCCACCGTGTTGTACTCGGCGGCACCCGCTTCGAGGCGCCGGTGCGGATCGAGAGCGACGTACTGGCGTATCTCGACTCGCTTGTGGTCATGGAACCGTCGCACCAGCCCTACAACGTCCTAGGAGCCCGTGCGCTGGCCGAGGCGTTCCCCGGCCTGGCGCAGGTGGCTTGTTTCGACAGTTCCTTCCATCGGACGATGCCGAAGGTGGCGCAGATCTATGCGCTGCCCCAAGACGTGCGTGATGCCGGAGTGTGTCACTGGGGCTACCATGGCATCTCCTACGACTACATCAGCCGACAGGTGCCGAAGTTTGCACCGCAGGCACGGCGCGTAATCGCCGCGCATCTCGGCGGCGGCGCCAGTATGTGCGCCATGCTGGACGGGCGCAGTGTCGACACCACGATGGGCTTTGGCGCCGTGTCAGGACTCCCTATGGCGACGCGCTCGGGCGACGTGTCACTGGGCGCACTGTTCTATCTGCTGCGCCGCAAGCTTTTCGACGCCGTGTCGCTGGAGAAGATGCTGTACGAGCGCGCGGGCCTGCTTGGCCTATCCGGCATCAGCGACGACATGCGGGTGTTACAGGAGAGCACGGATCCGCGCGCGATCGCTGCGGTGGAGTATTTCATCTACGCCATGACGAAGTATGCCGGCGCGTACGCCGCCGTGCTCGGCGGGCTGGACGCTTTCGTGTTCACCGCCGGCATCGGCGAGCACTCGGCCCCGGTGCGCGCGGCGCTGTGCAGCAAGTTGGCGTGGCTCGGCGTGAAGTTGGACAGGCAGGCGAATGATTCGAACGGGCCACGCATTTCAACTGAGGACAGTCGGGTGTCTGTGTGGGTCATTCCGACAGACGAAGAGCTGATGATCGCGCAGCACACGTTGGCGCTCATCCGCCCTCGCTGAGCTGACAGAAGGAATCCCCGCCATGAAGCCGAATGCCGCCCAGCCGAAGCCTCCAGAAGCAAAACCGGAATCGAGGCCAGCGGCGAAAGATGATTTGAAGTCCCTGCCTCTGGCGGAGGTCGAGAAAAAATTGGCGTCGTCGGCGGAAGGCCTCACTCAAGCCGAGGCGCAAAAGCGGCTGACTCAATATGGACCCAACGAGATTGAAGAGAAGAAGACTAATCCGCTCCTGAAATTCCTCAGCTATTTCTGGGGTCCCATCCCCTGGATGATCGAAGCGGCCGTGATGCTGTCGGCGGTGGCCCGGCATTGGCCGGACTTTGGCATCATCCTCGTTCTGCTTCTGGCCAACGCTGGCGTCGGTTTCTGGGAAGAACACCAGGCCGGCAACGCGATCGCTGCCCTGAAGGCGAAGCTGGCGATCAAGGCCCGGGTGAAACGTGATGGAAAATGGGTCACCCCGGCAGCGCGTGAGCTGGTGCCGGGCGATGTCATCCGATTGCGCTTGGGCGACATCGTGCCGGCAGATGCGCGCCTGCTGGAGGGCGACCCGATAGAAGTCGATCAGTCCGCGCTCACGGGAGAGTCACTGCCCGCCACGCGCAAGTCCGGCGAGGCCGTATTTTCCGGTTCAATCGTTCGTCAAGGTGAAATCGGTGCACTGGTCTACGGCACCGGTGCGAACACCTACTTCGGCGAGACGGCGCAACTGGTGCAGGAGGCGCATACCGTCAGCCATTTCCAACGTGCGGTGCTGAAGATCGGCGATTACCTGATCGTCCTCGCTGTGGCCCTCGTAGCGGTGATTATCACCGTTGCGCTCTTCCGCGGCGACCCAATCCTCACCACGCTTCAGTTTGCCCTGGTGCTGACCGTGGCCGCAATCCCCGTGGCGATGCCCACAGTGCTGTCCGTGACCATGGCGGTCGGCGCGCGTCTGCTCGCCGGGAAACAGGCCATAGTGACCCGGTTGGCGGCAATCGAGGAATTGGCGGGCGTCGACGTGCTGTGCGCGGACAAGACTGGCACGCTGACGCAGAACAAGCTGACGCTGGGCGATCCGTTCAGCGTCAACAATATCACAGGCGAGCAAGTGATCCTCAATGCCGCGTTGGCATCACGCGCGGACAATAACGACACCATCGATCTGGCCGTTCTCGCGGGCTTGAAAAATGATCAGGCCTTGAAAGACTACAAGGTGGACCATTTCCAGCCGTTCGACCCGGTGCATAAGCGCACCGAGGCCGCCGTCATTGGCCCTGACGGAAAGGCGTTCAAGGTGACGAAGGGCGCGCCGCAGGTGATCCTGGCGTTGTCGGCCAATGCCGCAGAGGTGAAGCCCGCCGTCGACAAAGCGGTCAACGACTTCGCGGCGCGCGGCTTTCGTTCATTGGGCGTGGCGCGGGCCGAGGGCGATGGCAAATGGCAGTTTCAGGGTGTGTTGCCTCTGTTCGATCCGCCACGGGACGATGCTAGGGCAACCATCGCGACCGCGGAAAATATGGGCGTGAAGGTCAAGATGGTGACTGGCGACGCGCTGGCCATCGCCCAGGAAACGGCCAAGAAATTGGGCATGGGCACAAACATTCTCGATGCCAGCAGCCTGGGCGACGCAAAGCATGCAGAGAGCGCAGCGGCTGCCGCTTCCATCGAGAAGGTCGACGGATTCGCCCAGGTTTTCCCCAAACACAAGTTTCACATTGTGGATGTCCTGCAGCAATGCGGCCACATCGTCGGCATGACGGGCGACGGTGTGAATGACGCCCCCGCGCTGAAGAAGGCCGATTGCGGTATCGCCGTTTCGAGCGCGACGGACGCGGCGCGCGCGGCGGCGTCCATCGTACTGCTGACGCCCGGACTGTCGGTGATCATCGACGCTATGAAGGAGAGCCGCAAAATCTTCCAGCGGATGAACAGCTACGCGATCTACCGCATCGCCGAGACACTGCGCGTGCTCTTTTTCATGACGCTCGCGATCCTAGTCTTCAACTTCTATCCGTTGACGGCGGTTATGATCGTGATGCTGGTGTTGCTCAATGACGGCGCCATTCTGTCCATTGCCTATGACAATGTTCATTACAAGGACAAGCCTGAAGCCTGGAACATGCGCATGGTGCTGGGGATTTCCACGGTGCTGGGTCTCATCGGGGTCGTGGCTGCGTTTGGCCTGTTCTACCTCGGCGAACGAGTCTTTCATCTCGATCGTGCGCATATCCAGACACTGATGTATTTGAAGCTGTCCGTGGCCGGCCATCTGACGATTTTCTTAACGCGCACGCGCGGTCCGTTCTGGTCCATACGCCCGGCGCGAATTCTATGGATCGCGGTGCTCGGGACGCAGGCGCTGGCAACGCTGATTGCGGTTTATGGACTGTTTATGACACCCATTGGCTGGATTTGGGCGACGTTCGTTTGGGGCTATGCCCTAGCTTGGTTCCTCGTGAATGACCGCGTGAAGCTGCTCGCGTATCGGATATTCGATCCAACGGCCGCGCCCCTATTGGCCACGGAATCTGGCGATGCGACAGCAGAGACCGCCAAGCGGGCCTATGAACTGTATGAGCGCCAAGGCCGCCGCGAAGGCCATGCGGTTCAGGACTGGCTCCAGGCGGAGCGGGAGATTCGGGAGAGTAGGCCCCCGAAATGAACCAGCGCGACGCATGCGATTTGCCCCGCCGGGAGGGATAAGATGAAAATTGATTCAAAGGATTTTCGCGTACGGGAGGGAGACGAGGTCGATCTGAAAAAGTGGCCAACGAAGGTCGATCCCGTGTACAAGTCGAAGGAGCAATATCAAAAGATTCTAGAAGAACACGTTACGCAACTCAGCTTGCAACAGCAGCTTCTCTATGCATCGAATCGCCATGCCGTCCTGCTGATCTTTCAGGCGATGGATGCGGCAGGAAAAGACGGCGCCATCAAGCATGTGATGTCCGGGGTCAACCCCCAGGGCTGCCAAGTGTTCAGCTTTAAGCATCCCAGCGCAGCCGAATTGCAACACGACTTTCTCTGGCGCACCAGCCGCGATCTGCCGGAACGCGGGCGGATCGGTATCTTCAACCGGTCCTATTACGAGGAAGTGCTGATCGTCCGCGTCCATCCCCAGATTCTGCAAGGCGAAGCGATCCCCGACACCCCGCATCACGACAAGAAGGTCTGGCAGCATCGGTATCGCTCGATCGTGGATTTGGAGAAACACCTCCACGGTAACGGAACCCGCATCGTCAAGTTCTTCCTCCACCTCTCGAAAGAGGAGCAGCGGAAGCGCTTTCTGGCGCGCATCGATGAGCTGGAA
>Ga0307444_1000496_pt1 | contig 18811 bp, 19 predicted proteins | sample SalMarSW160340MG_FD_202145 | JGI IMG/M metagenome (GOLD analysis project Ga0307444, IMG submission 202145) | Salt marsh sediment microbial communities from the Plum Island Ecosystem LTER, Massachusetts, United States - SW1603-40 | ecosystem: Environmental > Aquatic > Marine > Intertidal zone >...
AGGCAACATATTTTTTCCCTTTGCCATTTCTGCAAACAATGTGATTCGTGCTGAGGGGCGGGCCGGATTTGCCATGATCACCATGCTCATTTCAGCAATACTAAATATAATCCTCGATCCCATCTTCATCTTTTGGCTTGGGATGGGTATAAGGGGTGCCGCCATTGCAACAGTGCTCGCAAAGTCGGTAACAGCGCTGTGGGTGACAATCTACTTCTTCACAGGAAAGAGTATGCTTGAGCTCCGGCTTAAAAACTGGCGATTTCATAGGGGAGTCACCGGTGAGATGTTTGCAATCGGTACTGCATCTTTTGTGCGTTTGATTGCAGCAAGCATCCTTATGATATTTGTCAACAACATCCTCGCGAGCTATGGAAGTGACATCTATATTGCTGCCATGGGAATTATTCTCAGACTTCTCCAATTTTTCACCATGCCAATCCTCGGTGTTGCACAGGGGTTCCAGCCCATCGTTGGTTTCAACTATGGAGCAAAACGGTTCGACAAATCGAAACGAGCATTGAAGCTCGCACTTATAGTGGCAACAGGCATCGCTACCTGTGGCTTTATCCTGCTTTTTTTCTTTTCTAAGAGTCTTTTTTCTCTATTTACCAGGGACAGCGATCTAATACTCTCAGGGACAAAGCCCCTCCGGACAGTGATAATGCTCCTCCCGCTTGTAGGATCACAGATCATAGGTGCGAGTGTTTTTCAGGCCATCGGCAAGGCTGTCACCTCTATCATCCTATCTATAACGAGGCGAGCGATATTTCTAATTCCGCTTTTGTTTATTCTTCCACGGATCATGAACGTAAGGGGAGTGTGGGCGGCGTTTCCCATATCGGATGCGCTCTCCTTTATGCTCACAGCAACGCTGCTCATATTCCAGCTGCGGGAATTTACTGATAAACATGAGCGAGCTGTTGCAGATGAAGCTGTTCTGGAAGATTAATGCGCTCTCTTTCAGCTCAATATTTCGTTTCAGTTCATTATACCACATTCCGCTGTTTCAGTATCGATAATCTTTTTCTTAGACTCCTCAAATCCGCTCTAAATCCCTCTTGATGCAGTATTATAAATAATCTATCTGCACTTTATCTGTGAGCTTCTTAACCTCGGCCACCTCTTTGTTGTTCCCATAGCAACTACGTTCTCCTGAGAAAAGATCAATGGCTCTCTCAAAAAGTTGCTTCTCCCACTTATAGAACATGTTGGGATGAATACCGTACTTCTCACATACCTCAGATACAGACATTTTGTTTTTCATGTGCTCACATAAAATCTCAACTTTCTTTTCAGGTGGATATTTCTTCCGTTGGTTTGCTATGCTCAGACCTCCTGTAATTTCCACCTTATTCTACCATACCAAAAACTCTGTTTTCATCTGAAGCAGAACATTCCTGGACATCCTCGAGAGCTGCTCCCGGAGCCTCTTCACTCTCAAACAGAAGTAGATCAGAGAGTGCGGACTGGGTTCCCTCTATTTGTGATGATAAAATAGCTTCATATAATCCTTCTTAAGGGTACGCTGTATGGCTTCTTTCTCTTTGGCGCTCATCGATTCAGATGTCACACCTCCCCACCCTATCCAGAGGCTCTCAACGTTCTGATAGAACGAGCCAAGACCAGTAGCAAGACCACCCATACTCTGCTTGTAGCTGATCTTGCCCCTCTTTTTCTCGATTGTGACGGGCAGTCTATTAGATACAAATATTAATTTGTTATTTATATCTGATTCCTCTCAAAAATGATATAAATCAATGTTAAGATATATTTTCCCCATTATGAAACTCAGCTCTTATTCTTGGTAAGGCGTTAGGATACTTTGTTTGAACAAAGTAAAGGAGCTTTTCTCTCACCTCACATCGAAGATTCCAGGCTGTGGAAGCGTCCAGTGCACTCATAAGAGCCCGCAATTCAACAGCTCTCTCCGTCATATTTGTTATTTGAAGATTCCATACCTTCCCATCCCACAAATCAGACTCCTGCAGGATACGGTAGAGTTCTTCTCTTACCTCCTTTACCGGAATGGTATAATCGGTATATATAAATACTGTGCCCAGAAGATCCGCTGATTCACGGGTCCAATTCTGGAAAGGTTTCTCGATAAAATAGGTGATTGGAAGAACAAGTCTGCGAAGATCCCATATACGCACAACAACATAGGTTAAGGTGATTTCCTCTATTTTCCCCCACTCACCTTCTACAATCACCACATCATCTATTCGAAATGGTTGTGTGATTGCAATCTGAAGTCCTGCAAGGAGTGTAGATAGGGAGCGCTGAGCAGCAAATCCAATTATGATCCCAAGAATGCCCGCAGAAGCAAGAATCGCTGTCCCGAGCTGTCGTACTTTTTCAAAGCTCATTAGTATTACCGCTAGCACTATTACACAGATTACGATTACCACGGCCTTTTTGAAAAACTGTAGCTGTGTGTATATTTTCCGTGCTTTGAGATTGTCCTTAACATCTATCTTATAGCTTTTGAGAATAAGATCCTCAATTACAAAGGTAAACTTTGCTATCAACCAGGCGATTGTAATCGTGAGTGCTATACTTAATATATGCCCGATAGCATCGAGCATATTGGGAGGGAGATGTATATAACCTTGAGTCAAATTGAGGGCAAGTAATGGTAAGAGCACCATCAATGGTGCTTTCAGGTTTTTTATTAAGGATTTAAAAAGGATACCCTTGCTCTTCTTTGAAAAAGATCCTAAAACCTTTATAAGGAGATAGTAAATGGCTATACCGAATAGTGCCGAGCCACCTACTGCGATGGCCGTGGCACCGAGGCTGTGAATATTATCTAATGCCTTAAACATGGTGAAGTTATCCTTACGCTCGCCTGATAAATCAAAAACAATTACTTGTCAATGAGCAGATTTTCAATACCGTACCGCATTATAATCGTGTTATAAAAGATCTCATCAAAAATGCTGTAGAGATCCATATATTTATCAAAAGAAGGCTCTTCAGAATCTAGTGTGTATTTGTATTTGAGAAGAAGATCCTTTATCTTCTTCAATATCATGCCTTCATATCCTTCATTGAAACTTACGATTCCTGATATATCATTGCTGTTTAGTGTACCTTTTGCCATAAACTTATTGATTTTTGTTTCAACTATAACTCTCCTCTTGAGCTCATTTGTAGATGAGACCTCTTGAGGTGAGGGTTAAACGCAAAGCGCTACACCTTAGGCGGTCAGATACACTAGCTTGTTCGCAATTGTCTCGTCTCAGTACCCCAGAACCGGACAGCCCTTCAGCGGAAGCCGCAATCGCTCCGAACTGTAGACTGCATCGAAGATAGACACTGTAGCCTCATAGGGCCGGTCCTCAATCTCTTTGGTCGCTGACTTGAAGCGATACCACTGCGGGATAGCTAAAGCAAAGAACTCAACGTCCACCAGAAGCGATGTCTGAATAATATCCCTATAGACCTTGTTCATGTCTTCTCGTCTTCCTTCCTGCGAACGACTGAATGTACTGCAAATATGAAGTATATCACCGTAAAAACTTCATTATTGCACTTATCATTACCACACATGAGATGCTATACTTCAAAAAAGCAGTATAATAGATAAAATTGCTACGAAATTACTATTATATTAACTCTCATACTTCAATATTTCAAGTTTATTAAAACAAACACTGCTCCTTTTGGGGATGGCAATTGAAAAAAACCCTTCGGGAGGGTGCAAAAGGCTTGTGGTCAGGACGGCCACAAGCCATCCGTTCGCCATCCATGGCTTCGCTGAAAAATAAGGGGTTCTGGGTAGATAATACTTAACAGATTCGAAAAATCGATTGTGCAGTTCTATCCGTTACTGTTTTAAGTCGATTCGTTTCCTTTTTCATTCACTATCTGAGTAATTTTGTTCCTCCTTCCGGTCAGGTTTTAGCAAACTGTACTAAATCCACCCCATTGTTTATCGCCTTTATCAGTCTTTTAATGTTTAATGCTGCGCCGGTTAAATAAAATTGTAATGTGTGTCCTGCTTCCCCCTTGTATTTTGCATGCCGAAGTCCAAGAAATCTGGTAGCCTCACTTATCGTTCCCTCTACTTGCGCCCTCACTCGCATTTCTTCCTTAAATGGTTGCATCTTCTGTTCTCTTCTTCTCTGCCGGATATACTCATAATTTGGACTTACATGCAATACCCTTTTTCTTTTCTTCGTATTGGTTCCCACACATTCATTGAAAAATGGGCACTCCTCACATGTTTTCCTGCCGAAATAGATTCTGATTTCGCCGTTCTTCTCATTGGAGGTTTTCTCACTCACATGGCCGGCAGTACAGACAGCTTGCAGGGTTTTCATATCAACGGAAAATTGAGAAAGCTTGAACTGTGCAGGTCTCTTTGATGTGTCCCCCTGTATATACCCCATTAACTTCTGTCTGTTCTGTATGTAGTCGCGGATAGCAGGCCCATTGATGTAATTTGTATCTGCGTACAGCCCTTTCGGTTGTAACCTATTTCGTTCATTACCCTTTTTAATCTGGCCATGAATCTGCGAATCATCTTTATTCGATGCCTGATAGATCATATCGGTAATAAAGTTGATCTTCCCCTTTTCCGCTGTTTCCACCACTCAAATATCCAGCAACCGCTATAATTAAACCTACGAGAGTAACATAAGAAGCTTTACGTATCATAATAAATAATCCTTTCAGCCAGATTTCCCCTAGGGGCCCGGCGTTGCCAATATTATTGATGGTTATTATCTTTCACTGGAGAGATTGAGGCATATCTTAAGAAAATATAGAAATAAAATGTTAAAAAATGAAGTCTTTAATAGAATATCGCCTATGGTACAAGTTTTTAAAAACTCTAATTTCAAATATTAATCATAAACTGATTCAAACAATATTTTCTTGTGGAAGATGTTTGAGGCCATGTATCTTTTTTAATTCTGCATCCATTTCTTTCCTTTTTTCTTCCAAATCGTAATGTGTCTGTAAATTAATCCAGAATTCCGGAGAATTCCCAAAATATTTTGATAACCTTAACGCTGTATCTGTAGTAATACTCCTTTTCCCTTTAACAATCTCGCTAATTCTCGTTTGATCAATATTTGTTTCTTTTGCAAGACGATATTGTGTTATATTCATAGGAATTAAAAAATCTTCCAGAAGTATTTCTCCAGGATGTATATTGGGTATTCTGTCATCCATAAAACTTCCTCCTCATAAAAATTACTAATGGTAATTAACAATTTCAACATCAAGTGCACTTCCGTTTTTCCATCGGAAACAGATTCGCCATTGATCATTAATACTTATACTAAATTGTCCTTTCCTGTCACCTTTAAGTGTATGTAGTTTATTGCCTGGCGGAATTCTTAAATCTTTTAGATCAATTGCACTGTGAATATGAAAGAGCTTTTTTCGGGCATTTCTTTGTATATCCATGGGGTATTTTTTTGAGAAAATGCCATTCCATATTTTTTCTGTTTCTTTATCACCCCACGAAATTATCATCACTATATAATATTATAAAGCAATACTATTGTAAAGCACTATTAGTATTTTTTGTAAAACGTACCTTTGCTTGAAGGAAATGATAACACATAAATCTGAAAGGCTTTTTAGAGACAAAACCGGCTTATTAACTTTGCCAGATTTCATCGACAATGTCCGCCCATGCTTTGAGGTGGTCAAGGTTCCAGTGTGTGTAGGTGTCCTGAACAGCCTCGTCCATCCATCCTAACACTGCTCGAATCTTGGCAGGATCGTGTCCTGAGTCACGTGCAATTGTATTGATCGTATGCCGAAATGAGTGAGGTGTGAGGCAGCGGGCCTGCCGGTCGATTCCGGCTTGTTCCATTGCCCAGCAGAACCGTTTTCGCCACCAGGTCTCACCGAAGTGTGAGCCATTATCGTAACAGAACACAAAGTCATCCGGACTGATGCGTATAGATGCAGCCTGAAGTTGTAATAGCTTGTCGATGGTTCTTGGGGAGAGGGGAACCAGCCTATTATGGTCCCATTTCGGCGGGTCGATCTCGTTGCCGCCTTTCCATGCCTCGCTCACCATGAGAACCTGCCGCTCGAAGTCGATGTGTCTCCACCGGAGTGCCAGCACCTCTCCCCGACGAAGCCCGGTTACTGCTGCAATGTAGAAGCAGGTGTAGTCGTGCATGTCCCGCCAAGGGCCGTATCCAATATCAGGAAAAAGTGTCCGAAGCTCCTTCCCCGTGAAGGTACCGCGTTCTTTCCTCCGCTCCTTTATCCTGCCGACGCCTGCGGTAGGATCACGGTTGATCTCCTCCCGATACAGCGCCTCACGGAATATCACCTTTACGATGCCGAGTGATTTGTTCACCGTTGCCGATGCGTTCTTTGCAAGCAGCCTTGAACGCAGGTCGAGAACGTCTGCGCGGGTAATCTCAGAGAGACGTTTGTCTGCGAAAGGATCGCTTAGAACATGTTTTTGGAGGCGTTGCCGCTGTATCTTGGCGTGCCGTCTGGTGATGCTTTTACCCTCCTCGCGAAGCCGGCGAATGTGGGGACAGCGATCCCAGCCGAAGAAAGGCTCTGCATACCGGCGGAAGCTCAGATGGCGCTGGTTTCTGTGCCCTTCACTGCTCCGGAGCAACTCCACCACAAAGGCTTCTGCCTTGTTGCGGTTTCTCTGTCCTGTGGTGTGGAAAGTCTTCTCTCCTGCCAGCCGATAATACCACAGTCGACCACGCTTGAAAAGCAGGTAGGGTCGTTTCATTGGTAAAATCCGTTTCACACTTTTTTCACAGTGTGTTTGCGGCCCGAAGCAGGTTACACCAGCACAACAGGGAGGAAGTACTTGGAGGTGATTAAGTTATCTTCGGGCAATACAGGATTCGAACCCACGACCTCTGGCTCCGGAGGCCTGAGGAGAGTTCATATTGATCATATATGACCCGATTTTGGCCTGTTTTTCTTGGAATTCCTGTATTTTTTCCATATAGTTCATGCGGACTTGGCTTGAAGTGTACACAGTTTCATACACAGTAAAAATTGGTTTTTCAGATTAAGAACATATAAGGAAGGTGATATTTATATCTGTGGAAATCCCAGCGGACTCATCAAGTGTGTATTATCTGTTTGTCTCATAGTCGGTTAGTACTTCATCAAGTTCAACCGCAAGTAGCCTCCTGACGTGAAGCTGATACTGCAACAAGAAAATACGAAACTTTAAAGAGTAAACCTATTTCAATAAAGGTCAATCCCACAAGAATCGTGACCGCGCTTGATACCGAGGGTCTAACTTCACCGGATATAAAACAGAACAACATTGAGGTACAGACCGAAGGAAGAATATGGGAGCAGTGGGTATCAGAAGGGAATTGAACAGATTAGGAATCAAACCGAGAAAAGGCAAAATGTGGAAGGGGAAGACGATTCATAATATTCTCACAAATTCAATCTATACAGGGTTTGTGAGGTGGCAGAAGGCTCTTATGCGCTAATTATCGAAAAGGAAGTATTTGACTGCGTTGGTTATCTTCATCTGTCGATTTCAAACGCGTATCGGCTAATATGGCTCGAGTCCGCCTTGCAGCTGCTGCTTCAAATCGAATATCTTTTCCAAAGTTTCTACGTCTCCGGAACCGTCGATTTTTGGCGATACCTTGTAAGCGTTTTTAAGCCTCGCGTTCCATTTCACGCAGGTTTCGGTTGCGCCCCATTTCCGGTAGAGCTCGTTAATATCCTCGCATTCGTAAAACAGTATGGAGAAATTCTTGTACCGGTAAATAAGGAGCTCCTCTGCGCCCGCCTCCCTCAATCCTTTCAGCGTTTCAGGCCAGGGGTTCTTGTGTAATGCGACATAATCGTCGATTTGATCTTCATTGATCTCAATAATGAAGCAATATCTCTTTTTCATCAACATCGTCTCCTTGCTCTCTCCTTTGCCGATTCGTCCGGCGAAGGAATTATTTGAGGAGCGTTTCTCGAATGACCTGGGCCATCTTCGATCAGTTCGCCCATATTTTTGAAGCCGATCCTGTCGATGGCCGCATCGTATTTCTGCATGTTTAATACGCTTTGCCTGGTTGCTTCGTACTGGTCTTCCCTGTACGGAAAGATATCGACGGATACGAAGCCATCGTATTCGACCTTCCGCAACGAATAGAACATCTCGACATACTCCGTGAGGCGCAATGACCCCACAACCATGTCATCGTCCCACAGATTGTAGTTGTCGTTTGCGTGCATCATGAACAGCCTGCCATACCTGGCGGCGATCTCGATGTTCTGCGCGACATTTTGCTGGGACTGGAATACGTGCCCCGTATCGATGGTCACACCCACGTTCGACCTGTCGATTTCCATGCACATCATCAAAGCCGTCATGGTCGTATCGACGAGAGACCTATTTCTCGGCTCGCGGATCTTTCCTTCCAGCGTGAGCCTTATTTTCGGATTGTATTCCGCCAGTTCCCTGACGTTTTTGATCAGATAATCCCATTGCTTAGAATAGTCTGTCTGCAAGGGGTAATCAAAGCCGTCCTGCCCAAGCCAGAGGTTGACGCTCGGGTTGCCCACGAGCTTTGAGTTAAAATCGATATTCTGCTTTATGAGTTGCATCGCCTGCCTGCGGATCTCGGGATCGGCCGCCGATATGGAGCCTTTCTGCCATCGTCTTTCCCCGAATACCAACGGCAGGACCGATGATGCTTCCAGGCCTGATCTGGTCAATATTTCATTCACGGTATCAGGGTCTGAAAGCGGCCCCGTCGGCGACTGGTACAGGTCGGCGCCCTGGAGGACCTGCATCTTCTCAAGGCTTTTAATGACGTCGGGAAACTCGACATTGTCGACGGCCGGATCCTTGTAACCGCATTTCATGAACCGGTCGCAGGTTTGGCCCAAAGAGCCGATGATGGCACTATATTTAATCTTGCCCATTTTCTTTACTCCCAATTCCTTGTCAAAGCGTGAGATCGATCAATATCTCGATGCCTTCCCCCCTGCGCAGTATTTCGATGGCTTCCCGCGTCTTTTCCAAGGGGAGCGTATGCGTGATTAACGGCCGGAGGTTCAGCTCGCCGCTTTCGAGTATCTTCACTGCCTTGGGGAAGGATTCGTTCGCCAGCCATGTGCCGAGCACGGTGACTTCCTTATTGGTGATCTGATGCTGTTCCACGGCTGGTTTGGCTTTTGCGTTGAATCCGAACAATAATACGGCGCCCCCTTTTCTCACCGCTTTGACCCCCTCCCATACCTGGGAGCCAACTACGTCGACTGAATAATCCACGCCGATTCTAGTTTTTTCTAACACATACGCAGTGACGTCTTCCTTGGTAGGATCCACGACATGATCAGCGCCGCACTTGACGGCATATTCGCGTCTCAGGGCAACCGGCTCCGACACAATGACCGGATGAGCGCCGCGGGCTTTCAGCATATGCACGAATAAAAGCCCTATCGGTCCGGCTCCGAAGACAAGCACGCTGTCGGAGGGGCTCATGGGAATCCTGCTCAATGCGTGCACAACGCAGGCCAGGGGCTCCGCGAATGCCGCTATCTCGGAAGGCAGGTTGTCCGCGATCTTGTGGGCGACCTTTTCCGAAACCCGCACATATTCGGCGAAACCGCCGTCCGCGCCGATACCCATCGGTATTATATTTTCGCACAGGTTCGGCAGGTTGAGCTGGCAATGCGCGCACACACCGCAGTAGTCGTTCGGGTTTGTGACGACCCTGTCCCCGACCTTCAATTTCTTGACGCCTTCTCCCACCGCGGCGACCTTCCCGACCAGTTCATGGCCGAGTATCGTCCCGGGCTTTGCGATATAACCGGGTGGCACGGACATGATGTGAACATCCGTACCGCATATGGAGCACATCTCAAGCTCCACGATCAGATCATCGGTCTTTGCTATACGCGGTGTATCCACCTCTTTGATGCTCAACACACCGTTCCCTTCAAACACGGCCGCTTGCATCTTATTCTTCATAATAGTTGAATACCTCTGTTTTTTACTTTTTCCTCATTGACAGATGTGCGACGCTAGCGGGGTCTCTTTGAAACCACGCAGGCACACCTTTCATCTTGATAGCACGCCCATGCGCTTCGGCTGGTCATATGATAACAGATATGTGTGGGGAGCGTGACCGCCTCGGCAGCCCTCACCCATCCTATTGCATAGCTAACCCCTGCGTCAAAGCCCGGTCTTCATCCACTGTCCTTTTTTCGCTGAGGCAAGGATCGTGTCGCAGACCATTTGAGTGCGTAGCCCTTCGGAGAAGTCAGGGACCCGCTTTTTTCCGTCACCGAGGTCCATAAGGAAGTCAGCGGCGGCATGTACGAAGGTGTGCTCGTAGCCAATCCCCATCCCGGGTACCCACCAGTGGTCCATATAGGGCTGATTTGAATCCCAGACCGATATCGTCTTCCACCCGCGGGTCCTGCTTTCGTCCTTGTGGTTGTAGAACTGCAACTCATGCGGGGTCTCCGCGTCGAAGGCGAGCGACCCGAACTCTCCGTTGATCTCGAAGGCGTTTGCGTTCTTCCGACCGCGGGCATATCGTGTCGCCTCGAAGGTGCCGATCGACCCGTTCGCGAAACGCACCATGCACTGGCTCGCATCGTCGATTTCCACCTTCACGATCTTCGATGAATCCGCCTGAGTCTTCCGCTCCTTGATGAAAGTTTCCGTTAGCGCGGACAGCTCCACGATCGGGCCGTTGAGCCACATGGCGACGTCCAAAGCGTGCGCGAGCAGGTCTCCGGTCACCCCGCTGCCGGCAGCCTTTGAATCGAGGCGCCAGAAGGTATGGCCTCCGAGGGGAGCGTCGCTGCTTATGGTCCAATCTTGCAGATATGTCGCCCGGTAGTGAAATACGCGGCCGAGGGCGCCGCCGTCTATCATCTGTTTCGCGAGAGTCACCGAAGGGAAGCGCCTCTGATTGAACCAGATCATGGTTTTCTTCCCGCTCTTTTCTGCCGCTTCGACCATCTGCGCTCCCTGCTCCACGTTCAATGCGAGGGGTTTCTCGGTGGTAGCCATCTTGCCCGCCGCGAGTGCGGCAACGGCGATGTCGCGATGAAGGGAGTTAGGCACGCAGATGTCGATGAGATCGATATCCTTCCTGTCCAAAAGCCTCCGCCAGTCGGTCTCCGTCTCCTGCCAGGGCCATCGGCCGGCGAAGTCCTTCACGGCCCTCCCCTTATCCCTCGAGCCGCAGACGACTTTCATGCCCGCCGTGTAGTCAAGGTCGAAGAAGCTATTGACCTTCGAGTAGGCGTTCGAGTGCATCCTGCCCATGAAACCGTAGCCGATCATCGCGATATTCAGCTTTTTCTGCATGTCTATCTCCCCCTTAAAATGAACCGCTCCTGAAAAGGAGCGGCATGTGATATTGGAAGCGGCTACGTTTACTCGAGATACTTATCCACGTTCGTTATGTCAACCATCTCGCCAGGGACGAGCGTTTCTTTGGGAAAGTCGGTTCTTCCTTCGAAGATCTTCGCCATCATTTCCGTTCCTTCCTGGCCCATCAGGTAGGGTTGCTGGCGCGCAGTTGCGGTGATCTCGCCTGCCTTGATAGCTCGATACACTGACTGGTCGCCGTCGAAGCCTACGATGATCAGCTTGTCGAGGAGACCGAGGGTTTTTGCCGCCTGCTTCGCAGCGAGCGCTCCTGGATCCCAGCATGAGAAGATCGCCGATATGTTGGGATCGTGTTGCAGCTCATCCTGTGCGAATTGCATGGCCTTGGCAGTATCCCAATCAGTGGGCCGTACAATGACCTTCATGCCTGCGGCCTCGCATGTATCCTTCACACCTTTCAGTCTCTTGTCCCCGTTCGGGTGGCCGATCTGTCCTCCCAATAAAAGCAGGTCGCCTTTCGCTTGTGTTTTTTCCACGATGTAGCGCCCCGCCCCTTGTGCAGCGGCCAGATTGTCAGTTCCGAAGAATGCTACGGCAGCCGGATGATCAACTGGAGCGTCGATGACGATGATGGGGATCCCCTTCTTCATTGCCATATCGAAGGTGTTCCCCAGAGCTCGCGCATCGATTGGTGACATGACGATCCCATCGACACCCTTTATGATCGCATTATCAAGCCCCTGCACCTGGAGCTCGGGCTTCGACTCTGCCGGGGAGACATTTAAGAACTCAAACCCCAACTCATTGCACTTATCCTCAACGCCCTTGCCCAGCGCAATGAAGAACGGAAGAGTTTGAGCAAAGCCGGTGTACGCAATGACCTTCTTTTTTCCTTCAGCCTCGGAACCTTCCTTCCCGCCAGCCGCGAATGCGAGCGAACAGACGAAGAGGCTGCACACCATAAGAACAAGGATAATACTACCGAATCTTTTCATTTCACTCTCCTCTCTTAATCTAAAAAAAAAATTTACAATCCAGCAACGCCGGATATCTTCTTACCCTTAACTAATCTGATTTCCTCCGAAGTGTGTCTGTCATAACCGCGAGGATTATAACAATGCCGATCGTGATTCGCTGCCAAAAGGATCCTAAGCCGATGTGTATGAGACCAGTCTCCAGACTTTTAATGATGAGGACTCCTATAACGGTTCTCCATATGCCGCCGGTACCGCCGAAAAGACTGGTGCCGCCTATGATAACAGCCGCGATCGACTGCAGCTCCCAACCGTCCCCTGTGTTCGGAGTAGCCAGATCGAACTTAGCCGTGTATATCACTCCTGCAAGTCCCGCAAGAAATCCGCCGATGATATAATAGATAACTTGGTTTCTCTTAACCTTGACGCCGGACAACCGTGAGACCTGGATGCTGCCCCCAATCGCGTACGCATTAAAACCAAGACGCGTTTTCGACAGGATAAAATAGATGAAGAGCACACACACGGTAAGAATGATTCCAGGCCATGTTAGTCCAGTGCCCAACATAGTGAAGACTTCTGGGAATATGGACATATCTTTGCCGGCGCCGATGATAAGGGACGCCCCCTTTGCGATCATCATCATACCCATAGTGGCTATGAAAGCCGGTGCGCCCGTAGTGACGATCACCACTCCATTGACCAGGCCGCACAAGGTTCCGACGGCAGCGCCAACCAGGATTGCGAGCGGGATAGGCAGCTTATTCATCAAAACCGTTCCCACGAGTACGGTAGAAATCGCCATAACCGAACCCACCGATAGGTCCAAGCCTCCCGAAATGAGTACGATGGTCGTACCGCATGCGACGATTCCAAGTATCGCCGAATGTTGAAGGATGGCAGAGTATGTTTGAATGTTACGATAGGACGGCGACCAGATTGAAAATACGAGAAGGATCGTGCCCAGAGCCATGAGCGGCGGGATACCCGCTCTTCTCAGGATTGGATCTTTTTCTCTTAACCGTTGTGCCGTCAAAACATTCTCCCGTTGTTATTTGTGTGATCGTCGATTTCCGTCCGCGCAATCACTTGTCTGCACTTATTTTTTCTCCGATAGCAACGCGTAGGATATCTTCCTCAGTGGCTTCACCCTGTGCGAATTCTCTGTAAATGGCCCCCCTATGGAGCACAATCACCCGGTTGCCCAACATCAGCGCTTCCTGATAGTCGGATGTGAAGACAATGATGCTTATATTTTCATGGAGCAATTCCTCAAATATATTGTAAACTTCACCCCTTCCCTTGATGTCGATGCCCCTTGTCGGTTCGTCTACCAGGAGCACTTTGCACGCCGTGCCTAGCCATTTCGCGAGAACAACCTTCTGCTGGTTTCCACCTGACAGCTGGCGAACGAGAACGTTCCTGTCTCTTGCCTTGATACGAAGCCTCTCCATGAGGACATCGATCTCCTCCCTCACCTCCTTGTACTTCACAAGGCCCAACCGACTGAGGCGGTTGATATTCGGGAGAGCATAGTTACTCTGGATTGTATGTGAGAGAATGAAGCCTTCGGTTTTACGGTTCTCGGTGATGTATGCGATGCCATTTTGGATTCCTTCGGAGGGACTCGTGTTGCAGACCTGCTTCCCATCGATGGCGATCGTGCCGGAGTCCGGTCGATCAATCCCTGCGATTACCCTGGCCAATTCCGTCTTACCACTTCCCATAAGTCCTGTCACCGCTAACAGTTCTCCCTTGCGCACGGAAAAGGAGATGTCCTTGAGAAGAGGCTCTTTCACTAAGTGTGAAACATGTAACGCATCATTATCATCTTTCGGCACAGTAAATGTTGGGTATTGATAACCTATTTTCCCTCCGGTCATCTTCTCGATGATTTCGTCAAGGGATATCTCTGAGATTAAATACGTTCCTACCTTTCTCCCATCGCGAAGAACCGTTACCCGATCTCCGAGCTGGTGGACCTCGGCGTAACGGTGGGAGATGTAGATGAATCCGATGTTATGTTCTTTCTTCAACATGTGAATTATGTTGAATAACTCCTGGCGGGCTTTGTCCTCCAACACGTCCGTCGGTTCGTCGAGGACGAGCACCGAGATATCCGCAACGAGGGCCTTTGCGATCTCGACCATTTTCTGTTGAGTAACGCTCAGCCTGTCTACGCAGTCGAAGGGATTGAGATCGATATGAAAACGAGCCAGGTACTCTTGGGCGAGAGAATACAGTTTCTTTTTGTTTATAATGCCGAGCGCCCCAATATATGTCGGCTCTAGACCGAGGAACATGTTGCGAGCTACGTCTAACTCTTCGACGAGGTTTGACTCCTGGTAGATGAAGCGGAGGTTGCGGTTCAGAGCGTCGCGTGGGGAGGAAATGTCGACCTTCTGCCCTTTGATGATGATTTCCCCCTCGTCGCAGGCATAGGCTCCCCCTAAGACCTTGATGAGGGTGCTTTTTCCTGCGCCATTCTCGCCGAGCAGCATATGCACTTCCCCAGCTTGCAACTCAAAATCCACATGATCGAGCGCGAGAACGCCAGGAAACCGTTTCACAATTCCCTTCATTTGCACCAAGCACTCGTTCTTCGATTTTCCAGAAAGTGTATTATGAGGAAAGGGTTCGTTGTATGGAGTGTCTTTGTTATTCATATGCTCATTTTATGAATATTTGCTCATGCGTGTACTATATCAGACTATATTTACTATGTCAATAAAAAAAAATGAAATTTACAGGAAAAGAAGCGAGCAGGTTCCCGCGCGGGTAAAAGCCGCAAAGGATTTGAAGATATCTCTGTTGTTTCGGTATAAGGTTGTTTTATACGTTTCCGAATCGTCTTTTCTATTGAGAGAGATTTTTACGCTGCCGGCTTAATACCATACTCCCGTGTATATCTTGCGAATTTAATCCTATACAGGATAAGGTCTGATTCAATTTCGGTTGAGATCGTTGTTTGCATACATGAGATCACTCCTTGTGTATTGTTATTGGATTTTCTGTGCTACCTGATTTCGTTGATTTCATGTAACGCATGGGGACTTTCTCTGTATAAATTATATATGTTTTTATTTTTTTATTGACAGTATCAAATGTGTCTGATACAGTAAATGCATGAGCAATTATTTAATAACTGAGCATATATACAGTTCAAAAATGGATTCTAATAATTGTCTCACCGATTCCCCCGGATACCTGTGTTCGCTAACTAACTTATTTTTCTTCTTCCTTATGAGTTGTATAAACTACGCGGCGGGACTAATGTCGTGCATGGATTTAACCATATGCGAGACAAAGAGAAATGAGGCTTTTTTATTGCCCTCCAGCATCAAGAAGCGGAGGATTCGATTTCTCTGCTGTGCAATTTGGGAAGCGGATACAGTGCTATCGGGAGTAATATTGGGATTTCACAAAATAAAAGGTTTGGAAGGAAGTTCTTAATAAAACTTATCATATCATTGTGACCGGTCTTTGATGCGGTGAGTGCGATAAGTAGAACGATGATGAGTAATAATATAGAAAGGAGGTGGTACATCGGAATTTGTAGAAACGAAAGTCGATTAGTATAGAAACAAATAACACTATTTTAAGAGGAGGAGGTATGAAAAAGCTACTTTTAATAACAATGATTGTTCTACTCACAGGGGTGTCTTCGCTATTCGCCCAGATGAAGGGTGAGGCCTACTGGACAAAAGGGCTGTCCGTTACTACCGGCGGCGAAACAAAACAGTATCCGGCCAAGAAAGGACCGTATCGGATCGCAGTTGTGAATGGTTTTGCAGGCAATATGTGGAGACTGCAAACTCTGCAAACTGTTAAAGCCTATGCGGCAAAGCCGGAAATCAAGCCGGAAATAAAGAAATTGAGAGTCGTAAGCGTTGGGAACGATGTTGCAGACCAGATTGCTGCGATTGACAATTTTATCGCTGCTGGGTACGATGCGATCCTCTTCATCGCGATCAATCCAACAGCATTCGATGGCGTGATAAAGCGGGCAGCAAGGGCGGGCACGATTCTGGTTCCTTTTGACAATGTCCTTGATACTACTGCTGTTGTACAAGTATTTCAGGACAATGTAGGGCTTGGGAGGTATTGGGCAGAGTCCCTGATGAATCATTTGCCGAAAAAAGAAGGGACACTTCTTGAAGTACGTGGCGTGCTTGGGTATAAAGCTGATCTGGACAGGCATAATGGTGCGAGGGACTACTTGAAAAAATTTCCCAAGATCAAGGTTATCGAAGTCGTTGGACAATGGGACACGGGTACGACCCAGAAAGTAGTAGCGGATGCCATCGCGACTTATGGAAAATTCGATGGCTTCTGGTGTCAGTACGGCACTGTTGGGGTCATTAATGCAATGATGGACGCAAAGCATCCTATTGTGCCCGTTGCAGGCGATCAGGAAAATGGCGTTCTCGAGCTCTTGGCGAAATACAAAATCCCCGGTGGCACAGCGGGAATATCTCCAAGCATCTCTGCTGCTGCGTTGAAAGCGGCGATTGCGTTATGTAAAGGATACAAAGTACCCGTAAACTGCATCACGCCAACACCTCGTCCAATTGATAATGCGGACTTGAAAGCGGGGGTCAACTACTTTCCAGATCTTCCCCCAAATTTCACATGTACGGTTAGCTTTCCTGATGCGGACATAATTTTTACACCTCAGGATATCCTGGGGCAGACGGCAGGGAATCAATAGACCCAGTGTACTCGTTTGTTTGAAAAGCAACTGTTGCGCCCTATGTATCCCTGTGGGTGGAGATGCGTGGGGCGCACATTTAGTGTGTATAGTGATTGCCAGACCAAGAAAAGGAGTTGAGTGTGGAAGGTAATAGCTTGGTTCTAGAGACAAAAAGGATCAGCAAGCATTTCGGGGCTGTTGAGGCATTGAAGGATGTCGACCTCAAGTGTTATACGCACTCGATCCATGTAATAGTTGGCGAGAATGGAGCAGGAAAAAGCACTCTTATTAAAATCATCGCGGGGGTCATACAGCCGAATGCAGGAAGTATATTCTACAACAATAAGTCCGTGCGATTTTTCTCTCCAATTGATGCGCTTAATTCATCGATTGTCAGCGTTTTTCAGGAGTTGTCGATTATCCCTGATTTGACGGTAGCTGAAAATATCTGCATTGTCTCCAAAAGAAAGCATTTCACGAGCACGAAACAACAACGCATACGAGCAGAAGAAATCTTTGCTCGAATGAAATGTGAAGATATAGATCCCCGAGAGCTTTGTTCCAATCTCTCTTTATCGAGCTTACAGCTCGTTGAGATTGCAAAAGCATTGAATATGAGGCCACGCATTCTCATTTTGGACGAAGCGACGTCAGCTTTGACAGGCGCGAATTCAGAAAAGATTTTCCTCCTATTGAAAGATCTTCGCGAAGAAGGGGTTTCAATGCTTTATATAACTCATCACCTGCGGGAGATCGAAATAATCGCCGATACGTGTTCAGTCTTCCGTAACGGGGGACGGGTTGATACTTTCAAGCAGGGAGACAAGAACCAGGCAGAAATTGTGAAGATGATGATCGGACGTCCTCTCTCGAAGATGTTTCCGGAAAAACGCAAGGAAAAACTCTTTGAAAATGAAGCAGTTTTGCAGGTGGAGCATCTCGAATGGTATGAAAGGCTTCGAGATATTTCGTTAACGGTCAACAAGGGAGAAATTGTCGGCATAGGCGGCCTTGCTGGACAAGGCCAGGTCGATCTCCTTTATTCTCTCTTTGGAGTGCTGAAGAACGTGAAAGGGAACATGCACTTGATGGGGGAAAAGATATCTATGAGAAGTCCTTCCGCTATAATAAAAAATAGAAAAAGCATAGTAATGATCCCGGAGGATAGAAAGAGAGAGGGATTGTTTCTTACCATGTCAATTCTGAAGAATATTTCCATAGCAGCCTTGGGCCATATATCGAAAGGAATGCTGGTTGAAAGGCACAAAGAGCTGGAAAAAGTGAACAAGATGGTGAACGCACTGCGTATTCGAATTGGATCGGTCAACGATACAATAGAGAGTCTTTCTGGTGGAAATCAACAAAAGGTTGTCTTGGCTAAGTGGTTGATGCTCGACGCCAAGTGCATCCTACTAATGGACCCTACTCGAGGCATAGATGTGGGAACCAAGCAGGAAATCTACGTATTGCTTCGCAACTTGGCGGATAATGGAACATCGATCCTGTTCTATTCATCCGATTATGATGAGCTTATCGGTCTTTGTGATCGCGTTTTAATCATGTACAAGGGAGAGATCGTGAGAATACTCATCGGTGACGAAATAACCGATCAGAATATTCTTACTGCATCCTTGAACCTGAAACCGAAATCCGTTGATATAGGAGTGGCTGAATCGATATGAAAGCGGACAAAAAGAGCGCCAAATTATCTGATTTCCATTTCTTCGTTAAACAGAGCTATCGCCCCATTCTTGCATTTTTTATACTTGTTTTATTATTTATTGTTTTCCTGATTGTATTTCCTGGAAAATTATCCTC
>Ga0307444_1000501_pt1 | contig 18732 bp, 18 predicted proteins | sample SalMarSW160340MG_FD_202145 | JGI IMG/M metagenome (GOLD analysis project Ga0307444, IMG submission 202145) | Salt marsh sediment microbial communities from the Plum Island Ecosystem LTER, Massachusetts, United States - SW1603-40 | ecosystem: Environmental > Aquatic > Marine > Intertidal zone >...
GTTGTACGTTCAGGATGTCGTTGTCGATGTCTTGAACACTGTCACTATGCACTGCCTGCATGAAGCCAGGGTGAAGGCAACCTAAACAATTGGTGAGATCTGCTGCCCGCTTCGCGGGCAGTTCCCGCCAACGTAGCCAGTCCCCCGAGTCCAGCAGCGTTGCGGCGGCAGTGACTCTGCGTCGCCCTATAGGGCTCCTTCGGGGGACCGACAGACCGAACTGCTACTGATCGCAGGTGACACTCAACTGGAATGGCTGAAACGTGCTTCCGTCCGGTAGCAGCGAGAACGGAGACAGGTTCGGGTCGATCGGATCGTTGAGGTAGGCCGTACCACTGGCGGTCAGCGTCGAACCGTCCACGGAGAGCTCATCGATGGATCCCGGAGCCGGTTCTACGAAGGTCACCATCCAGGCGTACGGCTCGGCGTTCAGCTCGACCACCATCGCAAACCGCTGCTCACCGGTTCCACTGACCTCAGCATCACGGTATTCGATGGTGATCTTGATCTCCCGTCCTGGGGCTTCCACGTACCTGCTGGTGGCGTAGAAGGCCCCACCGACCGTTGAGCACGTCCACTGCGGCTGAAACCCACTCGGGTCCTGGATGGGTGGGTTCGGACCAAATGCGAACGTAAGGTCACCCACCGTCAATGTGTCCGGGCCCGCCTCAGCGGAGCTGGAACCACCGTCGGTCAGGTCGACGTCGCGCTCCGGCGTCGAGGCCTCAACTTCGAACACGGGGTAGGCGAAGCTCCTGTCACCGGTGAGACCTACATCCAGGACGCAGTCCAGCAGCAGATCCTCTCTGGCGATGGCGAGGTCGAGACACGCCGCCTCAGCCTCGTCCCGGGTCTGACGGGGCAGTGCCTCGACCGAAGACTCCGCAGCCGGGAACCCATCGATGGCGAACGTGTTCGTGCTCTGGCCCGGTTCGTAGTGGAACAGCGACTCGTCATCGGTGATCCGCCACGTATCGATGTATTCGGGATAGAACGTTTCGAAGCGCGTCGCGCTCGGATCGAGCATCGTTCCAGATCTGGTGACGAGGTCATTGTCGGGGTCGCCATCCGCATCGCCGAGCATCCCAGTTGAAGGACTGGCCGACGGGGCGACGAACACCGAGAGGAATCCGTCGTAGGCATTGACCGTGACCGCTGTGCCGTCGGGCCACGCGAGCACCCACCCTGTTTGGGACAGGAGCACGGCGCCGCTCCCGACGGAGAACGGCACTCCCCGCGTGAGTTCGGTGCGCTCGTCGTCGACGTACGCTTCCCCACTTGCATGGACTGACACCCTGTGCCCATCCATCCGTGCCGCTACCGCCGTGGCAACCGATACGACGTCAGAATCCTCGTACGGCTCGGTGCGCAACTGAACGGTGGCGACGCCATTGTTTCGATGGAGCTGGTCGGGGTGAAGGTGAAACCGCCGGCGAGATTGACCGGATCGCCCTTGTCGGCAACGGCCCTGTCGAGGACCTCGTGATAGAAGCTCACCGGCCCGTCATCTGTCTGCTTGGCCATGTCGATGTGGATGGCAAAGTCCTGCACGGCCTGGGTTCCACCGAACACCTGGTCCATAAGAGCTGCGGCCGTCGGCGCCTGGGCCGGCGGTGTTGTGGTTGTGGACCCGTCGGTCGCCGAAGAGGTACAGGCAGCCGCCAGCACGACAAGTGCGACGAAAGGGGCCATCGAGCGCAGACGTGTTCTGCCCAGGGAACCGGACCAGGTCGTCGCGCGGTCGGCCCACCGCGCCAGCCGGCTCTTGCGTTCGGTTCGGATTCGCATCGCGGGGATCTCCTTGGCAGCGCCGCGCTACCCGCAGGTCACCTCGATAGTGCCGGGGACCGGATCCCGGGTGGTGTCGATGCCGTCCTTCATCGGACCGCTGGCGGAGAATCCCGTCGCGTCGGTCTGATACTGGGCGTCCTCGCCGCCGGGCAACGTGGAGTCCAGGGTGAAGAAGGCAGGTGGCTCGGCAGCGAAGTCGATCACGGCGACCGCGACGTAGGTCGGCGTTACGCTCGTGTCGATTTGGAGGCTCATCGAGCCGTCGTCGGCGTCATAGACGTGGCTGTGGCCTTGGACCGTGCACTGGCCGGTGGTTCGATATTCGACACCTTCGATCACGGCGACCCCTTCCCCTGGGGTGGTCCTCTCGGCCTCATACTGGAGGCGGGCCTCCTCGAGGTCGGCGTCCGGTTCGATGACGACCGACAGGCCGCTGTCGTCGGGGAAGCCGACCATCCCCGCGGTGGTGCCCAATGTGACGAGTCCGATTCCGCCTTTGGCAAAGACCATCCAGCGGTTCACTTCGTCTTCGCTGAGCAGTTCGTAGCCTGCGTTGACGAGATGCTCCCGGACATCAGCGAACAACTGGTCCGCGTCGAGGCTGGCCGATGCGCCGCCGAACTCGTACTTGCCGGTCTGCGTGCTGCTGCTCGATCCCACGAACTCGAAGTCGTCCGGAAGGTAGAAGTCGCTTGGCAGCCAGTCTGGGGCCTCGTTCACGCCGAGTTGCATCTCCCCTTCGTCGGTGCTGATCTTGATCGAGTCGTCGTCACCCACGGTGACGTCCACGTTCTTTCCACTGCTGGCTTCCAGCAGGTTTTCTGCCACCTTGTTCGCCCCACAGGCGGAGAGGGCGATCGCCATCGCCGCCACACATAGGAGACCCACAAGCCGTCTCGACGTCATCATCCCTGTCTCCTCCACTGCACTAGGCCCAAAGGTAGAGATCAGGCCTAAAGGTCTGCTTAAGAAGACGGCAAGACAGGTAGTCGCATCACCGAACGGACGATCGCAAAAACCGGGCTGCGTCGGCAACAGGATCCTCGGTGGTGCCGGGGATCCCGTCGACCTGTGCCTTCAGTTCCCTGCCGGTGGGGGAGGCGTCCAGTGGCAGCCACCCGTACCTCTCATAGACGTCCTCGATCATCGAGACGAGGCCGGCGGCGAGGCCGGCGTCGTCGACGGCGAGAGCCAACCTGGCAACGGCGATGAGAACCTGGGCGATGTCGACCTCGTCGTCGGGCGGGATGGGTTGTAGGGCTTCGCCGAGGTGTTGCGCCGCCTTGCCTACGTCACCCCAGGTGATCTCGATGTTGGCTTGTTCGACCAGAGCTCCGGCGAGGGCGATCGGGTCGCCTGCGGACCGGGCGAGCCGTTCTGCACGGTCGGCATGGTCCCGGGCCTCCTGTGGTTGGGAGCGCCGCCAGGCCGCGTGCGCGCGCCACCGCTCGGCCTTCGACACCTGACGGACGTGCCCGACGTCTTCCAGCAGGGCGGCCGCCTCACCGAGGAGACCCTCTCCGAGGTCCGCGTCCCCGTTCAATGACTCGTCGAGACCTCGAAAGAGCAGACATTGGCCAAGTTCGAGCCGGCAGCCGTCAATCTGCCGGTATAGCGAAGCCGCCTCCTCCAGCATCGCGGCGCCGTCCTCGAATCGCCGCTTCTGGTGGATCAGGCCCCGGCCGTACAGGGCATCGGCGATCGTCTTGTTGCTGGCGGTGCGGCGTCCGATCTCCAGCAGCTCGGTGTAGTGGCGGTCTGCCGTCTCGTAGTCGTGAACCGCCCAAGCCAGGAACCCGGAGACACGATGCAGCCGGATCAGGTCGGAGTCGTCCAGCAGCTCGATCGGTACTTCGTCCAGCCAGGAACGTCCCTCCCATCCCAGGTACCGCGAGTACCAGTAGCGGGACAACGCCTCGGCGATCCTGGTCAGCCCGGCCAGATCGCCGGCGGCCTTCAGATGGGAGAGGGCGACCCGGTAGTCGGGGATCTCGACGTCGAGCATGGCGAACGTCGGAGCTTGATCGGGTCCGAACGAGGCAGCGGTCACCGACTCGGCGGAGTCGAGGTACGAGGCGGCATGGCTTGTCACGAACTCGTGATGCCGGGCAGGTTCGAGACGGGCGCCGGCGAGTTGGCGAATCGGCTCCAGCATCCGGTAGCGGATCAGACCGCCCGACCATTCGACCGCGATGAGGGACGCGTCTACCAACCGTGAGATCGATCCGGCGGTGGCGAACGCCAGGTCAGGAGGGGCGCAGACGGTCTGGGCACGTTCGAGGGTGAACGGGGCGGCGAACACGGAGAGGGTGCACAACAGCTCATAGTCCTGCTCCGGGATCAGGCGAGCGCTCCACTCGAAGGCGGTTTCCAAAGCGCTCTCCCCACCGATCTGCTGGAGCAGCCGGCCGGTGTCATGCACACCCAGGCTCGGAATCCACCTCGACACCAGCTCGATGCCGAGCGGGATGCCACCCAGGCGGCTGCACAGCGAGTGAAGTTCCTCGGCGACGTCCGGGCCGGGAACGAAGGTGCGGTCGACGTCGCGGATCCGGTCGATGAGTAGCGCGACCGACTCCTCAGGGCCGATGTCGAGCGGGTCGAGACGGTGGACCAGCTCACCCGGGACGGACAGCGGGACCCGGCTCGTGGCGAGGACTCGGGACGCCCCGGGTTGTGCCAGCACAGCCGCCAACAATCGGCGGACCGGTTCTTTCAGGTGTTCGCAGTTGTCGAGGATCAGGAGGATCGGCCGGGAGCGGATGGCGTCGGCCAGATCTTCCAGGCTGTCGATCTGTTCGCTGGCTCCGGTGACGGAGGCAACCGTGGCAGCCAGCGACCTCGCGCTGTCGGCACCGGCCAGTTCGGCGATCCAGACACCACCCGGCCGGGTCTCCATGACCGCTCGACCGACCTCGACGGCGAGGCGCGACTTGCCGAACCCGGGTCCGCCGGTGACGGTGATGAGACGGGCCTCGGATAGGTGCTCCACGATGGTCTTCAGATCGTCGAGCCGGCCGATGAAGCTGGTGGGGGTTTCGGGAAGGTTGTGAGGTGTGGTCAACGGTGGCTGCGAGCCGAGTGCCGGGTCGTGGATCAGGATCCGCTCCTCCAGATCTCTGGTGGCGTCGCCGGGTTCGATGCCGAGCGTCTCACCCAGCTGTCTCCGCAGAACCTGATACTCCCGCAGCGCCTCGCTCTGCCTGCCGGTGCGATAGAGGGCCAGCATGAGCTGCTCGCGGAACCTCTCTCGAAGAGGATGCTCCCCGATGAGTGTCCTCAACCGTGGGATTGCCTGGTCGTTTCGACCGAGCGCCAACAGGGAGTCGACCTGCAACTCGAAGAGCCCGACCTGCATCTCGTTGAGGCGGACCACCTCGCCGAGCACGAACTCGTCGTCGGCCACGTCCGCGAAGGGGGTGCCACGCCAGAGATCCAGGGCCTTCTCCGCCTGGTCCCTGGCCGTCTCCCAGTCGACTCGAAGCGCGGCCTCTCGCGCCTCGCGGGCCAGCGATTCGAAGAGGGCGCGGTCGTACCGAAACCGGGCTTCGTCGAGCCTGTACCCCATCCCGGTGGTCGCCACCAACCCGGGAAGGCGTTTGCGCAGGCTCGAGATGTGCACGTGAAGGGCGGTGCGGGCGCTCGGCGGGGCGTCGTCACCCCACATCCGGTCCATGATTGTGTCGGTGGAGAGTTCCGCTGCCGGATCGAGCAGCAGGATGGACAGGAGTCGTCGGGGAGCAGGAGGCAGCCGAACCTCGACGTCTTCGACCTCGATGGTCATCGAACCCAAGATCTTGATCAGCATCGACGGATCGCCCGCCACCAGCACCTCTCCCTTTAGTGACGGTTTAGCAGCCGTCCGTACGCTACGTGCCGAGATGTATCGACGAGACGGGAATTCCAGCGCGGGGCCACAGGCAATGAAGAAGGCCTCGCCAGGGCGTCTGCACCGGCCACGCTCTCTCATGCGTGTCGTGTTGGTCTGCCTGGCGTTTGCCATGCTGGTGGTGGCGTGCGGCTCCGGAGACGGTGCTGCGACCACGACCGCTGCCGACTCGGGCGCCACCGGAACAACAGTCGGTCAAGGCAGTGACTTCTTCGTCCGGGTGCAGTACCAGGTCGATGGGGCGACGGCCGACGAGACGCTGTCGGTCCTTGCCGACAACGGCTTCGACCAGTTCGTGAAGGAGCCGGCCGGGGATGGGTTCGATGTGGTCGCTCGCGGGTTGACCGAAGATGGTGCCGCCGCCCTCGTGGTCCGGCTGACCACCGACACAGACGTTCCCTACGCGGGTGTGGTCTTCGAAGAGGACTGACCCGGTTGGGCGGTTGTCGGTTAAACCGTTTGTGCGTGAGTGGGGTAGAGACTGTCCGCCTTTCTCACGCAAGAACGGTGGTTGTGGGCGGGCGGCCGGTTCCGCTTCCTCCCCTCGCGAGGCCGAAGGCCGAAGCCGAGGACGGAGGGGGCGGTTCTGTTTCCTCCCCCAGCGAGCGGAGCGAGTGTTGGGGGAGGTGGCCGAGGCGAAGCCGAGGACGGAGGGGGCGGTTCTCACCAACATAGCTGGGCCCCCCTACCCCAGCGGCTTCGCCGCTGCGGTACTTTTGCGTAGCCCTATCGGGCGCCTGGGACTCGAGTGTGGGCAGACTCGAAAACCAGGACATGATCTGCCGGAGCTTGGTTGTGCGATCACCGAGCACACCACAACTGGCAACCACGTTGTCCTCTCCGCAAAGGGAAGCGCCCCCGGAGGGGCGCTTGGGAGGGAAGGGAGGATGAGTTGTACGTTCAGGATGTCGTTGTCGATGTCTTGAACACTGTCACTATGCACTGCCTGCATGAAGCCAGGGTGAAGGCAACCTAAACAATTGGTGAGATCTGCTGCCCGCTTCGCGGGCAGTTCCCGTTTCCTCCCCCGGCGAGCGGAGCGAGTGTTGGGGGAGGTTGCACCGTGATAGGCGCCAGATGGGTATCGCCGGTCGGTGCGCGGTCCCCTGGCGATCGTCAGGTCGCCCGGGGGGCCGGCTCTCGGGTGTCGGATCCGAGTTTCCAGAGTGCGACGGCAACCCAGATCAGCCACACGAAGAGCACTGTGCCGTAGATGGCGTAGAAGGTGCCGAGCATCGGGCGCATCGCTTCGGAGACGGTGCCGATGACACCGGTCGCCACCCCGAACCAGGCGAGCCCCTTCATGCGAACGCTCTTCAGCATCAGCAGGCCGATCAGCAGGATGCCGATCGTTTGCATCACGCCGATGGCCGAGGGGATCTCATTGAGCGCCAGCAGCGTCTCTGCTCCGGCGACAAACTGGGCCTGAGCACCGCCGCCTCCAGCCAGGGCATAGTGGTCGCTCAGCAGGACCATCGCCGTAGCCCCGCCGCCGGTCGTCGGCCAGGCGAACGACACCGCCCATGAGAGGACGCCGATCACCCCGGCGACGAGCGCCAAGCTTCGGTTGAGGTGTTTCAGGGCGACCGCCAAGGCAAGGAAGATGACGATCATCAGCAGGCTTGGTGCGAGCCAGAGGATCTGGCTGACGATGTAGGTGACTCTGTGCGCGTGGATGTACTCGAGTACTGCCACGCCTCCAGCCGTGGGGGCCGCCGGTGTGACAATCCACACGACCATGGCCGTCAGGTACATGACGACGGCGACTGCCGCACAGATACTTCCGGCTCGGTAGAGGCCGCTCCACCCTGGATCGGATCCGAGACCTTCGTTCGACCCGCCTTCGTCCACCGGCACTGTGGGACCTCCCTCGTCACCTCCGGACACTACATGGCGCGAGCCGCTGCCAAAGGGAAGCGCCCCCGGAGGGGCGCTTGGCTTGGAAGGGAGGATGAGTTGTACGTTCAAGTTCTCGGTATCGATCTCTTGAACACCATCACTATGCACCATCTCCATGAAGGCTGGGTGAAGGCAACCTGAAGAATGGGTGAGATTCCTGAGTGGCTCGCCTTGCGCCCTAGCGCCCGTTTCGCTCGCTTGAGGAACCGGCGTCTCGTCTCCTCCCCTCGCAGGCCGTAGGCCGAGTGTTGGGGGAGGTGGCGTCAAGCTGATGCTCGACGCCGGAGGGGATCGTTCCCACCAACCCAGCCCAGACCCCCACTGCTACCGTGCCTGGATGCCGGCCACCGCCCGCCTGACGCTCGACCGAGACCAGATCCTCGCCCACCGGCGACGCGTGTCGTCACTCGATCATCGTCTCCCGGCAGGGGCCGAGTCGTTGCGGCGTGCCGCGTGGGCAGGACTGACCGACAGCATGCCCCGGGCCGCGGTCCTGTCCATCCACGCCCGTGTGGAAGAGACCACTCCGGAGACATGGGAGGATCCGTCGCTCGTACAACTCTGGGGTCCCCGGTTCAGTGTGTATGTCGTCGCAACCGAGGATCTGGCCGTGTTCTCGTTGGGGAGGCTGCCCGAGAGCGGCGCCAAGCGGCAGCGAGCCGAGAACCTCGCGGCGCGTCTGGACGCACTGCTGGACGGATCGCCACCGGTCCCGTTTGGGGAAGCGGGCCGTGCGCTTGGCTTGAAGGACCCCAACATGCTGCGGTACGCCGCGACCACCGGCACGGTGTTGATCCGGTGGGAGGGTGCTCGACAGCCGACCATCTGGACCGTGCCCGCCCCGGAGATGGACCCACGGGAGGCTCGCCTCGAGCTCGTCAGGCGTCACCTGCATGTGCTCGGGCCGTCCACGCACGACGCGTTCTGCCACTGGGCAGGGATCGTCAGAGGGCGCGGTGAGCCGATGTTCTTCGACCTGGGAGACGAGCTGGTGCCGGTCAGGACGCCGATCGGTGACGCCTGGATCCGCGCCGCCGACGAGGCAGCGTTCCGTGAGGACCCGCAACCGCCCGCACCTGCCAGGCTGTTGCCGAGTGGCGATGCATACTTCCTCCTCTGGGACAGCGACCGCGAGCTGCTCGTCCCCGACGGACCGTTTCGCCCCGAGCTGTGGACGTCACGTGTCTGGCCAGGCGCCGTCCTCGCCGGCGGTGAGGTCGTCGGGACGTGGCGCCGCACCCAAGGCACCGTGACGGTGCATCCGTGGCAGAAGCTGACCAGGCGGTCGGTCGAGGCGATCGAGGCAGAAGTGATGTCGGTGCCGGTGGACGGGCCGATCAGCGTCCGCTGGGACGAGTAGGAACCGTTTGCTTCCCCTCGCGAGGCTCGATCCGTTTCCTCCCCCAACGCTCGCTCCGCTCGATGGTCGACTCCGCGGCGGTCGATGTGAACGCCTCGATACGATTCACCGATGGAGCTGAGTTCGGGTTGGGTACCGAGATCGGGATCAGCACCGATAGGCTCCATGCCCGCGGCCCGATAGGCCTCGAAGAGCTGACCAGCTACAAGTACGTGATCAGTGGCAAGTGGCAGATCCGCAAGTAGAACAAGCCCGTGTGTTCGGTCGGGGTGCCAGTCAGTTCATCACCCTTCCTCGACCCGCAGCCACCGATCCACGGCGAACCACCACACGACGCTCAGCGTCGCCACCAGGGCCAGGGCGAGCAGCCACGGGGCGGGGGCCCACCAGCCCACCACCAGCTCAACAACCGCGGCTGCCCCTAGCGTTGCCATCACCGGTCGGTACAACCCCGGCAGCGTGACTGCGTTCTCGAGCGTTCCCATGATCACGATCAGCGCCACCAGCCCGACGGCCACGGACCCGGCGAGCAGCCACGCCGTCGCCTCGGGCGTCACGGAGTCGCCCGCGTGCTCGACAAGGCTGACCATCGCCGCGCCGGCGGCGGCGATCGCTCCGGTGACCGGCAGATGGGCGGTCATCCACGTGGCGAGCGACGGACCGGGGCGGGGGAGGCGACGGCCGGCGTAGTCGAAGTACGTCCACCAGTAGGCGAACGCGATCATCAACCCGAGCAGCCCGGTGGCGATCACCCGGAACGTGGCCGGTACCTGGGCCAGTCCCGTGACGACCCCGACGATCACCTCACCCAATACGATGATCACAAATAGCCCGAACCGTTCCACCAGCGAATCGGTGGGGACGGTCGCGTGACGCATCGTCGGATCACGGTTCAGCACGTTGGCGCCGATGATCCAGAACAACACCAGCACCGCCCACACGACCGTGCGCGGCCCTTCGGGGACGAATACGCTGCCGGTCATGCCGGCGATCGTCACACCCATGCCGACCAGGTACCGGCCGGCGAGCCCACGAAACTCCTCGGTGTCGAGAAGCCACACCGTGTACCAGAGCCACGTCAGAACCACCAGATAGAGGACGTAGACGACGGCGAACGCGGCCCCGTCGGCACCACCGGCGTTCCCGGTGAACACAGCCAGCACGGCGAGCAAGAGCATCTGGATGAACACGTACAGGCGGGTGCGGCCGTCCTCCCGCCCGTGGAGCTCGTAGTAGAGGGTGCCGTTGAGCCAGGCGATCCAGATCAGTCCGAAGATGACGACGAACTCGCCGACGTTGCGTGCGTCCGTGTAGCCGGCGAGCGTGTGAGCGAGCCGTCCGATGACCACGACGTACACGAGGTCATAGAACAGCTCGAGAAAGCTGACGGTCCGGTCGGTGATCGCCTCACCGTGGCGGCGCGGTGGCAGCCAGAACCGGCGACGGAACCTTGCGAGCATCGAGTCATCGTTGTGCACGAACGAGAACCTCACGGAAGACGAGCGCAGGTCAGGCTACCCCGGGTGATGATCGCGGGGCAGATCCCGACGAGTCGACGACCGTCTCCGCTGGGTCCGGGCTTCCTGAGAGTCACCGGCGATACTCACGCACCACCTGCTCTCGTTTGTCATGTAGCTTCATCGTGAGAGCAAGGAGAGGGATAGATGGACGGCAAGCAAGTGGACCGTCGAAAGGGCATGCCCACTGCCAGGAAGATCTGGAGCCTTGTTTTCGCGATCATCGCGGTAGTCGCGATCATCCAGCAACTCCGAAAGCCGAAGGATGAGAGAACGTGGCACGGGAAGGTCGCGGACTTCGTGCCATACGACTTCCGCATGCCGACACTCGAACGAGTGAAGAGCACCTACTGGAACCCGGATGGTCCCATCCTCTCGGGCAAGGTGTTCGGGGCCGGCTGGGCCCTCAACCTTGGTGCCTTGGCCAGGTGGTTCGCTCAGGCTGACCGGTAGCCGCGCCGTGCGACCTGTGTGGTTTCGTGCGACCACCCGGACATGAGCCGGATGGCGGCCGTCTCGCACGCTTTCTGTCGCAACATCCGCGCCGACCTCCGGGCTCACGATCCGGAGAATCGGCAACTGCATGCCGGGCGGGTGTGAGTTCGAGCGCCGATCCGGCTCACTATGTGCCGATATGCGCGACAGTGTTGTCGAATCCGCTACCGAGGAAGATCTGATGCGCAGCGTGACCTATTCGATGGGCGTCTCACTTGACGGTTACATCGTCGGGCCGGACGGCGACTTCAACTGGACGGCGCCGGACGAGGAGGTCTTTCGCTTCTGGATCGACGAGATACGAGAGGTCGGCGTCCACCTGTTGGGACGACGGCTGTACGAGACGATGCTGTACTGGGAGACCGCCGACCAGGATCCATCGCTCGACGACGCCGAGCTGGAGTGGGCCGCGATCTGGAAGCCGCTTCAGAAGGTGGTGTTCTCTTCAACGCTGTCAGCGGTGCAGGGCAACGCCCGCCTGGCCTCCGGCGGCCTGGCGGAGGAGGTCGAGCGGTTGCGAGCCGAGCCTGGCGTGGGCGATATCGCGATTGGCGGCGCGACTTCCAGGAACGACATATTCTCCACGCGCTGCTGACCCTGAAACAACCCGACCCCGCAGCAGAACTCCTCGCTACCCTCGGAATCGAAACCGGCGACGTACTCCACCGACTGACCGACGACCCACACTGAACGCACAATCACGCCGACCGCCGCCCCACCAATCCACTCCGCGGCATCCTCGAACCGGCAATCTGCGCTCTAGGGACCTCCGGCCTGAACCTGAGGGCGGGCAGGTGTGAGTTCGAGCGCTGAAGAGCCTCGCCTCTACCCCGCCCGACATGTGCCGTTATGTGCGCCCTTGGACTGAGGTCGCCGTGAGCGAGCTAGGGTCTGCCGCTCGCTACCGAGACGAAAGGTCGTAATGAAGGTCGCATACGTTCTCAACACCCCACGGGCCGCCAGCTACAAAGTCGCCCAGATGATCCTCCCCCAATTGGAGGCAGGAACTCATGGGGTGGAAGTAGTCGGCATCTTCTTCTTTGACGACAACGTTTGGGCACTAAGGAAAGGTGACCCGATAGGAGAAAGGCTCGCAGCAGTCGCAGAAGAAACTGGCATGCTCATCATGGCTTGTGACAACTGCGCCCTGGAACGCAATCTCGCCAAGGGAGAACCACGCTGGTGTGATCCCTCAACAGGGCAGGGGCGAACCGAGCCAGGCGAATGTGAGCCGGTAGATATGATCGACGGAGCCACGGTTGGTTGCTTCCCGGACCTGTATACGGCCCTTTCAGGCAACCCACCCGACCAGGTGATCAGCCTATAACCACCACAGACTGATACGGCCGGATCACCGCTATCCGACGCCGCACATATCCGACAATCTGCGCTCTACGCCGGGACCTCCAGCCTGAACCTGAGGCCGGGAAGGTTTGCGTTGGGGTGCTGAGGAGTCTCGGACCGATCCCGCCCGATATGTGCCGATTCCGCGCACTCGCGGGCGAGGTGCGATATCGCCCATATATGGTGATCTGCTTGCTTCAGTCCGAGCACGATCGACTTTGGTGAGATCATGTGTGGTGATGGACCGTTGTTTTGCCAAGTTACGGGCGCACCATTGAGGGTAGGTTGCAGCATCATGAAGGCCCGGCAAAGAGCCTGCGATCTGGCTCAGGTTCATGGAGGGTGCCGTCGGGGTTTTAGCGCGCCGCGAGGATCCAGACGACGATGATGACGTTGATGATGACGCCGTAGAGACCCTGATCGGTTGAGGTCTTCATGTCGCCGTCCCACAGCAGGATGTGCAGGAGGGACACGAGGATCGCTGAGGCGATCGTGACCCAACCTCCCCATCCGGCGGTCAGGAGAATGCCCACGCCGCCGGCGATGAGCGTGGCCGATGTGATCCCAATGGTGATCGCCGCGAAGGAGCGCAACGCGCCGTCGGAGATGCCGGAGGGCAGCAACCGTGCGCCGATGGGCCAAGCCATGGCTGGGCGCAACTCAAACCATCGGAGGGCTTGTCCTACGTACATGAGGTGGACGAGTCCGTGGAAGGCGATAAATGCTCCGGCGGCAAATCTCATGGGCGGGCTCCTCCTGGTCGGCGGTCGACCTTCGACCTAACGCCGTTAGGGATCCTTGCCGACATTGTTGCACCTAACAGTGTTAGGGTCAAGTTTGTAAAGGAGGCGACCATGGCGAAATCGCGGTCAAGGACGGCGCCGCTGACACCGGACCTCATCTTCGAGCGGGCCCTCGAAATCATCGATGCCGATGGACTGGACGCGCTCTCGATGCGCCGACTCGCCTCCGATCTGGGGGTGGAGGCCGCGTCGCTCTACCACCACATCGCCGACAAGCAGGCCTTGATCGACGGCACTATCGGGCGCATGCGATCCGAGATGCAGGTCACGGCCGACCCCTCCGGGGATTGGAAGGACTTCCTAGAGGAGGTGTTCGTGGAGTACCGGCGGGTGCTCACGGCTCACCCCAACATGATGAGCCTCGCGGGCTGGCGGCTTGAGAACGGCATGGAGGACGGCTTGGTCTTCCTCATGGAGATCGGGTTCGGCCTCGACGATGCCGTGGAGCTCATGCAGTCGATCGTGGCGCTGGCGTTTGGCTTCGCCCTCTTCAGCGTCCCCAGGATCCCGGCAGGCAAGAGGGGGTTGCCTCCGGAGATGGCCGAGCGGATGGGAGATTGGCGCGAGGACACATGCAGACGGATGGCACGCCTCATCTTGGAATCGTTTGAGCTCCGCAGGGACTCGTCGCGAAACTACTCGCTGGAGTAATGATCCTGGTCCGCCACGCCGCCGCCCTTGACCCCACAGCAAGGGTGGTTGTGACCCGGCTGGCTCTCCCGTCACCTGGAAAGCGGGGACGCGGCCAGCGCATATTCGCGACCGACCTCGCCTTCCCCAAAGGTATCAAACACGCCCTAGATCCGGCAATCGGCGCTCTAGGCAGGGACCTCCAGGCTGAGTCTGAGGTCGGGAAGGTTTGCGCAGAGGCGCCGAGGAGCCTCAGGCCGATCCCGCCCGACATGTGCCGATATGGGCGGGACGATCTGGGGTTGAGTGAGCGGCTCAGGGGAGGGTGGCGCCAATTAAGCGTTCGGCGTAGACCTCGCCGAACACGCTTGCGAGGAACATGATGGTGGGGATGATCAGTCCCACGGCGGTGTGCATTACGGTTCGTGTGGTGGTGGGTGTGGTTGGGGCGTCCCGGATCTTGTCGTGAAGGAATAGGAGATCGCGAAGCTCCTGGGACTTCTGTGGTGAAAGATCTGTGTAGTTGGGTCCGAAGCCATCGATGCGTTCTCGCAGGCCCCTTAGACGCTGCTCTCGGCCTCTTTGGACGATCCTCTGGACGCTACCGCGCCCGCTCAAGGCGGCTCCGAATAATACGAGGTAGCCGATAAGGATGAACCCACTCCCTAGGGGAATCACGAGCGGCGAGTCCCACGTTACGAGGATCACGGTCAGCACGAGAAAGACAGTGATCCAGAATCCGGCGGCGGATCCTTGGGCGGTCGTTTTCCGGACCGCTTTCTTGACTTCGGGTGAGTCGGCCGGACTCGGCCAGAACAGGTGGTGCTCATACCTGGCTTCTCGGGCCACGAATGCCCATTGGACTACAACCCCCTGGTAGATGACTGTGGCCCCAAAGTCGAACAGGAGCCATGCCAGGAGAACGATGCTTCCGACCGGGAGTTCGCCCATTGCGACGGGAGCCAACCACCAGCCCGCTGTCAGCATGAAGGTTGTCACTACTACACCGAATGCCGCGCTCACCATCGGCCGGTTCCAGAGTCGGAGGGAACCGGCCAGGTCTCGCAGGTCGGACTCCCGCACGATGGTGGGAAGCAGCGGCGTCCAGCCCTCGACGATCCGTCTGACCCTAGGTCCCGACGGAACATCGACTGGCGGACCTATGAAGGGACGGCTCGCATCGAATGCGGCATAGAAGGCGAGGATTACCCCCCACCGACCCCAAGGGATTCCAGCCCACTGTCCGACCACGGCTGTGGCAACAAGCACCAGTGCCAGCCTGATACCAACCCCACCCAACCCGGCAAGCACCACTGCCGTAGCGCTCAAAGGCGCCAGTCCTAGTCGCCGCCGAATCTGATCCGCGAGGTAGGGGACGACAGCCAAATCCCAGCCGTACCACCTCCGGATCTCTTCCACGAGCGTGTCGAACTCGTCACCATGCGGCAGATCCGAATCCGGGGCGATCGGAGGGGACTGATCCGGCCTACCGGGTCTGTCCGTATCCACAGCACCGCCCTCCAACACTCCCGACCTCGACGGTTCCGACATCTGCGCCACAAGCCACCTCCATGATGAGGGCGCCGTCCCGGTGGAACAGCAGGTGGTGGTCGAGCAGCAGCTCAACACCGTGTTCGAGCGTGTGCGAGGCGTTCGTGTCGCCTGTCGCCTGTACCCACGACGCCAGGCCGCGCAAAGGGAGGACCGTCTCTACGAAGGATGATTGGCGCGCCTGGGGGCGCACGTCGCAGTTCCAGCCGCCATCCGGCCACTGCGTTGTCCCGAGCCGATCGGCGAGTGTCTGCAGCCGCTCATCCATCAGGCCCAGCTGCAAACTGGCCCAGAGCACGTTGCCCTTCATCGATCCGCAACGTCGCACCCGGTCGTCCTGTCCCTCGACGTACGGGGTCCAGTTCGGCTTCAGGAACCCCGGCGCGAGGATCCATGTGAACACGAGTTCCTGGACCTGTTTGAGGCGAGGGTCCCCACCGGGATGCCCCCGTTCGGCGAGCTGCACGAGAGCCCAGTGTGCACCCTGCCACTTCCGGTAGACGTGGTGTTGGTCGATGAAGCTGCCTTCGATCACCGTATCGCAGTTCGGACTGGCGCGGACGTCGTCGGCCAGGGCACGCATCTCGGCGATGTTCGGGTCGGCCCCCTCGAGCACGAGCCGAGCCTGATAACGCACAGCGGGATCGTTCCAAGCGCGAATCCACTCAATGGCCTCCATGCATTGAGCCTAGAGGGCCGGCCGGTCCCCGAGAGCTCACGCACCTGTCGCGGAGCGTAGTCTCGTGGCAATGCCGCCCGTGATCGAAGTCGAAGGATTGGTGAAGCGCTACGGCTCGCTGATCGCCGTCGAAGGCGTCACGTTCTCCGTTCAGCCTCAGGAGATCTTTGGCATTCTGGGACCCAACGGCTCTGGGAAGACCACCACCGTCGAGTGTCTCCAGGGGTTGCGGTCGACGGACGGAGGCACCATGTTGGTACTGGGTCTAGATCCAGGTCGAGACGCGAGGGCGCTCCGTGCCCGCATCGGTTCGCAACTCCAGGACTCGGCACTTCCGGACCGAATCAAGGTGTGGGAAGCGCTCGATCTGTTCTCGTCGCTCTCCCCGCGTCCACTCCCATGGCAACACCTGCTCGACGACTGGGGTCTCGCGAGCAAACGCAACGCGAGGTTCTCGAGCCTGTCGGGAGGTCAACAGCAGCGGCTGTTCGTGGCTCTCGCGCTCGTGAACGGCCCTGAGCTGGTTTTCCTCGACGAGATGACGACGGGCCTCGACCCTGCCGCCCGCCGGGTGGCGTGGGATCTGATACGCCAGATCAGGGAGCACGGCGCGGCGGTGGTGCTCGTCACGCACTTCATGGACGAGGCCGAGGAGCTGTGCGACCGTCTCGCCATCATCGACCATCAGAGGGTTGTGGCTACCGGCACTCCCCAGGAGCTGATCGTGAAGTACGGGGGTGGGCTCGTCGTCCGTTTCTCGACCGATGTCGGCGATCTCGGGTTCCTGTCGTCGATACCGGACGTGTCGAGCGTGGAACGAAACGGGAACGATGTGGAGGTGCACGGTGACGGTCCGGTGCTCGCCCTGGTCGCCGCCGCTCTCGTGGACCATGGGATCGTCCCTCTGGACCTGCGTGTCGAGCGTGCCACCCTCGAGCAGGTGTTCCTCACCCTGACCGACGAAGGGCAGGGAGTCGCACAGTGAGGACACTCGCCAAGCTGTCCACAGTGGAGCTCAAGTTGCTGGCCCGCGACCCGCTGACGCTGCTCTTCTCGCTTGCGCTTCCCCTCGTGAGTCTGGTGGTGCTGGGAGGCGTGTTTGGGAACCAGCCCAGCCCCGAGGTGTGGCAGGGCGTAGGACCGATGACCTACTACGTGCCCGCCTACGTCGGACTGGTGATCGCTGCGCTCGCCATCATCAGCCTCCCGACGGCCATCGCCGGTGATCGTGAACGAGGCGTGCTCAAGCGATTCCACGCATCGGGCCTGCCGGCAACGGCGGTGATCGGCGCCCAGGTGGTCGTCCTCTACGTGGTGGCGGTGGTCAGCTCGCTGCTTCTCGTGGGGTTGGCGTCGCTGATCTACACCTTCGAATGGCCACAGTCACTCCTTGGCGTGGTGGGTGCCTTCACGCTGTCGGCGCTTTCGTTGGCCGCGCTCGGTGTGCTGCTCGGCGCCGTGCTGCCAACGGCGCGGGCGGCACAGGCATTCGGCGTCATGGCCTGGTTCGTGCTGTTCATTCTCGGCGGCGCTGGACCGCCCTACGAGGTGATGACGTCTGCGATGCAGCATGTCGCCGACTTCACGCCACTGCGTCACGTCGTGCTCGTTCTGCACGATCCCTGGCTCGCCATCGCGGCAGGCTGGTCATGGGCGATCGTGGTGGGCATGCTCGTTGTGGGTTCGGTGCTCGGGGTGCTGCTGTTCCGCTGGGAGTAACGTCCCATTCTCTGCCCGGCAGCTCTGGTCGTGAAGCCGGCCAGTGCACCTCTCTCGAGTGCCGCTCTGCAGCACGCAATTGCAGAGGCCGGAGGGGCTGGTGTGTAGGCTCGACTGGGTCGAGTGTGAGGGAACTTGAGACGGGCAGTTCTGCTGATCGCGGCTGGTTTGCTGCTCGCGCCGGTCGCCTCGGCGCAGGCTCAGGAAGCATCGGGTACGCCGGGGGCGATGCTGATCATCCTTGACGCCTCGGGATCGATGAACAGGGTCGACGAGGATGGCGTCCCGTTCATCGAGAAGGCCAAGAGCGCAGTCCTGGAGCTGGTCGATGCGTTGCCGGACGACATCGCGGTAGGTCTGCGCGTCTATGGGCATCGCGAACCGAACACGGATCGAGTGCGCGGCTGTCAGGACACCGAGCTGGTCGCCCCCGTCGTCACACTTGATCGTGAGGCGATCCGGTCGGCCGTGGAAGGCGTGACGGCATCGGGGTTCACGCCCATCGGCCTGTCGCTGCAGGAGGCCGCCTCGGACCTGCCCGATATGGGGCCCCGCACCGTTGTGTTGATCTCGGACGGTGAGGATACGTGTGCACCCCCCGACCCCTGCGTCGTCGCGGAGAAGCTGTTCGGGGCGGCCATCGACGTTCGTATCGAGTCGATCGGGTTCTTGATCGACTCGGGTTCGGCTGCCGAACAGCAGCTTCGCTGCATCGCCGAGGTCTCTGGCGGCGAGTACCGGACGGTCGATCAGGCCGACGCACTGGTGGCGTCCCTAGGTGAGGTGGCCGGGGAGTTCCTCGACTGGAAGCCACCGATGACGCTCAACGGTGCTCTGGAGCAGGCTCGAGCACCCGAAGTGCCTCTGGAACTGGTTCCTGACTGGCTGGCCGAGGAGCCGCCGACGTTTGCCCGGGGCCGGTACGCCAGCGTCATCATGCCGGGCGAGACACGGTGGTTTCGGGTCGACACGTGGGAGGGGGAGTGGTTCTGGGCGTTCGCCGACCTCACCGTTCCGCGGGGTTTGGAGACGCCGGGTGAGGTCGAGGGGATCAT
>Ga0307444_1000503_pt1 | contig 18661 bp, 16 predicted proteins | sample SalMarSW160340MG_FD_202145 | JGI IMG/M metagenome (GOLD analysis project Ga0307444, IMG submission 202145) | Salt marsh sediment microbial communities from the Plum Island Ecosystem LTER, Massachusetts, United States - SW1603-40 | ecosystem: Environmental > Aquatic > Marine > Intertidal zone >...
GGCCACAATACCGCTAAATCCATGTTCCACCGCACTCCGCAATTTCTCAAGCCTTATTCCAGTCCCCTTGAGAAACAGATGGTATGATATGGCCGTAAGATCGCTTTGTGGTGCAATAAATCCCTGTTTAAAGGCCTTGGACAGGTCTACTTTTCCCTGCATGCTCATATTTCCTGAACCAATACTTGCATTGAGATTATTGAGAGTCACAAATCGCTCTTTTAAGATGAGGTCAAGAGATGCCCTATCAATGTAATTCCCCGAAAGCATTCCGCCCCCATAGGTGAGGCTCATGGTAACTTCAGGATTATCCAGTTCCCCTCTGGCAGTTACCCTTGCTCTCATATCTCCTGTTAGCAGCGTCTTCAAAGAAAGGCTTTTCTGTACCTCGGGGAGTGCTGCTAAAACGTCCAGGGATAGATCGAACATGGGTTTTTTGAAAATATCGCGTATGCTTCCGGACACTGTAAGCCTCGATGCAGGGGTGTTGCCCTCAATAATAAGCTCATCAACGTGGTCCTCTTGGAGCCTTGCGCTCACCGTGCATCGTGCAAGGCTCGTATTAACCCTGGGGCTGTCTATCCTGCCTTCGGCGATCTGAAGGACGATACGTGCAGATTGCCTTAAAAGGTCTCCCTCCGCCCTGAGATCAAAGCCCTTTACTGAGATAATTAAACCTGAAGAGGCTCCCTCATAACGAATAGAGCCATGGGCAAACTCTAATGCCTTAACTCGAATCTTAATGGGGAAACCAAATGCCTTTTTTACCCCGGACTTCTCCTTTAACCTTGCATCTTTTTTTCTGGCAGGGGTAACAGCACGCACAAGGTTTAACTCTCCGTTTTTGTCCTTAAGCAAGTTGGCCCACGGCTTCTCCAAGATTACTTTCTTGATGGTGAGTGCTCCCTTTAAAAGCGAAGCCCACGATACATTGACACGGAGGGCGTTGAGGCCTGCGATTTCACCGTTATGCCTGTCTTTAAGTGTAACGTTTTTTAAGGCGAGTTCGCCTTTAAAGAGGGAAAAACGAAAATCGCTGAATGAGATTTTCCCTGGAATAACTCCATTTACCTTGCCCTGAATAAGATCCCGTGCATGATCCGTGTTGAGATATATGCAGATCCCGGCAAGAAAGACGAGCACGATACAGAGACAAATAACTGCGCCGATAAAGCAGGTTTTAGCTATTCTTTTCATGGCATGCTTTTCAGCAGATACCCTCTTTTTAATTATGGTTAATCCAGATTTACTATGACCTGTGCCCTGCGTACTATTCAGATAGGGGCTTTATATACGAAAGATCGGCTCGCGGTTTCAGGGGGGTCTTACAGCAGTAAAGGGTCTTTATGGATTTTTCGTGAAAAAAATCGGCCCGTAGAGAATTTCCGCCTCTGAACCGGTATGCTGCGAGTTTATATATATCGCCACCCCACCCAACTCTGGCGGCTCCTCATTGAAGAGTTTTTTGTAATCCTCGTATACATTTCTTGACTCGTTATACCATACCCCCAGGGGATCGGTCTTATCTCTTACCACAATATACTTAAGTTTTGACCAGGCTGTGCTCGTTCCGCTCGTGCCTTTTGGTGTCTCGTTTTCCCAGAGATATCCCAGCATCAATGTATTTACCTTGGCGGGAAAACGAGGAAAAAGCACGTAGAGCTGACCGGCTTGATCATCCGCTTCCTTTTTTCGAAAGTCGCCGCCTTTGGGCAGCATGCGCGCCTGCCAGGACCAATGGATATAAGGATAATCCTTTATGGATGCCTTTAAATCTTTTTTTAAGCCAAAGGAGCTCTTTTTGCTCGAAAGCCTGAGGAAACCATCCTGCAATTCTACCTGAGGCTGACCCACCTTAGTCTCTTTGGTAAATCCCTTAGGTGTATCGCCATCCAGTGCCCATTCAGAGGCAATAATCAGTGCCCCCTTTGGAATAGCGAGTTCTGGTTTTGTCTCCCCGCCGACAAAGTTTGCTGTAGAAAGCATACAAAAGATAATTAAAAATAGGGTGAATTTTTTCATTGTATCCTCCAATCTAAAAGCCAAAGTTAGCTAATGTTACCAGGATTTCAAGATCATACGTGGCCTCGCAAAGACATGCAATGCTAAGGCATTCGGTTCAACTTGAATAAAACGATCACGAGAATTACCGTTCCAATCAGAAACCACGCTGGCCCGAGTAGCAAGAGCCTAAGAGCAGGAATATTCTGTTGACCATCAGGAAGAATATATAGTGAACTATAATTAGCATTTTAATAGTATTATTGCAGAAAAAATACAAAAAAATGCCTTGACAGTATATTTTAAATAGTTTCTAATTTTTATTAGAAAGTTTCAACTCATTAATTTCTTTTATTTGGAGAGTATACATGGTGCTGAAATTTCTCTCTAAAAATGTATAAATAAAATACTGATTATTGGGGAAATAAGGGTTTTCCTTAGGCCATTAGACATACTACACACTGACGCAGCGTTTGCTATCACCAAGTACAAACACCGCAGTTGCCATTCAAGAAATCCCATGCGCATGTCCCAAAACAAGAACTTCTTGGTCCGATCTTGAATTTTTCGGAACAAACGGTTCCAGTTATTGAATTCCCACGTTGTTTCAATAGGTTAAATCACCCTTATTTACATTAAAGCTCCATGTTGATTGATCCTGTGGAAATTTCGGAATTCTAAATTCCGATTACCTTTTCAGCACTCATTATAAAAAGCGAATAATATCAATATGTTGAGGATATGGCACACTTATTGCCATTTATTTACCATATAATAAGCTAGGGGGAGGGCATAAAAAAAGAAGGTGATAGATGGAGGCAAAGAAGAAAGAGGTAAAGCTCAAGGTAAAGACGGGAAAAACAGGCAAGTCCGCTAAATAACTATACTTTACTTTATATTACATTGCACTCCCTAGAAAAGTAAAGGGAATAGTGGAGTACGTAACCGTATAGTAACCCAAAACAAGGAGGTAGAGCTATGGAAGTAACAACAGTTGTCACAGGTGCGTGGAACGCATTCGCTACCAAGATTACGGCATTCCTGCCCGAACTGATCGGGGCGATCATCATCTTCGTAGTTGGTTGGATCATCGCCCGATTGGTGAAAGTGGGCGTTGAGAAGCTTCTCAGGCTGGTGCGCTTTGACACGGCAACGGAGAAGACTGGAGTAAATAAGTTCTTGAAGAAGGGGGAGATCGTCAAGGCCCCCTCTGAGATCGTTGGAACGCTCGTTTACTGGTTTATCATGATCCTGGTGCTCATCGCGTCACTCGATGCACTGGGCTTGCCGATCGTCTCGGATATGCTCAACAGCATCTTCCTCTACATCCCCAACGTAGTGGCAGCGATCATCGTTCTGGTGCTGGGATTTCTATTTGGGAGCCTGCTCGCCGCAGTGGCCAGGACAGCCGCATCCAATGCGGGATTAAAAAACGCTGAGGGGCTGGGCAAGCTTTCTCTTTACGCCATTGTGGTATTTGCAGCATCAATTGCCCTTATCCAACTTGGCATTGGCGAGGAGATCGTAGCCTCTGCCTTTGGACTCGTCTTTGGCGCGGCTGCCTTGGCCCTTGCCCTTGCATTCGGACTGGGCGGAAGGGATGTGGCAGCTGAATACCTGAAGCGCTGGCTCGAGGAGAAGAAGGCCCCGGCCAAGAAATAGACCCTAAGCGAGGGAATAATCGTTGCAGGGTCTATCGAACGCCTTGCAGGGAGAAGGTTCTTCCGTCCCTTCTCCCTGGGGCTCTTTTCCGCCCATTCAGCGGAAAATCCTAAGAGAGAGGATTGATGATGAGACCAAAATTTATCGTATTATTAGTCTTAATTGCCCTATTTCTTATCATACTTATCCAGAATACCCAGGTGGTAACGTTACGGTTGTTTTTCTGGAAAGTAGGTATGTCTCAGATCATACTGATACCACTTACCATGGCAATCGGCTTTGTTGTCGGGTTCGTTGTTTCAAAGGTGACCGGTAAACAACCCACGCAAAAAAAGCTCTGATGCATGAGGTGACAGAGCATCTTATGCGTACGTTATGGGCAGGCGAGATGCCTCAAGGAACGGGGTACACGCCGAAAATTAATAGCGCATTACCTGATTAACAGCGCCTATACGGCGCCAGGGCTTTGCGTGACTCCTACGAAAAACCTGACTTCAGCCATGAAGTTACCACAGGGTATTTGCATTAGATACCGCTACCACAGATCCCGCAATGGGAATCCACTCGCCATGAGGGCATTTTCCGGCTCTCTAACCATGCAATGGATTGCATGAATTTCTCCAGCTTACATAGATAAATGAGAAAAAACTTGATTTACAGTGCGCCTATTTTATAATGGAGGTCTTCGATTTATAGCACAATCAAAGGAGACTACCTCTACACTAATTGAGGTGGTAATTCGGTAATTCAACTATTGGAGAAAACTGATAATGGAAGAGGGCAACCTTGTATTCATGCTTGTATTGCTGGTGGTATTGCTGGTTCTTTCCGCCTTTTTTTCAGGCTCTGAAACAGCGCTGATGGCCATCAGCAGACTTCGCCTGAGGCATCTTGCCGAGACAAAGCCCAGGCGGGCAGGTATCGTGGAACGAATATTAAAAAAGCCGGAGAGACTCATCGGGACCATTTTGCTTGGAAACAACCTGGTGAATGTGGCCATGTCCGCTATCGCGACAGCATTAGCCATCTCCTTTTGGGGAGAGAGGGGAATTGCCTATGTGGCAGTAATATTAACGCTCGTCATTCTCATCTTCGCCGAGATCACCCCCAAGGTGTATGCCAAATATTTCAATGAACGTATATCATTTATTATTGCTCCGATTTTCAACGTGATTATGCTCATACTCAATCCCGTAGTGGTAGCGGTGACCTATATAAGCAATAAGGTTTTATTACTGATAGGCGTTGATGTTTCAAAGATAAAGAGACCTTTAATGACCGAAGAGGAAATCCAAACCTGTATCAAGATGGGGTGGGATGAGGGGGCCATCACCGCAGAGGAGAGAAAGATGCTCTCACTGGTCTTTACCCTGAATGATAAGACCGTGGCAGAGGTAATGGTGCCCAGGGGAAAAATGGCGGTTCTTGACTTCAATTCGTCTATTACGGAGCTATCGAAGATTATCCTGAAAACCGGCTATTCACGATTTCCCGTGAAGAAGGGTTATAATCTTGAAGTAGTGGGCTTTGTGCACGGAAAGGATATCCTGCGGTTTAGTGATGAGAAAAAGCCAGTTTCCCTGAGGAAGATCATGAGGCCTCCCTACTTCGTTTCTGCTGACAAAAAAATCGATGCCCAGCTTCGAAGCTTTCAGGGAAGGAAACTCCATCAGGCCGTGGTGCTCGACAAGGAAGGAAAAGTCACAGGCCTTATTACCCTGGAGGATATTCTGGAGGAATTGGTAGGCAGCATCCAGGATGAACATGACTTGAGTGATTGAATTGCATGAAATATGACCAATAGGCCAAAAAATAGGCCCCAAAAGGCCAGGCTTGAGCATGAGAGTTTCTGGTAAATCAAACTGTAATGAACAATAAAAAAGGAGGGTGAAGATGTTTGAGAAGATTCTGTATCCAACTGATTTTTCGGATGTGTCAAAGAAGGCCATGGGCTACCTTGTACAGTTAAAGGACGCAGGGACAAAAGAGATCGTAGTTCTCCATGTCATCGATGAGAAGGGAATCGATGCCATTTCCCGATATGGGGCTGGGAACGCCGAGGCAGTGATAAGAGAAATAACAAAGGAGGCCATGGAGGAAGGAAAGAAGATAGAGAAAAAATTGATGCAAAGCGGTCTTAATGTGAAGATCAGAATCGAGACCGGAGTCCCCCTGAAAGAAATACTAAAGGTTGAGGAAGAAGAGAAGGTCTCCGTGATTGTCATTGGCTCCCATGGGAAGACCAATATCAGAGAGATGTTCCTTGGCTCTGTATCGGAGAAGGTCATACGGAAGTCTAAAAACCCTGTCCTGATTGTCAAGAGATGAAATATGCGGCATGAGATACATCGGGATTTTTACCATCTCGTGCTCTTGATTTGGGTTACCTTTAATTCATGATCATTCAGTCCATCAGGGCCCAGGAAAGTTAATAAACTCGGTATGCCTGATATAAACACAGCATTAGCCCTCGCAGTTGTCATTGCTACCATGCTTCTGTTTCTCACCGGGAAATTCCCGATTGAGGTAATAGCCCTGTGCGTCCCCGTTGCCCTGACAGTGCTTGGCTTGATCAATCCAAATCAGGCACTCCATGGGTTCGCGAGTCCTGCAACGGCAACAGTTGGCGCCATGTTCGTCTTAAGTGCAGGCCTGGTGCGCACCGGTCTTGTACAGACCTTCTCACGTCGTTTGCACAGGCTAGCAGGAAAAGGGGAATCCAGGCTCATCTTGGTCGTGTGTATCACCATCGCTGCTTTGTCCGCCTTCCTTATTAACACTGCAACGGTGGCCATCTTCATTCCCGTTGCAACGGTCCTGGCGATGAGGCGAAAAATCTCCGTATCTCGAGTATTGATGCCCTTATCCTTTGCGAGCCAGTTCGGTGGGGTATGCACCCTGATCGGGACCTCAACCAATATATTGGTTAATACAATCGCGGTTGAGGGAGGCATGAGGCCCTTCGGCCTCTTTGAGTTCGCCCCCCTTGGAATCACTATGTCGGCAGTGGGCATTGTATACCTTATCGTGGTGGGTCGCCGGTTACTGCCAAAGCGAAGGACCATGGCTGAACAGGTGGACAAGTATCGACTCGCTGATTACCTCACCGAGCTAAAGGTCGGGCAAAAATCTCCGCTCATTGGAAAGACCTGGGACAAAAGGAGGGCATCTCGAGATACCAAGGTGGAGTTAATCAAGGTATTACGCGGTGATAGGCCGGTATCACGACCATCAAGAACCAAGATAAAAGAGGGAGATATCCTCCTCATCCACGGCCATGTAGATAAATTGCTCGCCATGAAGGAAGCATTGGGATTGGGTGTCCAGCCTCATGTGGCGATGAACGACAATGAACTAAGTTCTGACAGGGTTGGGCTCATCGAGGTGCTCATATCGCCCCAGTCAACCTTCAAGGGGCGCACGTTACAGGCCTCTGGCTTCCTCCGGCGCTTTCAATGTGTGGTGCTTGCCGTGCAGCGGCGCGGCAAAATCCTGCGGGATCGGTTGACGGAAATCCGCCTTGAAAGCAGCGACACTTTGCTTCTTCAGGTGGACAAAGAGAACGTCTCTCGACTCCTGAAGTCCAGTGACGTGATTGTGACAAACGAGCTGACTGAACTATTCCTCCGAAAGGATCGCGCCACTGTTGCCCTCATCATATTCTTTTTGGTTCTTGCTCTGATCGCTTTACACATTGTACCCCTCTTGATTGCCGCGCTGCTGGGCGCCGTAGGGATGGTGTTGAGTCGCTGTCTCACGATCGAGGAGGCATACGAGGCAATCGACTGGAGGGTGATCTTCCTTCTTGGTGGCATTATCCCAATGGGGGTCGCGCTCGAACAAAGCGGGGCAGCCCTGTGGCTCACTCAGTCCATATTGGCACCTCTCGCCGGCTCCGGACCTCTGGTAGTTCTGGCGTCATTATATCTGGTCACCGCCATATTCACGGCGGTTATGTCAAATAACGCCTCTGCGGTAATCCTCGCGCCTATCGCTCTGTCACTCGCATCATCCATGCATGTGGATCCCCGTCCGTTTTTGGTAGCGATTACCTTTGCGGCGTCAACGAGCTTCGCAACTCCTATAGGGTACCAGACAAACACCATGGTCTATGCACCCGGAGGATATCGCTTTACCGACTACACTCGAGTAGGCGGCCCATTGAACCTGGTCTTCATGGCAGTAGCGGTGGTAGTTATTCCGATGCTCTGGCCCTTTTGATCGTTACCTTTTCTCATGGCCAAGTTAAGCTCTTCCTGTGCCCTGTATCTCCCCCCCCTCACACCGCCGAACTCCCTTGCCTTATGATATTCTGAGCTTGCGAATTATTCGCGCCTCAGCAGTACATCAGTTCATCCTGTAGAAATAGAGCGAGAGGAGGTTTGCCCTCCAGGTTTCCCGGATGAGAATCGAAGCCAGAGGTACCCCAAGGTGCCTGAGAGGACAGATGAGAGAATGATACCCGTTTTAGCCATGAGGATCGCCTCTGGGCAATTAGTGAAAGAGAGTTCTGCTATGAAGATGGACATGGTGAACCCGATTCCACCCAGGATTCCAACCCCGGCGATATGACGCATCTTAACCCCGGTTGGCATAGAGACAAGGCCAAGGCGAAGGGCCAGCCACGAGGCGCCGGTAATTCCGATGAACTTGCCCAGCATAAGGCCCAAGAGCACTCCCAGCGTTACGGGATGTGAGAAGCTGGCAATGAACGAGTCAAGATCAATGGAAATTCCGGCGTTCGCAAGGGCAAAAATCGGTATAACCAGGAGGGCCACCGGCAGATGGAGTAACCGCTCCATGCGCTGCAAGGGGGCCTCGGTCAAATGCAGTTCGTCGTCCAGTGCCTGGAGCATTGAGTACTGCTCAATGTTAGAGAGGATGCTTTCTTTGGGGCGGTGGCTGGCCTCAAAGCGGTCCATGATCTCTTGCACCCTCGCAACGAAGAGCTTCTGTTTATAGCGAGCCCGCGCTGGGACACAAAGGGCCACCAGGATACCGGCAATGGTTGCATGGACGCCGGAGTAAAACAGAGCGAGCCAGAGGAGTATTCCCGCTATCATATAGGGAAGGCCCTTACGGACCCCACTGAGGTTAAAGGTTGCAAGCACCAGGAGCAGCGCTGCTGAGAGCGCCAGGGCGGTGAAACTAATGTGTTTTGTATAAAAGACCGCGATTATCAAAACCGCGCCCAGATCGTCTACGATTGCAAGGGCCACCAGGAACATTATCAACTGCTGGGGGACACGCCTGCCTAAGAGCACAAGGGCGCCTACACAAAAGGCAATATCCGTGGCCATGGGCACTCCCCAGCCCCGGGCGCATTCCCCCGAGGGATTGAGCATATGGTAGATAAGCGCTGGAAACACCATACCTCCCACAGCAGCTATAATAGGCAATGTAGCCTGCCGCGGGGCTGACAGTTCTCCAACGCGGATTTCTCGCTTTATTTCAAGGCCTACCACAAAAAAGAAGAACACCATCAGGCCTTCATTGATCCAATGCACCAGGGAGCGCTCAAGGCTCCAACCATGCACGTTGAATGATATGGAGGTATGGATGATGTGTTCATAGCCTTTTCCAAGCGGGGAGTTGGCCAGCAGCAGTGCAAAAAGGGACCCAATCATGAGAATGATGCCACCGGTAGTCTGTTTATGTATGAATTCCTCGAAGGGAGTGATGAGGCGATCAAATCTCCTCTCCCAAGGGTAGAAGATCTGTCCGTCTAAAAACCAACTCTTTTTACGAAATGACTTTTCTTGCTCATGTAATTCCATTGGCGCTTCTCTTTATGGCGAATTACTTTGATAATCCCTTATCGAAATGCTAAATAGATACGTTATAGAACAATCTTTTCAGCTCTGAGATAGGCTATGGCACCGAAAAAAAGCACCCTCCCGTTTGTGCTGATAGTGCTATTCGCCCTCTTCCTGGCGATTGGCATTAACCTGGGAGAAGTATCCTCCGTCTTGGAGAAGGCTATACGGGTTTGCCTCAGCTGCATGGGAATAGGGTAATGCTCATTCTGCGGCGATGGATACAGATTCTCGCAACCGTTCTGAGTAATGCCTACTGGAAATTTCCTTTTACCAAGGGCATATACCAGGGCAACCTCAAGGCGGTGTGCGTACCGGGGCTCAACTGTTACTCCTGTCCCGCTGCAACAGGCTCATGCCCACTCGGAGCCCTCCAGAACTTCATGGCTACGCTGCGGCCACGGTTCGGGGCAGGGCACACGCACTTCGGCCTCTATGTCATTGGCATGCTGGGCCTCATAGGGAGCCTTGTGGGGCGTATGCCGTGCGCGTGGTTATGCCCTTTTGGCTTCCTTCAGGAGTTGATCCACAAAATCCCCTCACCCGAATTTGAGATCCCTAAACCCTTGACCTACATCAAATATATCCTGCTGGGGCTCTTTATCTTTATCCTGCCTCTGCTCGTAGTGGATGAGTTTGGCTACGGGATCACCTGGTTCTGCAAGCATATCTGCCCTGCCGGAACCCTGGAGGCGGGTATACCCTTAATGTTGCTCAAGCCCGAACTCCGTGAATTGATCGGGATCCTGTTTCACAGCAAACTACTCATTCTGGCCTTATTTCTCGTATGGATGGTAGTAAGCCGCAGGCCCTTTTGCCGGGTCGCCTGCCCTCTCGGGGCCATCTACTCGCTCTTCAATAAAGTCAGTGTGTTTCGAATGACCCATGATCCCGACAAATGCACCCTGTGCGGGGCATGCTATCGCGATTGTCCCATGGGCGTGAAGTTCTATGAAGACGCAAACCACTATGACTGTATCAGGTGCTTGAAATGTTACCAGGAGTCGTGTCGCTTTGGGGCTATATCCTATGAAGTAGCCGGTATACCCCTGCTAAAAGCCCTCAAGAGAACGGCAGAAACGGATGCTCCTATGGAATAGCAACGGCTACGTATCTCCCTTGGACAAGGTCAGCCACGCACGAGGTTTTGCAAATTGCACGGAGCTTGTTGTCGGCTCTTGTTTCCCTCTACTTTAGAAATTCATATATCTTGCGCTCCAGATACCTTTCGGTTCGTTTTCCGACTATCTTCTCAACCACCTCACCGTCTTTGATGAAAAACAGCGCCGGTACGGCAATGATGTTATACGTGTGCACTGGGCTGTCTCCGGCCCAGTAGATCGGAAAGTTTACCCCTGCCGTGTCTACAATCCGCTGCATTGCCTCTGGCCCATCCACATCAAGGCTGATACCTATCATTCTAAGGCCGCGGCTTTTATACCGCTCATAGAGACTGTTCAAGATTGGCAATTCCTTTCTGCATGGGCCACACCAAGCAGCCATGGCCACAATCATACACTGACAATCCTTACTGCTCATCAGGGCATCGAGGTCTGTTGGTTCTATCCGCTCAACGATAATCCTTGAGTCCGCCTGGGGATGACCACAGAAAAAAACGCCGAGCATTAAAATAGTTGAAGCTATGAGCAATACCCGTTGTATTTTCAAAGCATAATCCCTATCCATTTATGATTCAACCCCATCTCTATGCTTCCTGTACACCTCTTCATGGAACCTATCTTATCCACGGTAATTGTGTAGGCCAAAGAAATCTATCATTTATCTCCTCAGCTTCTCAAGCGCCCCTACCAGGCCCTCGAGAGGAGGCCTGATGTTGATATCTCCAACGTTGATATATCGAATGATCCCGCCCTTATCGATGATGAAGATCGCCCTCTCGGAAATACCATCGGAGCGCAACACACCGTAGGTATCGGCCACCGCACCGTGGGGCCAGAAATCAGAGAGCACGGGAAACCACAGCTCCCCCATCTGGTTGGTCCAGGCGAAAAGCGTAGGGATATTATCCACCGTAATCCCCAGAAGAACCGCATCATGGGTATCAAAGAGATCCTTCACGATATTGTATCCAGGCCACTGATCGGAACACACCGGGGTCCATGCCGCAGGGACAAAGGAGAGCACCACGTTTTTCTTTCCCCGGAACTGGCTCAGGGTGATTTGATTTCCGGCGATCGCCAGGAGCGTGAAGTCAGGGGCAGGCTCACCTACCTTCACCTTGAGGGTGCTATCAACGGGCTTGAGGTGTCCAGGATTATAGATGTTATTCTTAAATGCTTCTGAGCGGGCCAAGGCGGTGGTGCTCATAAGGGCGATCGATATGCTCAACAGGATTATCATACCTATACCGGGTCTTCTCATTGCGCACCTCCTTTATTCAATCCCGACAACTGCACCACGGACTGGAGGAATTGTTCGGCTCCCCCGAAGCCCCCGAGCTTGGAGTAGAACACCTGATGGGTCCCATCGGCATTGATCCGGACCCCGATAAAGTAAGGGGTCCTCACCTCTCCAAAGCCCTTGTGGAACGCGAAGTCCTCATCTGGAAATAGCGGAAAGGGAACCGTGTAGTTCTTCCTGAACACCTCGACCTCGAACTTCGTGTTGCCCGCGCCTAACCCTATCAATTTGATCTTTCCCTTGAGCGCGGGGTTATTCTCTATCAAGGTATAGAGCCGGCTCACCTCCGGCGCCTCCCTCTGACAGTAGGGGCAGTACATGCTGAAAATCTCGATAATTACCACTGTGGCCTTGATCTGGGGGATTTTAAAGAATTCTCCTCCTTTGAGGCCCAGGTAATCCTTATCGGCGTCTCTGGGGGTAACGGGAATGCTGATATTGGGGAGCACATCACCTTTTTGTGGGGGACCTGTAGCAAAAGAAAGGGTAGCGAGAAATGCCAGAGAGTATGCCATTGCCAGCGTGGCCATACGAATCGTTTTTGATGTATAGCTCATGAAGTTCTCCTATTTTCATGGTTGTGGTAATGTGAAACTGGATAAAATCTATCCGTCTCTTCAATACGCCTTAGAACTCGCGGAGTGTTATCGAGATCTTGCCATGTTTAAGACAGGTTCGTGTGATGACCTTTCCAATCCGAAATAGAAAGATAGAGGGAAGAGGAATCAGTTTGCTGCAATCTACTGTGGGCATTGAAGAGCGCAGTATATAATTGTTAGATAATAGTTGCCTTTTCTTCAACTGTATTAAAATAGTATCAGATTTCAATGTAATAATCAATCAACAATTCAGGAAAGATCGTGGACCATGGTTTATACAAACAGGGATTTGTCTCTTAGACTTGGCACAAATATTGTTTTTCAAGTGTCCATCAATTGTAAATAATCTACTACTTGACTTCTCGCGCAATATCTCTCAATATAAAAAGAAATATGTACATATAACGACTATAACACTAATGATGTATAGAATTCCTATCCTTTCTCCTATCACAAAAGAGTCACGAATGAAATTTTCTCCTTGAAACTGGCTTTCACAATCAGGGAATTCGTCCATTTCTACCAGGCTATAGAAAGGAAAGGCTCATGTTTGGTCAATATGATATTCCCATACGAATTGAGCAAGAGGGAATCACGGTCTCCGTTCAAAAAGAGGGGGAGAACGTTTTTTACATGAGAGAATGCCTTGGGGAGAGCACGGAGAAAATCCTTGTTGCAGGCTCCGGTAAGCTCCTCCTTAATCCCGTAGAGCCGGTAAACAAACCCAAAGCACTCGCCTCGCATCTACTCATAGAGTTTGAAAAGACCATGCAGGTTGAACCCAAAGGAACAATGAACATCTTCCTGACCTTTCCGGTAGAGATCGCGGTCTTTATGCCGTCAAACGAGGAGTTCGAGGTCATTGACGCCTTTACCCTGGCGAGACAAAAATTCACCCTGTACGGTGACCCCATAAACGGTGTTATCTGTAAGTATTGGAAAAGCAGGATATATACTGCTGAGCCATCGCTTAATCGCATACAAGAGGGGATCGTTGGTCTCACCATCACGAACACAACCACCGGCTGGGTTGAAGTAACCAAAGCGGTATTCAATGCCTATGGAATGAAGATCTTTTACGACGACGAAAAGCTCTCAATAAAGGCCAACATGAAGCTTAAGGTCGGAGGGAGCGCGGAAACTGAGTGTATGAATGAGCCCCTTGTAGAAGGAATGACCAAATCGTTGGAGATGTACACGGTTCGAAAGCTTAGCGTTACTAAGAAAAACTTTATCATGGAGTCTGGACTATGATGCTCGACAAGGTTCTCTACCGTAGCGTTACCGTGTTTGATCTTATGGTGGTGGCGATTATCCTCATCATCGCCATTGTAATAACCAAGGCGCTCTCGCTGTATCTCAGAAGGTTTCTCAAGGAAAAGGTCAACAGGGGTCACCTGGAGATCTTCGTGAAGATCACCTCGTACAGCATCTTTATTGTTGCTTTGCTTATTATTCTCCCGCTTATCGGGGTAAAGCTCTCAGGGTTGCTGGTTGCGGGAGGAATTGCTGGGCTGGCCATAGGCTTTGCCAGCCAGAGCGTCATAGGGAACCTGATCTCAGGGCTTTTCCTCATGATTGAAAGGCCAATCGCCATCGGCAATGTGGTAAATATAGACGGGACCGTAGGGATTGTGGAGGATATCCGGATCATCTCGACTACCCTGAGGACCTTTGACGGGCCGTTTATGAGGGTACCCAACCAAAAGATCTTCACCGCGAACATCACCAACTATGCCCAAAACGTAGCCAGGAGGTTCGAGTATGTGATCGGAATTCGGTACAGCGACGATGCCGATAAGGCTATCGAGATTATCAAGAAACTCATCGAAGAGCACCCTCTCACCCTCATTAGTCCGGCGCCCATGGTGTTTGTGGACAGCCTCGGGGACAACTCCGTGAATATCATCGCGAGGATCTGGGCCCCAGCCACGGAGTGGTTTGGGGTGAAGACGGAGCTTTTGTGGAAGATAAAACAGGCGCTGGAGAAAGAAGGCATAGAGATTCCATTTCCCCAGCATGTGGTATGGTTTGGCGATAAGAAAAGAGCGCCACGATTCGAAGTACCTGAATCAGGCAAAAACTCATCCGGTGAAACTTTGTAAGAACGGCTCTGAGGGCAAACACAGGACCTTGCTGATAAAAATAGTGTGCCTTCACTCAGGTTACTTTTTACCGGTCGAGTGAAAGATTCAGACCCGGTGCGGAAAATATCCTGTACATAACTCCAAGCTTTTTCCATAGCATCATGAATTAGATACCTAACTTACGGATAACCTTTCAGGCTATGCAAAGGAAAATTCTTCAAATTATAATCCTGCTCCTCGTGGCATCTGTTTGTCTGAGCGGATTCTTGATTGCGAGACATATCCTGCATCTCCCATTCAGGTCTACCAATAATACCCTTCATAAAAAGAAGTCGACCTTTACCCTTGATTTTCTTATACCGAGCGGCACGCATCTTGATGAAACAATTACCATTGGTGAGGTAATCGTGATTCGGTTTACCAAGGAAAAATCGCCATACGAAAAGGTACTGCGGGCCTTTTTCGATCTCATTCCTCACCGATATCGCTTTTTGGCGAATCTATTCCTGTTTTTATTCTGGTTTCTCTGTTTCATGACCTTCTTCAGGGTATTTACCTTTATGGGGTATGGCAGATCATTTCGAGTAAGCCTGCTTTTTGGAGGCATAACCTATTATTTTATGCCCGATTTTTCGCCAGGAAAGGGTGATGATATACTCTTTATCGGCCTCCCTGTTCTTATTATCCTGCTTCGTGCATACATTCATAGGGAGAAAGAAAGGAGAAAGGTGCGCGGTATTAATCATTCTCGTGCTATTAAAACAGGGTAAAACAAATTAACTGCCGCGATTGTTTATTCCCTTGAAAAGGAGATGATGAGAACTATTGCATCTCTGATTGTATAATCGGGTATTTAAAGGACTGTAAGGATATCATAAAAGGGACACTGTTATTATGCATAACATTCATAAAAGGAGGTACACTATGCTGAAGCTATTCAGAAAGACTGCAAGGAAGGTTGGCCTGCCCCCGGGCACCCTTGTCCAGGTTGAGGAAAAGAAGGCCGAAAAGGTGAAGATCAGCCTCATCGACTATGATGAGGCCCAATTTCAGGAGAAAGAAGCGGCAACAATTGAGGAATGTTTTCCCTTCAGAGATAAACCCTCAGTCACATGGATAAATATAGATGGCATTCACCAGGCAGATATTTTAGAAAAAATCGGAGCCCATTTTGGTATCCATCCCCTCATTCTAGAAGACATTATGCATACAGTACAACGGCCAAAGATAGAGGAATTCGAGGGTCATATCTTTGTGGTGGTAAAGATGATTTACTTTGATGACAAAAAAAATGATATAGAGGCAGAGCAACTCAGCATAATTCTCGGTCCAAATTTTGTGATCTCATTCCAGGAGAAAGAAGGAGATGTGTTTGATCATGTGCGGGAACGAATCAGAAGAAACAAAGGTCGTATTAGAAAAATGAAGTCTGACTATCTTGCCTATGCCTTGCTGGATACTATCGTTGATCACTATTTCATCGTCTTGGAAAAACTTGGGGAAAAGATTGAGGGCATGGAAGAGGAGCTGATTACCAAACCAACTCCTGAAACCTTACAGTCCATTCACACCTTAAAGAGAGAGCTGATATTCTTGCGGAAGTCGATCTGGCCGTTACGCGAGGTAATAAGCGTTCTGGAAAGGGGAGAATTATCCCTTATCCATAAATCTACAGGCATATATCTCAGGGACGTCTACGATCACACCATTCAGGTCGTTGATACCGTAGAGACCTTCAGGGATATGGTTTCCGGGATGCTTGATATCTATCTTTCAAGTATAAGCAATAAAATGAACGAGGTGATGAAGGTGTTAACGATCATTGCCACCATATTCATTCCCTTAACTTTTGTAGCAGGCCTTTATGGCATGAATTTTAAATATATACCAGAGCTTGAGTGGCATTGGGGGTATTTCGCTGTTTTATTTTTAATGGTTATTATAGGTTTCGTGATGGTCATGTATTTCAGGAATAAAAAATGGTTATAGGAGGAGGCTACTATGGGTGGTTTATATTTTCTATTGCCCACGTTGCTTGTGATCTTCATCTCTTTTCTCGTAATACGAGCTGCCGCTGTTGCCTTGATGATGACAGGAATGGATGAGAAAAAGGCAAAGTTTCAGGCGCTATCCGCTTTCTCAGGAACGGGATTTACCACTAAGGAAGCAGAATCTGTCATCAATAATCCCAAAAGGAGGCGGATTGTCACGTGGCTCATGATTATGGGTAACGCAGGGATTGTTACGGTTATTGTAACGGCTACATCCTCCCTTGTCACCAGCAAAGGCTATCAACTGTCCCTTGATATCTTGCTCCTGCTTGGGGGGATATTTTTGATCTACAAGATCGTAACGCACAAGGGATTTATAAGAAGATGGGAGAGCTTCATTGAGGACAAGTTCGTCAAATCCCGCACTTTTGAGGAGGACGTGACAGAGGATCTGCTCCATTTCATCGAGGGCTATGGCCTTGTGAGGGTAATAGTGACGGAGAACTCCCCCCTAATTAAAAGCTCTATTGCAGAGCACAAATTGACGGAGAAAGAAATATTGGTTTTGGGTATTGAGCGAGGAAAAAGTTGGATTCCTATTCCAAAACCAAAGGAGACAATTCAAAATGGGGATAAGCTTGTTGTGTATGGTTCTCTCAATGTCTTAAAGGGGGTTTTTAGTGAGCAGTAATGACAACACAATTAAACGAAGGTCAATCAAATTTAATCCAATACGTGGGATTAAACCATTTTTTCTATTTACCAAGGTCATGCCATGACATTTACTGTTAAAGATACATTAACTGAAGCGGAAGTCCAATCCGGTCTTAGGGCCGTTATAAGGGATGGGTTAGCAAGCCAGGTCATGGTGACATTTACAGGGGGCGTTTTCCTTGTTGCATATGCACTCAAGCTCGGCGCATCGAATGTAACAATTGGCCTTTTGGCCGCTATTCCCCCTTTGACACAGCTCATTCAGATACCCTCGATACTGATAGTTGAAAGGATTCGGAAGAGGCGGCTTATCAGCATGCTTGGATCAGCCTCGAGCAGAATATTCTGGCTGCTGATCGCGGTAAGCCCTCTCATACTCCCGTTAGGGGCGGGGCTAAAATTTTTGATCATCGCAATACTCCTTAACGGAGCATTTAGTGCGGTATCCAACATCAGCTGGAACTCGTGGATGAGGGATCTCATACCGCAGGACCGGCTGGGGTCTTTCTACTCCAGAAGGATGAGCCTATCGATCGGGGTGAGCATCCCCTTAGGCCTTGCCGCAGGACTCTATATCGACTACTGGAAGAGGATCTTTCCCAACTACGAGATATACGGCTATTCAGCGCTCTTTTTCCTTGGATTCCTGGCGGGTATGCTCGGCGTGTATTTCATCTCGAGCATACCGGAGCCGCAAATGGCCCCCGTGAAAGAAAAACTTCACTTCTTCAAGATGATCCTTCAACCATTCAGGGACGCAAATTTTAAAAACCTCATTATGTTTCTTGGCTCCTGGAATTTCGCGGTTAATCTGGCTGCACCCTTTTTCACCGTGTACATGCTGAAAAGATTGCAAATGAATATGTCCTTTATCATTGCGCTTATGCTGTTGAGCCAGATCATGAATCTGGCGTTCTTGCGGATCTGGGGAAAATTCACCGACCGCTTCAGCAATAAATCGGTGCTCGGGGTAAGCGGTCCACTGTTCATCGCGTGCATCCTCGCCTGGACCTTCACCACCCTGCCCGAGAAATATATCTTAACGATTCCCCTTTTGGTGGCCATACACGTGTTCATGGGTATCTCCACTGCAGGGGTAACCCTGGCCTCGGGAAATATCGGCCTTAAGTTGGCACCCAAGGGACAGGCAACTGCCTTTCTCGCCGCCAACAGCGTGGTCAACTCCCTCGCAGCAGGCATTGCGCCTATCCTCGGAGGGAAGTTCGCGGACTTTTTCGCGGGACGTGAGCTTTCCTGGACGCTGAAGTGGACAAGCCCTGGAAGGGAACTTTTCCTCCCCACCCTTAACCTGCAACAGTGGGATTTCTTCTTCTTCTTTGCCTTCCTTATAGGGCTCTACTCCATACATC
>Ga0307444_1000504_pt1 | contig 18644 bp, 18 predicted proteins | sample SalMarSW160340MG_FD_202145 | JGI IMG/M metagenome (GOLD analysis project Ga0307444, IMG submission 202145) | Salt marsh sediment microbial communities from the Plum Island Ecosystem LTER, Massachusetts, United States - SW1603-40 | ecosystem: Environmental > Aquatic > Marine > Intertidal zone >...
TAATACAACATTGCATAATATCGGGGCGTAGCGCAGTCTGGCCAGCGCACAGCGTTCGGGACGCTGGGGTCATGGGTTCGAATCCCATCGCCCCGACCATTCTAAAAACTACCCTTTTATTCTCAGAAAAAATAAAATTCGATAAAAAATTCCATCCAGGGGTTTAAGTCAATTAAAGTCAATTAATATATATTAAAGTAAATTTCTTATTTTGTATTTCGTCGATCCAAGACCGATCTTCTCGCCATGTACAAGCTGTACGGACCAATCGACATCGATAGCTTCCCGCAAAACATCTTTGCTGTTCGCCTCCATCAGAAGGTCAACAGAGGCTTTATCCACCGCCACCGGATCGAGGGAAGCGAGGATTCCTAAATCATCAGCGATCAGTTTGCCATTTTTCGACATGCAATCGCAATCTTTGGTGATCTTGACGAGGTAGTTTATGAAACCAGCTCTATTTTTCAAACACTTCAGGACTGCAAAGGCATATTCGGCCATTTTTTCTTGAACACGCAATGTATCCCCATCCCAACGCATCTTGATAGCTCCAACATTGCACACCACGAGGCATTCTCCACATCCGATGCATTTTTCGTCGATGATTCGAGCGCTTCCCTCTGCCTGTTCTATGGCATCAACTGGGCAATATTCCATACAGACCGAACAGTTCGTGCAAACTTTGGCTTTTACCCAAGGATGAACATCGGAATGCTGTTCGAGCTTTCCTGCACGTGAAGCACATCCCATCCCCAAGTTTTTAATGGCTGCACCGAAACCGGACAGGATATGGCCAGTAAAATGGCTTAAGCACAAAAGCATATCAGTATGAAAAAAAGTGCTGGCGATTTTTGCCGACTTGATGTGTGTGAGATTCACTTCCACCTCGCCACTATCCCTGCCGATAAGGCCATCTGCGATGATGACGGGGATCCCGAGAGTATCCAAAGAAAATCCATGCTGTGCAGCCAACTGGATATGCTCTACAGAATCTGATCTTTTGCCGAGATACAGAGTATTCGTATCGGTCAGGAATACCTTGGCTTTCCTCTTTTTAATCTGTTCTATCAAATATATCAACCATGGAGGTTTGATGTACCCGGTGTTCCCCTTCTCTCCGAAATGGATTTTAATCCCCACGAAGGAATCTTGATCGATGACATTATTTAATCCAAGAGCCCCATACATCCTTCTGGTTTTATCAGCCAGGATTTCATGGCCATCTTTCTCCGATGCAGGCAAAAAAAACACTTCGCTAGGCATTTTTTAACCTTCGCCTTTTTTGTGTCGAATCTTCTGAAAATCAGATTCTGTTGTTCGGATATTGGATTTCGATTCCCACGTATATCCGATGGAAGCAAGAGCTCTTCTCAAAGCATCGAGTGCAAAATAAACTTGGGAAAAGGTGAGGTTTCCCATATGCCCCATACGAAATACTTTTCCCGCCAAATGGCCAATTCCTCCTGCTACGATAACTCCGTTTTCTGCAAACGTTTTGCGAAAAATCCCATCCTCGATCCCCTCCGGGTAACGCACGACACTCAGAGTATCCGCAAGATATCGATCTTCCGGAACGAAGAAGAAGCCCAAATCGAGCAATTCCTTTCGGATGATTTGGGCCATACGGCGGTGACGACCGAATCTGTTTTCCATCCCTTCCTCAAGTATGATCTTTGTGCTCTCATTGAAAGCTCTGACCTCATTTACACAAGGAGTGGAAAAATATTTAGATGGATCCTTCATGACCGGCAGCCAATTGAGAAGGTCCGCATAATAAGCCGGAATGGCCTTCAAACTCTTTCTTTTGTTCATAACTCTTTCAGAAACAACCAGTACGGCTAAACCTGGAGGAACACCAAAACACTTTTGGGCCGCCGTCAAAACAATATCAATCCCCCAATCATCCATGCGTTCCTCGATCCCCCCCGTGGCGCACACGCCATCCACGATAAAAAACGACTCGCACTCGTTGATGATTAGGGCATACTCATCAATAGGGGCACAAATTCCTGTGGCTGTATCCACATGAGTGGCCACAACTGCCGTATAGTTTTTTTGGGAAATCCGGTCCCTGAGCACCTCGGGCTCGACAGCCTTCCCCTCCTCGCTCTGAAGAAGATCGCTGTCCAGTCCAAAGCTTTGGGCGATTTTATTCATTCTCTGACCAAAAAATCCTTGGGAAAGAATCAATACCCTCTCCCCTTCGGCAACCGAGTTCAACAAGGCCATTTCCATGGCCAACGTCCCCGCTCCCGCAACGATAAACGGTTCCCCTTTCTGGCAAAAAACGATGTTTTTCAAATTTTCCAGGGCTTCTTTTAATTCAGAAACATGAACGGAGCTTACATGAGAGACGGTGGGCTGGGAAAGTGCATTCAGGATCCGCGGATGGATGGGGGTGGGGCCTGGGATAAGAAGCAATTTTTCTTGGTTCATTGGATCTCGCTTTCAAAAAGATACTCCCTCATTTTTATCGATATTCCGCGATAAATCAAGAGCCTCCAAAGAGGATTTTTGCAATTTTTTGTTCCAGTTCTTCGACCGTATGGACCATTTCTGCCTCAGAAAATAAATCCAGATCCTTCCCATGGCCCAGAATAAAAACGATTCCAATCCCGGCCTCTTTTGCTGCTTTCACATCGAAATGGGAGTCCCCGACAACACAACAATGCTTTTTCTCGATGCCTAGTTTCTCGAGAACAAACAAAAAAGGAGCTCCCGATGGTTTCCACAAACCCTCTTCTCGGGAAAGCACAAAATCGAAATTCAACCCGAATTTGTCGAGGAGATAGTCGACATTTTTACGAGAGTTATTCGTAACAAGAGCTTTTTTGATATTCTTCTCCTCTAAAAAGGCCAAGAAACTTTCCATCCCCTCCTTCAGAGTGGCCTGAGCTGTCGCCTCCTCTTCATACTTTTCCAGTATAGCCCACTTCCTGGATCTTTCCGGTTCCTCGAGGTTTTGGATATAGGTTAATATGGGTTTCCCCTGAGTCTGCAATTTCTGCTTGATCATTTTCCAATCGTAAGCGACATCCACGACCGTCCCATCCATATCGAAAATAACACATTCGATCAATTTCATGGAAACTTCATTTCCCCATCATCTAAAATCGAACCGATCTCGAATAAAGGCTCTCCCTTGTTGGCGGGAGGCGTGTGGATGATATACAAGACTATTCCTGAGAATGGAGCGCGAAGCTCTTGGACCACATTCCCCAAGTAGTCTGTTAAATATCCCATGATCTCTCCTTTTTTGGCAAAATATCCCATCTCTGTTTGGGGATAAAAAAGACCATCTGCATCCGAATAGACGACCTCATATTTGTCGATCCATATGGGATTTCGAATCATATCCGGCGCGCCTTTTATCATCTTCAAAAGCCGCATAACACTCAAGACGCCTCGGGTGTTGCGCACGATGGATTCTTCATCTGTTTTCCCCAAATACCCCGATTCGGTAGTGATGGCAGGTTTTTCAGAAAGCACGGCCGTGTTCCCGAGATATTTTGAGTCGGAAAGATCTTTTGTTCGGGACTGGTCGATAATGATGTATTTGATTCCAAAAGCCAACGCCATTTTTTTGGAGATATCATCAAAATTTTTGTCTCCAGATATCATCCAGTACGTGTATGGGATCAATGCTTCGTTCCCATCTCCACAGTGCATATCGATCAAATAATCGCACCGATCCACGACCTCCTTTTTAAGGACATAGGCCACCCTTTGGCTTATCGTGCCCTTTAGGTCACCTGGAAACACCCTGTTTAAATTCTTCCAGTCATGGGGATTGTAATATATGGTCCTTTTCTGGAATGACTGCAGACTAGCTATATGGACCAAGATAAGCGTACCTGATAGTGTTGCCGGATCGATGTTTTTCTTCAGACGGTAAAGAGCCAAAATCGGCGGATATTCATATCCATGGACTCCTGCAACCAAGGCAAGAACCTCGCCCGGCATAGAACCATTGATAACTGTTATGGGGATGCGGGTTTCGATACCGCTTTCCTCCGGGACAGGGAGATATCCTGATCTTATTTCCCCAGCTTGGATAGTCATATCGCCGATGAGAAACCGTCCATTCATCTCCTGGCTCAAAGAGAAGGAATGGAGCACACCAATCGCAATAAGAATGAATAGAAGTCTTGTTAGATTGGATAGTCGCATCGATATACCTCCTTTATTTGTGCATCGATTCTCCCCGTATTCTACCTGTTTCATCTATCTTCCACAAATATAACCAGCATTAGGTCATCAATCAGGCAATTGATTAAAGGTTTTCGATTTGATATAATTTTTTTATAAAATTTCATTATTTATAAAGAGGGAGAAAACTTCATGGGAAGATACGTTGTCATCATCGGAGGATTGATCGCTCTGTCTGGAGGAGCCTATCTGGCCATTTTCGTGTGGTGGCGAGAATTTTACGAACTTGTGTTCGGATCCATTCCCCCCTTGCTTTTTCTCGGGGGCCTCGTAGCGCTCATTGCAGGGATCAGCAGCATAAAGGATAAAAAGAGAATAGAGAGACTAGAGGAAGAGCTACCTGAAACACAGATAAATGAATAATACGAGTTTGCTCATACCTCCTATCATCTAAGCTTTCTGTCTTTAATCAGGAGATACTCCAAAAACACTTGACACGCTCGATGTATTTGTGTTATATGTAATTTGATTACAAATTACAGGAGCCAAGATTATGACAGACAATGAAACAAAAAAAACGACAAAAGAAGGGAAAAAACAAGGCACATTTGAAGATTTCGGGAATCAAGTAGAAAAATTCGCAGTAAGGACGGCAGATTCAATCAAAAAAGTGATCGACAAGGCTCTCGCATCGAGAAACACAGTTCTAACGATCCGCGTGAACGATGAAAGCAACAAAAAGCTCAACATGCTCGTAGAGGCCGGCCTATTCAAGAGCCGCTCTGAAAGTGCGGCATTCCTGATCCAAGAAGGCATCAAAAACCAAGAACCTCTCTTTTCAAAGATTATTGACAAACTCACAAAAATGGAAAAAATTCGAGACGAGCTCAAGGTTATCGTTTCAAAAGAAGTCGGAGTCAAGCCCACAGAGGAACCAAAAAAGAAAAAGGCCACACCGTCCACCAAGAAGAGCAAATAGCCCGGTTTACGCCGTTTTTTGAATATGATATCATTTTTAAGTGACATCCTTAATCATTGCTGCGCTGACGATTCTTTCGCTGAACCTTCCCTCAACCACACAAAACATCGAAAAAGCTTTTCTTCAGAATAATTCAAACCTGTTGTTTGAACTGTTTTCCGTTCAAACGCCCATTAATATTTCCCTTCCTGAGCCGATCTTTTTCTCTGATCAGCTTTCCAACGAGCAGGCCTACTTTGTCTTTAAAAATATTTTTTCCTCTTACTCCACCTTCGAATTTTATTCAGAGCAGAAACCCAGATCCAAGCCAGATGGTCTTTTAGAGATAAGGACAATAACGATCAATACCTGTTTTATATCTTTTTTTATCTGATGAAGGAAACAACTTCAGATAACACTTCATCGAAAACCGGCTGGAGAATCACAGAAATCAAGGCAAAGAAAATTTGAGAAAAAGATTTTTTTACGCCTTCGCATTGGGCACAGTCCTTTCTATTCTGATATACTTGCTATCCTTTTTTCTCCCCTCCCTTCTAACATCTCAACATTATGACAGAAGTCTCAATCAGCTGAAAAACACAGCGGAATCGATTAAAAAGGATTTTACGCGAGTTTTGGAAAAACTCGATGAAATGAAAAACAGAGTTTTAAAATCCCCTTTTCCTAACACGAATGAAGATTTGTTTTCCCTATTTAAGCAACTTGGCCTGAACTCAGAAAGAGAAGGTATCAGCTACTGCGATGAGCTAGGGTATCCCATCCTCTGGATGGGGAACGTCATCGATCTGAATAGCATCGACCGCCGCAATGGAATAGGATTTTCCTTCCAACAAGAAGAGTCCTCCTTTCTCCTCAGGAACAAGGCATCTGTCTATCTCGTTCTGGTCAAACAAATTCCCAATAGAGAATACATCGTTTTATATCAGCTGGTCGCCTTCTTGCCGCAATTTAAAACGCCCTATCTCAAAGAATACCATTTCTTAAACGCAACGCTGCTGCAAAACAGCAACATCGAATATTATGATTTCCGTGATGATGTATCTGGACTTGAGAGGATATTCTCCAGACATAAGGATGAATATGTAGGAGAACCTGGCCTCCAGGGCGAAGTCCAAACCATCATATTTCCTTTAAGGAACGAAAACAAAAAGATTATTGCCACCGTTAACCTTAGCTCTCTATCTCGATCATCAATGATGGCCGATATGCGGGAGCGGATACTTCTCCTATCTTACATACTTCTCGGGATTTCCCTAATTTTATTGCTCATTCATCTTGTTAAATCTCCTCATTTCATCAAGGAACGGAAACCTCTTCACGGCCTGTTGATCATCTTAACGCTGGGAGGGTTGAGGCTGATATTTTTCCCTATTGGAAAATTGGAAAAAATCCAGAGCCTCCCGGTTTTTTCCCCCTCTTCAGCAAGCTTCCTCTCGATCGGAAATTTTACACAATCTCCAGCAGATATCTTTATGACCGCCCTTTTTCTTTTTTTGATCATCGGGTGTTTTCTCCTTTTGGCCCAAAAATATCTTTATTCAGAAAAGCTCAACAAAACACCGCTTTTTGCATTCGCTTCTAACATTATTTCGGTGTCTCTCTCCCTTGTTGTCCTGGACCTATTCAGGGGGTACATGGCGCGGGTCGTTCTTCACTCTAATCTTGACCTTCTCGGCTTTTCCTTCAATCTGTCTTTTTTTCTAGTCCATCTCAGCATTTTCCTATTTTTCCTCATCTTTTTATTGGTCAGCTTCAGCATGTTCCGGTTTGCCTTGAGCTTTTATCCGAATTTTTTCCTCACTTTATCTCTGCTCAGCGGCGGTTTTATAATTTTTATCTTTCTTCTCAAAAACAAAATCCATCCTTTGTTTTTCTTGATCCAGGGGACCATTCTTTTACTCGTTTTATTGTTCGCCTGTGTTCCATCTTTACTCAAGAAAAAAGAAATCCTGTTCTCTGCCTTTTTTCTGGCCATTTTCCTTGTGTATCCGACTATCAATCAGACATTCTCCAATAAAAGCAGGTCTATTACTCAGAATTTCCTCCAAAACATCATAAGATCCCAAGAAACATGGGGGACTTATCTCATCGAAAACTCGATACCGGAGATCGAAAAAAGAGCTGAGCCTATCCGTGATATTTTTCAAAATCCTGAACCCAATGATCTGGCCCAGACCCTTTGGGAAGAAACTTTGATCGCGAAATTCAATTGGTATTCGAGCTTTGAGCTACTCAGCCCTGAAGGAGTTATTCTGTCTCGTTTTTCTCTCAATGTTCCGGAACTTTTTCAGATTGAGTTCGATTTGCCGGAAAGCAGAGACTGGAGCATTTCCCGACACAGTCTTTTGTTCATGGGAATCGATAAAGACTTCCTCATCGGCTACAAAGACTGGTTCAACGAAGAAGAGTACATCGGAAGGATGATTATTTATCTATCGGTGGACTACGATATGCTCCCTTTTCTATACTCTGCCAATCCCTATTTCGAACTTTTGAGAATCACATCGATTCCATCCCTCAATCAACATAATCTTGGATTCGCGATTTTCGATCTCAACGGGGAATTGATCTTCAACCCGAATAACATTTCAACAGGAATTCCCCTGGCGACACTCCGGGAAATCCGCTCTTCATCGGAGGCTCTCTGGGTATCTTTTATGGACAAAAAGAAAAAATTCGACAGCTTGTACTTTTTGCACAACAACAAGATCTATTCCCTTTTTCTGCCTAAAAAAAACATACTCGACTTTTCGGTAGGTTTTCTGAAGATATTTTTTCTATACTTTCTCTTTTTCATGACCTTCCTGTTCGTTCTTTCGGTCACTTCCAGTAAACGAAATATCAAAAATCCGCTCTGGTCGTTTTCTAACCGTGTTTATTTTTCTTTCATCGCCATCGCTCTCATTCCTCTCCTCCTCTTTACCTATTCGACCAGAAATTTTGTCAGGCAGATGTTCACTCAACAAATAACAGAAAAAGCCGAGATCCACGCTACCTTTGCACGAAGGGTTGTAGAAGAATACTTTCTTCTCCAGCAAGAAGAGCAATTATCTCTAACTCTTCCTCCGGATAATGTGATGCTCGTGATCAGTTCCACTATCTCGAATGACGTGAATCTATATCAAGATGGTGTCCTCATTTCATCCAGCCGGCGGGAATTCTTCGACTTTGGGATTCTCCCCGAAATGATCGACGGAGAAGTCTACTACAAAATTCTTTACGAAAATAATCCCTTTTACTCACAAAGCCAAAAAATCGGGGATTATTTTTTCCACACACTCACCATTCCTTATCCATTTCAAAGCTCCCTGTTGCTCATCTCTCTCCCCTTTCCTCTTGAACAACAGGAAATTTCAAAAGCGACCAGAGAACTCCTCGAGTTTTTCTTTTTTATCTCTTCCTTTTTTATCTTTATCGTTCTCCTCTTCGCCAGAGGAATAGGCAGCATGATCGTGACACCGATCAGGAAACTCCTTGCTGGGACGAGAGAAGTCGGCTTGGGTAACCTTGAAATATCCATCCCCCATAAACATGAAGATGAAATGAAGACACTTATCGATGGCTTCAACTCGATGGTGGAAAGCTTGAAAGAACATCAGTTGGAAATGGCGGAAATGAGCAAAAAAGTCGCTTGGGCAGAAATGGCCCGCAAAGTGGCTCATGAAATAAAAAATCCCCTCACACCGATTCAGCTCTCTGCCGAACATTTATTGAGAGTTTACAACGATAAAAAGGAAAACTTTGAAGAGACTCTCAATGAATCGACTTCTTACATTATTAAGGAAGTCGATAATTTGAGAAGAATCGCAAAAGAATTCATGGAAATTTCAAAAGAATCGGCTCTCCAAAAAGAACCTTTCGATCTAAAGGAGGTTATTCAGGATACGATCTCTCCGTACAAAAAAGCATTCGCAGAACGCATCACCCTGGTCGAAACCTATGAGGGAGAGGATTTTATCTATAACGGGGACAAAGCCAAAACTCAAATCGCTCTCCGTAACATTTTCACCAATGCTGTCGAGGCCATCGGAAAACAGGGGAAGATTCAAATAAAACTGTCGGGTAATAAATCAGGCTTCACAGTCGAAATCACCGATTCTGGCCTAGGAATGGACCAAGAGACGCTCGGCCGGATTTTCGAGCCATATTTCTCAACAAAAGAAGTTGGAACAGGATTGGGGCTTTCTATTGCGAAAAAGATCATCGAAGACCATAAAGGCAAAATCGAAGCTTTCAGCGGAAAAAACAAAGGAACAAAAATCACCATCTTTCTGCCCGCTGAAAACTTGTGACCCCCAATCACTCTAAAAAAGAGAGGTTGAACCGACTAAATAACTAGATATTTTTTTTTATTTATGGAAGAATAATTTGAAAATGAGAAAATTAAGGATAAATCTTATTTTGTGGCTTGCCGTTTTGTCGGTGGTAACTTCTCCTTTGGCAGGGGAAAAAATTAGCTTCAAAATCAGCTACAATACTGCATCGATAAACAAAGGGGACCTGAACACTTGGATCGATTCCTACAACACTTTCTGGAACGACTGGAAAGCATACAGTAATGGACAGTTGGAAGGGCAGTTCAATACCCTCAAATATGGGCCTAAATACGAGGTGGAGCTGAGGATCCCTCTTTTTGCCGGAATCGCATTTAATCTCAGCGGAAGCCATTATAGCCAAACCGGAGAAGGGACCGTTTCCTTTGTTCATGGTATACTGTTCCAAACAGAGAACAATTTTAGGAGGAACGAGATCCGGGGCATTCCTATCAAAATCGGTTTATCCTATTCTCTCGCTCTTCCTTTTTCAGAAAAATTCTATCTTTTTGCCGGTGTTGGCAGGCACATCACATTCTTCAAATATAAATTTATTGGAGATTATGAGTTAATAATCGGGGAATCCAAGAGTTATTCCCTAAAAAGAGATTATACGTATAATTCTGAAGCGCTCGGTTTTTATGCGACATTCGGCGTAGAGTATGATCTGATCAAGCACATCGCCATCGTGGTCGAAGCGGAAAAAGTGTGGTCCAAAGCAGACGGATTCAAGGGCTCATACCATTCGGATTTTTTTGATCCTTTTGAAAACTCCCACACTGTAGAGGAAGGAAAAGCATCTCTGTATTTTTATGAATACAAGCCTTATTGGAACGACACATATTATTACTCCCTTGAGGGATATAAAATTAAGCCTAAGGATCCAGAAGATTATCCAATAGGAATCGAGGATATCAAGAACATCCGTCAGGGAGAATTCGATCTAAACACATTCTCTTTTAAAATAGGGATCAGGTTCAAATTCTAATAAACGCAGTCAAAATGTCAAAGATATTAGTCGCCTATACCAGTTGGACAGGGAATACAGAAAAAGTGGCTAGAGCCATCTTCGAAGCCCTGGAAGGGGACAAAACGATAAGGACATTGGACGGAGTTCAGTTCCTCGATGAATACGATCTCATTTTTATCGGTTTTCCGGTCCATTCCCACAGCGTCCCGTTTAAAATAGAGGAATTCATAAAAAAAATACCTGCCGGAAAAAAAATTGCTCTGTTCTCCACACACGGCTCTCTCACAGGAAGTCGGCTCTCTCGTGAAGCGCTGGAACATGCGTCAATCCTGGCCTCCAGTTCCAAGGTACTGGGAACGTTTACATGCCGGGGGAAGGTTTCCCTCCAAGCCATGGAAGTGTTGAGCAAATCCCCTGAACACAAGGTTTGGGTGGATATGGCCACTTCGGCCCAGACTCATCCGGATGAAAGCGACCTGGAGGATGCCAGAACTTTTGCCAAATGGATCATGACTTTGAACCTCCAGGGTTGATTGACTTCAATCTCTCGATAATCTGATCTGCGATCGTGTAGGGGTCCACTTCTCGCCGGTAGATTTTGCCGATGAATTCTTCAAACTCAGAGTCCACGATATTATAGGTCACCGCTTTGTATAATTTATCACTTATGATGTCTTTCAACATCCATGAGATCAATCTCTTCTTCCTCAAAGTTTGCATGTCGTGATCTCTGGACGAGAGGACTTTTTCCATTTCTTCCAATAGAGCTGAAATTCCCGTTCCTTCAGTTGCAACTGTTTTTACCACTGAAGGAGTCGGTCCGTCCTTGAATCCCAAGTCCAGCATTGCCCGCAACTGTTTTTCTGTTTTTGCGGCTTCGGGAGAATCTGCTTTGTTGAGGACAAAAATATCAGCGATCTCCATTAAACCGGCTTTGAATGCCTGTATCTCATCTCCGGCTCCGGGTATCATGACAACGAGAATCAGGTCGGCAAATTTGACCACTTCCACCTCATCCTGTCCCACTCCTACCGTTTCCACAAGAATTACATCTTTGCCAGCAGCTTCCAGGACAGCGATTGCTTCACCTGAGGCTTTGGCCAATCCCCCCAAATGGCCCCGGGTTGCCATGCTCCTAATGAAAATTCCCGGGTCTGTGCTGTGTCTCATCATCCTGATTCTGTCTCCCAGGATAGCGCCTCCTGTAAAAGGACTGGATGGGTCCACGGCGATGATCCCCATCTCTTTATTCTCTTTTCTCATGAATCCAATCATCTTGTCGACCAAGGTGCTCTTACCTGAACCCGGTGAGCCTGTTATGCCGATGATGGTGGATTTTCCTGTGTGAGGGAATAATTCCTTCAGAAGGTTTTGGGCCTCTCCGCTGCCGTTTTCTACCATGGAAATCCCTCTGGCAATAGCTCTAGGATTCCCATCGAGAATTTCTTGCGCTAAACTCATTTTTTTTTCAAGCAGAATTCTTCACGCTAATATTCGGAGAGAACTTTTTGAGCTATTATCCACCTTTGGACTTCCGAAGTTCCTTCGCCGATGGTAGCCAGCTTTGAATCCCTGTAAAATTTTTCAACCGGATAGTCCTTGGTGAATCCATAACCTCCATGAATTTGGACAGCCATCGAAGAGGACTTCACCGCCAATTCACTAGCGAAAAGCTTCGCCATGGCGGATTCCTTGGGGATCTTCTTTCCTTGATCCTCAAGAAAGGCGGCCCGATATGTAAGAAGACGGGCAGCATCTAACTCTGTGAATCCATCGGCAAGCATCCACTGGATAGCTTGGAAGTCGGCGATGGGTCGGTCGAATTGAACCCTTTCTTTTGCATATTTCAGTGCCGACTCCAAAGCCCCTGCTGCAATGCCCAATGAGAATCCAGCTATGCTCACACGGCCTCCATCCAGTACGGCCATTGCCTGGCGGTACCCTTTTCCCTCTTCACCTATGAGGTTCTCAGCGGGCACCTTGACATCTTCGAATATGAGCTCAGCCGTATCGGCCGATCGTATTCCCAGTTTATCTTCCTTTTTACCCACTTGAAATCCATCCATCCCTTTTTCCAAGATAAATGCTGATATTCCATTTCTTTTGTCCTCAGCATCGGTGACGGCCATAACCACATGAATTTCTGCTAGCGATCCGTTGGTGATGAAAAGTTTGGTACCGTTGAGGATCCAATGATCATCCTGTTTTACCGCTTTAGTCTTCATGGCTGCAGCATCCGATCCAGCCCCAGCCTCGGTCAGTCCCCAAGCTCCCAGAGTCTCTCCGCTAGCCAACCGGGTTAAATATTTCCTTTTTTGTTCTTCAGAAGCAAACAGATTGAGATGATTGGAACAGAGGGAGTTATGGGCAGCGACGACCAATCCAACAGAAGGATCGACCTTGGAGATTTCTTCAAGAATGATAACGTAATCACAGTTCGTGTAGCCCGCGCCCGAATATTCATTCGGGATGACAATCCCCAACAAACCCATTTTCCCCAGTTTTTGTGTTAAAACTTCAGGCCACTTCCCTGACTTATCACTTTCTTTTATCAGGGGCTGTATCTCTTTCTCGGCAAACTTTTTGACTGAATCCTTCAATATCTCTTGCTCTTCTGTCAGCAAAAAATCCATTCTTTCTCCTTGTTTTTCGATCCCGTATTTTTTCCCCTTCATATTACTTTCCAGGTTGACATTTATCAAGAAGAAATTGACTTAGATGAACAAATCATCTACTGTAAAATTATGTACCCAGGTTTTTTAAGACTCATTTTGTATGCGCTTTTTGCCTATATCGTTTATACCGTTATTCGGGCTTTTCAGAAACTTGGCCGAAAAAGCCATTCTCCTCACCAAGCCAAAAAGAACGCCGGTAAGATGGTAAAGGACGAAGTATGCAGCACCTATCTTCCCCAAGAAGATGCAATCAAAGAGATCAGAGAGGGAAAAGAATTTTTTTTCTGTTCGAAGGAATGCCGACAAAAATTCCTGGAATCCAAAAAATAGCCTATCTGGATATTTTCCACATGAACATTAATGCCTGGATTATTTACATGTCGAGATTGCTGCAGCGGCAAAGAAGTGACCTGTGAAGCGTGGTTAGGTTGGGACGGGAGTGAACTACCGCGAACAGGTTGCAATGAAGCTGATGTAGTGAGACCGGCGTGCCCGCAGGGTAAAAGCTGCTGAAAAAGGGATGGCATAATTTGAATAGTTTGTGTTTGTGAAAAAGAAGTTTCAGCAGATTTTATAAATAATTCAGAGAATTAGGGGCTAAGGCTCCAAGCGTCTATTGTCACCGAATCCTCGAGAACGATTTGTTCATGCTCATGATTTGGAGGGATGATACAAGATTCTCCTTGTTTCAATATAGTGCTTATCTCTTCCTCCGCTGTTTTCGTAATGATCTTTTGCTCGCCCTTAAGAACAGTGGTAACTTGCTCATAGGAGTGGGAATGAGGAGGCACGCGGGATCCCTTTTTGTATTCGAACTTTGCCATCAAAACATCCTTGCCGCATGCAAGAGTGTGCCGGACCACACCTTCGAAAACTTCGACCACGTGCTGATCTTTTTCTTGAATTTTGATCATACCGCCTCCTATTAAGGCCTGATTCAATCCTCTCTGATCATCAGGTTCGTGTCGTATATTTAGTCAGACGAGCTTGCCCGTGTGTGTAATTAGATTATCCGAAAATCAAAAAATTCTCCCTTATGGTCTTCCCATTCTGTTAGAACGTGTTCCACTCGGGATAACGGGGGCCCTTTTTTCAATTCTTTCACTAGGCTTTCTATCCTATCTTTCTCCCCTTCGACCACAACTTCCACACGTCCATCGGGCAAGTTCCTCACCCAGCCCGATAGACTCAAAGAGAAAGCCCATCTTCGGGTGTTATCCCGGTAGAAAACTCCTTGCACTTTACCTGAAATCCATATATGCGCTCTTGTTTTCATAGGAATCCCTGTCTATTTATAACACAATCTCTCTGATCTAGGTCAAGCCTTTTTGTGGGGTCGAGCATCGACTTTTGGAAGAATCCTTATTTCCGTGATAAATTGGGCTTTTAGTGATGGTTGAAGCGACCATTGAGGATTTAGCCCTCACGAGCCACTCTTTGAGGGAATCTGACGAAGTCAGACGGCGAGGATGTATTGAGCACGACTTTGCTAAAGAATGAGAGATCAGGACTATCAGGGGAACAGAGGCTGGAGTGGTAGGGATCGAGAGTTAACAGGCGCAGTTCCGCAGCCGCCGAGAAGAGCGGTGAGAGAATGGCGTGAAAAATCCTCACGGGAGCAAAACCATTTCTAAAAGTCTATGCAAACCCTTCTGATATCTCGGGAATAAGGAAACTCACTCGACATTTTCGTGAATAGTTCGGGTTTGAAGTCTGTGTTAAAATATGTGTGCGAGGAAATATCCCGTGTCTAGATCCGATCCTAAAACAAAAAAAATCCTCCTTTCTGTCGCAGGTTTTGATCCAAGCTCAGGTGCCGGAGTCACTCTCGATCTAAAAGTCTTTCATAAATATGGATTTTATGGCATGGGAATTCTCACCTCATTGACATCGCAGAACACACAGAAAATAAAACACATTCACTGCCCATCGTCCCGGTTTCTGTTGGAGCAGTACCGCCTTCTTCGCGATGAGGTGGAGTTTTCAGGCATCAAAGTCGGGATGATCGGTTGTGAAGACAATATCGGTGTAATCGAGGAAATTTTATCCGATAACTCAAACCTGCCTATCGTCATCGACCCTGTTTTCAGGTCGGGTGGAGGGAAATGGCTGGTCGAAAAAAAATCCATACCATCATACATCGCCAAAATCAGAGGGGGAGCTTCTTTGCTCACACCGAACTTATACGAAGCAGGATGGATCTCTGGAAGGAAAGTCGCTGGTTTAGAGGAAATGCATGCATGTGCAGAAAAAATCTTTGACCTGACATCCATCCCCTGTCTGATAAAGGGAGGGCATCTTCCCGATCAAAATGTTGACATTTTGTTTACCGGGAGGGATTTTTTCCGTTTCGAAAATGAAAAACTCGATCAGGCAGTCCATGGCACAGGATGCTTCCTTTCCTCCTCGATCTTGTGCCATCTGGCTAACGGATCATCCCTGGTTCAAGCTGCTTCGCTCGCTATTGAGGCTACACATGAAGCCATGAAGGGGGCATTAAAGCTGGGCAAAGGACAACTCATTTTTTCCCTGCTTCCTTGACCTTGATCAAAAGTCTCTGGAGAAAAATAGGGCCGATGATCTGATTGATGGCTATCACGGCAAGAACAAGCGCCATGAATTCACTCCCCCAGTCCGGGAAATTGTCCTGTATGACAATCGCCATACCTAAAGCCACTCCCGCCTGAGATATAAATCCTGCCCAGGCAAGTCGTTGAATCTCCTTCCCCTCTCCTGTTAGACGGGATCCGATGAATGTTCCCGAGAATTTCAACAATCCTCGTAAAAAAACACATCCAAGCGCAAGGAGCCAGGTCTGCCTTAATGCACTGAGATCGAGGGAGGCTCCAGATATAGCAAAAAAGACAACATAAACGGGAACAGAGCTTCTTTCTATTGCAGAAATCAGAAGTTTTCCCTGAGAAGAAAAGTTTTCTGTAAAAAAGCCTGCAACAAGGCAGATTAAAAGAGGATGATATCCGTAATTATGCGAAATTTGGTAAGAGAAAAAGGCGATGCTGAGGATAAAAATGATGATGTCTTTTTTTATGAACTTGATGTAGAGGATAATCCCGGTTCCGATCAAAATGCCAATGAGAATAGAGCCACCGACCTCACCCAAAATATGAAGCAGAAAGCCAAAATCAAAATTATGAGAAGGTATGGTGATGGATTTCGAAAAAGAAAGCGTAAAGGAAAAAATAATGATGACGAAAAAATCCTTCACCACTGCGCCACCCAGTATCAGGTCGGTAAATTTTCCTGCTGATTTGGTTTCTGTCATAACCGCGATCGTGGTTGCCGGAGATGTAGGGGTCATCAGAGTGCCCAGGAGAAGAGAAAAAGCAAATAAATGGAGGAGGCTCATTCCTCTAAAAAAAGGAATGAAGTATTGTCCGATCAATCCGAGGATCAAGAAACCGAAGAGAACGATCGATGTTTGGAAAACAACGATGGATATGATGGTTCTGAGCTGCCGTTTGAGCTTTTTTATTTTCATCTCGCCACCGGCTGTCAAGGCAATCAAACTCAGAGCTAGGCCATCCAAAAGCTGTAGATCATTCACATTGGATTCGCTGACAAAGTTCAAGATAAAGGGGCCGCATACGATGCCAGCTATGATAAAACCCGTGATTTGCGGAAGCCTGAGTCGTTTGAGATTGTTTCCCAGAAGATAAGCGAAAACAAGGATAAATCCAAGCGCCAGAGAGGTGGATTGGTCTGAGTTGGCAAAAGGAAGAATACCAGGCCATTTGAGAAGGAGCATCAACAAAAAAACCAACGCGAGCGGGATCATTTCTGCTCCTCAGAATCCAGTCGAAAAACAGAAAACTTCACTCCCCATGGACTTATGAATTCAGTGACGAGTATCCCGAACAAGGCGATCGTGAGAAAGACATCTGTCAGAGGAAGTGGGTAGACCAATTTCATGCTAACCGCGAATGCCACGCCAATTCCGCCAGAGGAAAGAAAGCAAAGGCCAAACCGCGTCGGCAATCGGAGAGGAAAATCGAGAACCACCTTAAAAAAAGGAAGAGGAAGCATGTAGGCTAATACCCTCAGAACGACCAACAGGGCGATAAAAATACTCGCTCTGTAGTCAAAATCCACTTTCCAAAGCGCTCCGATCAATATAAGGAAGATGATGTACAACGGTTTTTCTGTAGAAAGAAGTAGAGGATATAACTTCTCGTGGGTTTTTGTCAGATTAGAAAACGTGATCCCCAGCACCATGCTTAAATAAAGAGGCGGAAGGTTAAAATAAAAGGCTGCTCCTGAGACAAAAAAGACCAAACCTATCAGATAAACAAGCATCTGTTCCTCGGATACTCTCTTTTTCGTCAAAAAATGAAACAAAAAACCGATGAGAATCGGAAAAATTGTGGAAAGGAATAAAAAGCCTCCTCCTTTTAGAATTATTTTGGATTCAAAAAACGGGAAGTGCCAAAAAGAAGAAAGTAAAGCCAGTCCAATTATTCCCCAAAATCCGCTGACACTGACCAGAAATCTAGATAAATAAAAGTAACTCCCTCTCTCCGGAATGAAATTCGATGCCATGCTCAGCAATGTCGGAGAGTTCAGGCTGATCAACAGTCCTAAAGCCACAGCCATTCCGTAGAGCAAAAAGCCCGGCTCGGAGGTATAAATGGGCTTCAACATCAGAAAAAAAGCCACACCCCCAAAAAGAAAGACGAACAAGAACTGTAAAAATGAGAGGTTGATATATTTTCTTGGAAAACGCTTAAGGTATTTGGCTTCCAACTGAAACCCGAACAAAAAACCCACCCAGCCAAGCCCAAGGCTGATCAATGGTGTGAGCCCCGTCAGGAGGGAAGGGCCGAGAACTCCCAATCCACTGCGCCCTAAGGCAAAGCCCAAGATAATATAGATAAATCCGGAATAGGAAAAATAATTCACAGGAGAGAGAGAGGTTCCTTTCGTGATAAATCTAGCGCCAAGAAATGCGACCAGAATGATAAGACCGAATGCATAAAGCGCTTGCATGAGGATCTAAAATTCTGGTTTAAGGCCTTCGACTCGATCCAAAGAAAAGGTAAAAACGATCCCAGTTCCAGGTTGATTCAAATCGCCCAAAATCTTTTGAAGAATCCTGATAACTTGGTCTTCTTTTTCATCCATCATCACGGAAAATATCGTTTTGTTGTGGGGTTTAGTGCCGGCGAACATAAATCTCAACCCAGCAAAAATAGGGACTTCCTCAGAAAGGATGTGACCCATGCCCACACTGTCTATCACTGTCGCGCCAGTCACTCCGACTTCCAGGAAACCCTCCAACACCTCTTCGAGTTTTTCGACTTTGTTCAAGAAGAGCACAAGAAGTTTCATACAATCTTTCCTTCCTCTTCCTCCAGAAGCGAACAGATATCGGCTGGCTTTTTTATCTTCTTGATCTGCTCGACGAAGTTGGTCTCCTTCACCAGCCGGCACACATGGGCAAGTATCTTCAATTGGGCACCCGGATTATTCTTATTTCCGAGAAGCAAAAGAAAAACAAAGGTGGGCATCTGATCCACAGCATCGAAATCGATGCCATTTTT
>Ga0307444_1000505_pt1 | contig 18640 bp, 17 predicted proteins | sample SalMarSW160340MG_FD_202145 | JGI IMG/M metagenome (GOLD analysis project Ga0307444, IMG submission 202145) | Salt marsh sediment microbial communities from the Plum Island Ecosystem LTER, Massachusetts, United States - SW1603-40 | ecosystem: Environmental > Aquatic > Marine > Intertidal zone >...
CTCGTTCATGTGAAACCTCCTGTTTTAGTTATAATTTTTGTTTCTATTCACTTATTACTTAACAGGAGGTTTCTTTTTTTGGTAGATAGATAATAATTTTTTTCTATTCTATCCTTAGGGATGTAACCATTTGATATCTTGATATATAACGTAGTTGACTATGTTGACTAGCCTATCTCGATTTTCGTAAAAGAGAACCGTGGAATGGAGGACGTGGAAGTTACCCAGGCAAGCGAGGTTGGACGCATCCGGTACGCCCCACCATTTCATTATGAAGCAACGCCTCCATCTTCTCAAGGAGGCAGCATGATGCGGTTATGCCACTCCAATATTTCCAACTAAGAATGAAGTTGACTCATGATTCTCATTTTATTTGATTTAATTGTTAAAAAAAATTACATATTCAGGCCATGGCAATTAAAAAAATAATTATAGCGGGATTATGTTTCTTATTTATAAGTACCTGTACAGGAATCTCAAGCGCTGAAGATGAGGATGGATACGTTGTAAGTATCCAATTTGAGAATGATTTTTTTGGCGGGGGAACGGACAGGCATTTCACACACGGTACTCGCCTGCAGTACCTTAGTAAGCCTATAAAATGGATTACGGATGCTGCTGACAAAATTCCCTGGTTCAGTGTTGAAAAGGCATTAAAGCACCCTGAAGATGCGCTTAAGGCCCGTGCGGGTTTCTCTCTTGGACAAAATATTTATTCCCCGGAAAACATCGCTTCGTCAGAATTGATACCAGATGACAGGCCCTATGCCGGATGGCTTTACATGGGATTCGGACTGGTAGCAAACCAGGGATTAAAGCGATATGATAAGCTTGAACTGGAAGTGGGAATTGTAGGTCCTTACTCAGGAGCGGAAAAGGTTCAGGACTTCTGGCATTCCGCCTTCGGCCTTCAGGTGCCTCAAGGCTGGGATAATCAACTGGATAATGAACTGGGTATTGTTCTTTACTATGAGCGGGCACGCCGTTTTGGCCGAAGAAATATTTTTCATGGGCTCGGAATAGATGTAATTCCCCATTTCGGAGGAAGTATTGGAAACGTTTTCACGTATGCAGCTACTGGATTTACACTACGTTTGGGCCCTGATCTTCAGGATGACTTCGGGCCTCCTCGTATCCGACCGAGCCTGCCGGGTGGCGGATATTTTCGACATAAAAACGGGTTCAACTGGTATCTATTTACAGGGCTGGAAGGCAGAGCAGTTCTCCGTAATATCTTTCTCGACGGAAACAGTTTTTCCAACAGCCATTCTGTTGATAAAAAACATTTTGTCGGTGATTTGCAGGCAGGTATCGCACTTAAGATTAACAGGCTTAGGTTGAGTTACACTCAAATTTTCCGCACAAAAGAATTTGAAGAACAGAATACCGCCGATGTTTTCGGGGCACTAAGTTTGTCCTATCAATTTTAAAAGCAAAATAATTAAATGGAGATCAAGGGCAAACCCCAGTTAAATACGCTACGCTTTTTTTCTTCGAAAAATTTAACGGGGTAAACCTAAACTATTAACTAGAGGCCAGATGGCAGATGGGGATCGACGACACTAGCTGAATGAGCTACCCTGCAGCTTGTTGTAGCATGATGTCACTAATGTATGTTTAAGGCTTTCGTCAGGATTCCTGAAATCTTGTCTTTCCCTCTACCCTAATATCACTCAGCTTTAGATCAATGAGGGTGTCTACGGCAAAATGCGCTGCTTCTCTTAAGTCCTTCAAGGAGTCTTGTCGGGTGTCCCCCGAACTGATGATCAGAGGTTCCCAAACGATATAGTAGGCTTGAGTTTCCTCATCAAACTCTATCTCAATGCTGGTAGTGCTTGGCACGATTACCCCCTTTCTGCATCCCCGTTGCTGTTTCTTGTTTAATCGTGGGCCTGCATTTCATTTTTACTTTAGCTGGCATTTGTTCTCCTGTTTTTTACTAAGTACTTACAAAGTTTTAGGCCCTTTAAAAAGGCTGTTCTGAGTGCTAGAACAACCTGCCTTATTTTCTCAACCTATCCAAAAATATCCCCACCATGCTCTGAACCCTTTCCTTGTGCCACAAGGCAAGCTCCCTTCGGAGAGAGGCAGGCGGTTTTCCTTGTGCTCCATTCTAAAGGGGAACACTCGGTTTGTAGGATGTGGCTCAGAACGTGTTACCCAAGCCTTCATTTCCATGCGATCACCGATTGCATGAAAAAAGGAAATATGGTCGTGATCTTGTGGTTATTAATGCCGAGCTTTTGGAAGAAACTCCCAATTTCATTTGGCATATAAGAAGCCCTAATCGATTCAATGAATCCGTTGTTTAAGGGCAGGAAATAGAGCCAACACACTCTTTTCAAGTCGTACACATAGAGTACGCCATTCGGTCTAACAGCATTCCAAAGATTGCTGATAGAGTTCTCCGGATCCTTCCAGTGATGAAGCGAAAAAGCGGAGTACACCAGGTCAAACTTGCCTAATCCCTCCATTACCGAAGCATCGCTCACCTCACCGGTGACACACTGTATTCTATCTTGAAGGTTTTTCTGTTTGATATGCTCTTTGGCTACAGACACCATATCGGGCGAGAGGTCAACAGCGGTAATGCAAACACTGGGATTGTGTTCCGCTATCATCGTAGCAAGAGTTCCCGGGCCGACCCCCACCTCCAGATAGTGTCCCGATATGTTAAAAGCTCTAATGTTCTTCAATAAGGTTTTATACTGAAGCTGTCTGTGATTTCCATGCGTTTCTGCATAATGCTGTGAGTGCTCTGCGCCTGTTATTGCTTCATCTTTGTGCTCTATTCTTTTCGGCATATTCTTCCTCCTCGTGTTGTGATTAGTGGGGTATCTTAGTTGCTGTCTTAACTTTAGTAAGCACTTACTAAGTTAATACCCCTTAAAAAGGCTGCTCAGAGCAACTGAGCAGCCAGCTCAATCTTCTCTATTATACCTTTAATCCACCAAGGAATATTTCGACCAATGTCTCCACTGTCTCCTCAACGGAAAAGGGAAGTGGGGGTCCGGTCATACATATGTCTTGATCAACGCTGTGCATAAATATTGTCTCGATGAATAGCCGGGCTGCAATCTGGGCATTGACATTCCTGAATACACCCTCATCGATTCTTTGCTTGATATAGCCGGCCAAAAACTCAGAGACAAGCAGTACCGGTTCTTCGCCACGGTGGAAGATTTCAGCAAAACGGGAACCCTCCAGAGCGGTGAAAACAGAGAGCCTGATGATTCTGGGATCCTCCTGGGCGTGTTTGATCATGTGTAGTGCCAGCGTAGTGAGGACACCCATATCATCTTTTTGCACAACTTTTTCCTCAATCTCAGGTATTACCGGATGATGAGCGAACAGTTGCTTTACCGCCTCTCGGTAGAGGCCTTCCTTTGTCTTGAAATGCTGGAAGACCAGGGTTTCACTTATGCCAGCCAGTTCGGCGATTTCTCTCGTCTTGGTGCCACTGAAGCCTTTATCAGCAAATAACCTTAGAGCGGCATCAAGGATTTGATTTCGTCTTTCTTCACCGCTGAGACGTCCTTTTGTCTGCATAACCGCTCCCATATCTTATGCTCTATTAAGTAAGTACTTACTTATATATTAAGACATGGCTTTTTACCTGTCAAGCCTTTTCTCGATAATTTTTCTATTCAAGCCCATTCAAGATTCTAATTGCATGTGATTACCAGTAATGAGAGAGGGGTAAAAATGAATGTGGGGTCAAACCCCAGTGAAATACGCTACGCTTGTTTTCTTCGAAAAATGTAACGGGGTAAACCTAAACTATTAACGAAGGATTTGGGATCATGCCCACACGACAGATGGCGGGCAGGCAAGAAAGAAACACCTCTCCAGCTAAAAAAATTTTTCGCTTGGCTAAACCCTCTGCACGACCTTTATCTCTTGTGTATGCCCGATTTAATTAATCCTTGGAATTTACATTTCTTTGCTGTTATTATGAGACTTGGTAAACTTCTAAATCCAGAAGCAGCGTATTGAAAGGAGGGCAGGAGGAGGTACAAAACCTGGTAAATAAGCGATTATGCAATGCGGGTTTTGCGGTGGGATTTCCTGCACGTGTCAAAAACTATTATTTAAGGAGAACTTGAAGTATGAAACTTTGTAATTGGCGTCATTTTTTCATGACGCTGCTGATCGCGTTAGTCGGCCTTGGCATGATCGGCGGGTGCGATAGCGGTGAAAAGACGGTAGATGAGGTCACCGGGAACCGGGCCGTCAAGCAGTACCATAAATCGAAAAAAGATATCGAAAAGATAACTGAGCAACAGGCTGAAAGATATAAAAGCATCCCGGATGATGATGACAAGAAAGATAAAAAACAGTAATAAAGCGTTGCTTCTCAAGCGACTTTGGGGGCAGGATTTGGGATCATGCCCACCTGTGGGCTGGCGGGCAGACCCTCCAAACATACGGCGGGTAAGCCTTGAGCCAAAATCGGTATATTTTATCTGAGGTCAGGATTTGACGCGTGGAATTTTCCGAATTTGCTGAATGAAGCCATTTTGCAGGCCTCCAGAGTGCAGTTTTGACAGCCACGTCGTTTAAAAAAAACATAGGTAAAAACTATGGACACACGAAGACAATTTTTGAAAAAGATAAGTAATGCAGTGGCCTATCTCGGAATTATATGTATGCCTTTTGTTTCAGGTATCAGATGGGCATGGGGTAAGACTCAAAAAATTATTCTGCCAAAGGGAACGAAAAGGGAGGTCCTGATTCAAAAAAATCCCGCTGATCTGGATACGCGAGATCTTGAGATAACCCCACTTAACAATTTTGAAACCATGGGGCTTGTTGACCACAGAGTTACCCTGAACGAATGGCACCTCGAGGTAACAGGACATGTGGAGACCATGGTGCTTCTCACCTATCAACAGATAACCGCACTGCCGTATATACAGAGAAACGTTCTTTTAATATGTCCAGGAGTTTTTGCAAATCACGGCCAATGGAGAGGGGTTTCCATACAAGAGTTGCTCACCATTGCTGAATTGAAAGAAGGGGCAACTCACGTGACCATTCGCGGACCAAAAGCCCCGTATGAAAAAGTGGAAAGCGTGCAAAGATTCCCCTTGGCTGATATTAACTCTGACAGAGTTTTCCTGGCCTATCAGGTAAATGGCGAGATATTACCTGAAAAACACGGATTTCCCTTGCGTGCGGTAGCCGAAGGTTATTATGGTTTTGACTGGATAAAGTATGTGTACAGCATCACAGTGGAGAGAGTTGTCCCTCCGCTCAGGACCAGATAGCATCACTCCTCACTAACTCACTATCGCACCAGGTATCTGTCTCTTATTCGTTACCCTTAATGAGCAGCATCACAACAACATGAATTTGGGGTCAGGTCCTCCAGTCCGCCAGAAGAATGTCGGATAAACCTTGAGCCAAAATCGGTAAATCTAATCTGAGATCTGGATTTGAATCGCGGAATTCCCTTCCTGTCTAAGATAAGCATGCCCACATTACAGAAAAACCTCACCTCCTTGCCCATTATTCATGAATTATTGAAACAACAGTCAGGGTATCACCATCGTGTGCTTACCGCTCACAAAATTTCTGTATCCCCTCTTCATCAGGAAAATAATCTGTTGATGTTTTGATGAGCATACGTATACTGATATTTATCCAAATTTGAGTGTATGGCACGCTATCATTAAAAATGCTGGGTCAACGAGAAATCCGCAAAGCCCAAAACATACTCCGCTATATAGGAATCTTTCTGTATAGTAATTGCTACTTTTTGCTTTCATTCAATATTAAAGTATAATTAACATCAAAATATGGTGTTTTCTCATGGATAATCGGGAAACAGGAGGGATTGGGGTTTATGGTGGAGAGGTACTCAACAACGCGGTGGGCGGGATAAATCCGTTTGCAGTGGAAGCAGCAATTACCTATAGCGCAAAAATAGTATGGTTGCCAAGCTGTGTCCAGCACTGTCCCGGCCGTGTGTTTACACTGGCCGCCGAGGATGCTCTCGCCATGGTTATCCAGAAGAAAAAATACAGCTGGTCCGCAGGCCAGATAGTCTATATTTCAAATAAATGGAGTAGTTTAGGCAGCGATCTGACGAATATTTAAACCTCAATTCAAATTGTCCTCAGGAAAATCATATGCAAAAAATTAAAACCATCTGCCAGCAGTGTCACATTGAATGCGGTCTGATCGCTTATGTGCAAAACGGAAAAGCTGTCCGCCTGGAAGGAGATCCCGAATTTCCGCTGAACAAGGGCAGTATTTGCCCCAAAGGCACAAACTATCTGGACCTTCAATATCACAAGGATCGTGTAAAATATCCGATGAAAAAGGTAAACGGAAAGTGGGAGCGAACCACCTGGGACGATGCCCTTGACATCATTTACGAAAGGGTTACTGCAATCTCCCAGAAATACGGCAGCGAGTCGATCGCCCTTTCGGTGGGAACCCAACCGCGAGGCAATTACATCAGCACCTATCGATTGGCTTCGGCACTGAACACCCCGAATGTCTTTAATCCCGGCTATCTGTGTTACTATCCATCGGTAACGGCAGGCATGCTCACCTACGGCGCAGACATCATGCAGGAACGCGGTCCGGACATCGAAAACACGGCGTGTATTCTCATTTGGGGAGCGAATCCGCTCAAAGCGCATCCGCCGGTAGGCCATAAGATGCTCAAGGCAAAAAAATCAGGCCGGGCCAAACTGATTGTGATCGATCCCCGCAGAACCCGGCTGGCCCGAAATGCGGATCTCTGGCTGCAATTGCGGCCCGGAACCGATGATGCCCTGGCGCTGGGGATGCTGCATGTCATCATTAATGAACAGCTTTATGACCGCAAGTTTGTGGAAAAATGGTGTCTGGGGTTTGAACCGCTGGCCGAACGCGTCCAGGCCTACAATCCCCAACGGGTTTCAAAAATCACCTGGATCTCGGTGGAAGATATCAAAACGGCGGCCCGACTGTATGCCGGCGCGGGATCGGCGGTACTCTATCACCGTGTTGCCATCGAGCACCATGCCAACGCGGTCCAGACCCTGCGCGCTCTGGCGATTCTCATTTCGATAACCGGGAATATCGATGCAAAAGGCGGCAATGTAATCCCTCACTACCCTTCGGGATTTATCGGCAGAAGAGAATTGACCTATCCTCGTGAAGTCCGCAAACCGGAACTCGAAAAAAAACGAATCGGGGCTAAAAAATATCCCTTGATGTCCGGTGCGGAAAGCTTTATCCCCCGGGTGCGTACCCCGGATCTTGTCCGGGCGATTCTGGAAGAAAAGCCTTACCCTATCAAAGCGATGATTGGCGTCAACAATCCCGTTGCGACTACCCCCAATCTGGAATTGGTCTGGAAAGCGCTCCAAAAATTGGAATTTTCGGTGGTAATCGATTTTTTCATGACGCCCACGGCGGAGCTGGCCGATGTGGTCTTGCCAGCTGCTACCTGGCTGGAACGAAATGACATTGCCGATTCGGGCTATACTAACTATGTCGCCGCCAGAAAACAGGTGGTCCCACCGATCGGAGAATGCATGGACGACAAGGAGATTGTCGTTAAAATTGCGGAAAGATTCGGCCAAGGAGACAAGATCCCCTGGAAAAAAACCGAAGAGCTTCTGGATTTAAGATTAAAACCCATGGGAATCGATTTTAAAGAGTTTAGCCGCCGGTCGCTTGTGGTGGAACCCTTGCGGTATCACAAATATGAACAAAACGGGTTCAACACCCCATCGAAAAAGGTGGAACTCTATTCCGAAAAATTAAAAAAATTCGGTTATGATCCCCTGCCGTATTACCGCGAAAATCCTTTTACGCCGGAGAACAGTCCGGAAGTGTATAAAGCTTATCCGCTGATACTGATTACCGGTCAGCGCCATATCGCTTTCTACCATTCCGAAAACCGTCAAATCGAAAAACTAAGAAAGTTGTGTCCCGATCCCATCGTCGAGATTCATCCGGAGCAGGCCGCAACGCTGAATATCGTCAGTGGCGACTGGGTGTGGATTGAAGCCCCCAAAATGCGGCAGAAAGTCAAAATGAAAGCCCTCGTTACGGCCGATATTCACCCAAAAGTCGTGGCCGCGCAACACGGTTGGTGGTTTCCGGAAAAACCGGGCCCTGATCACGGCCTTTTTGAATCGAACATCAACCTCATTCTGACCGACGAGGTAGAGTGTGACCCCATCTGCGGAGCGGTTCCGATACGAGGCACGCTCTGCCGCCTGCGTAAAGTGGATCGTTGAGATAAGTGAAACTTGGGTCAAACCCCAGTTAAATACGCTACGCTTGTTTTGTTCGAAAAATTTAACGGGGTAAACCTAAATTATTAACTAAGAATCTGATATCAGGTCCTCCAAAACCACGGCGGGCAGGCATACCTAAATAAGTATTCTTAGCTTCCCATTTCAGTGAAGTGAATTTCCGGGGCTAAATCTTTTCCCTGCCACAATCTCCTCCCCACTCAGCGCTAATGAATTTTAAAACAGCACGAAAGGGAAGGGGTCTTAAAATTCTAATTTTTTATCTTGGCATTTCGTTATTTGATTTATGATTTGTTAATGGTAAAGATAATCCTCAACCAAGGGCAGACTTGCCCGTAACATAAAGCGAGTTCACCACAATTATATAAAGGAGAAAGCGTATGGCCTGGTTCGGGAAACTCACATTTGGCTCATTGGGCCTGTTCTTCGGTGGCCCACTTGGCGCCATAGCTGGTGCAGCGTTAGGACATCACCTTATTGACAAAATGCAGGGGATTTCGGCTCGTTCCTATGGGGCGCCACAGGAGGCAAGAGTCGAGTATGCTGAACAGTCCCAGGCAGCCTATTTTGTCAGCCTGTTTTCTATATTGGGGAAAATCGCCAAGATTGATGGCGTGGTCACAAGGAATGAGATTGCTGTTGTTCAGAAATTCATAAAAGGTCTTCAAATACCTGAAACGCAAAAGCGGTTTGCAAAACAGATATTCAACGAAGCAAAGGACTCGGAATACTCGTTAGAGGACTTTGCACTCCAACTATACCAGACCACAAGGGACCATCCTACTATTCTTTTATCATTCGTTGATCTCCTCTTTCGGGTTGTGGCCGCTGACAGCACGTTTCACCCTGCTGAAGAGTCTGCCCTCAAGAGCATTGCGAGGATATTTGGGATCAGTGAGGAGCAATATAACAATCTGAAGGCAGCATACTTTGACGACCTTGGCAAGTACTACAGGGTCTTGAATTGCAACCCTGAAAGCTCGAATGAAGAGATACGGTCAAATTACAAGAAGCTTGTGAAGGATTTTCATCCTGACACGATAGTGTCAAAGGGTCTTCCAGAGGAGTTTACGGATTTTGCAACAAAGCGCTTTCGCGAGATTCAAGAAGCCTATGAGAAGATCGGAATGGAACGTAATTTTTAAAGCGAAGAAAGACCGTGAAGGAGGGCGTTTCCGCCACAAAGATGGCGGATAAAAATAACGGTGGACAAGCCAGCCAGAGGCGCGTAAACCCTCGATATATTGACAGCCACCCTGAAACCTGATTCTAATAAACCAATGCCCTTGCTGATTCTCTAAAGGAGAAAAACATTGGACTACATAGAAATTCTTCTGCATAGTAATTGTTAGGTGTGTTGTCTATCATCGAAGATACATTTTTTTACATTTTTTCTCGACACATTCTTCCTTTCTGTCCGAAATGGGTTCGGACCAAGGTAACCAATTGATAGTATAATAAAAGGTTGTGAATGTTGCTTGTATTTTTTGGCTTCGATAGGCGATTTTAGCCCTGAAAATGGTGATTTAAGAGCTGAAAATACCTATTTTGGATGTTTATTCTGAAAAATCAATTAGATAGCTTGATCTAACCCCCAAAGGAAAAATAATAGGAGGAAAAGAATATGGAAAACCGTAGAATTGCCGTCTTGGGTATTGGGGCAACTGGTGCGACCTTGGCCGCTGCCCTGCTCAGCAAGGAGCCGGAAACCATTCTGGTAGATCCTGCACCTGGCATGGGAGAGAAGCTTTTCAAGAAGGGGATCACCATCTCGGGCGCGATTTCTTATGCTTCTGTGCCGGTAAGGTTCTTTCATGATCGAATTCCAGACATAAAGAAATACAATCCTTGGCTCATTTTTATTTCCACAAAGACATTTGTTCTTCCTCAAGTCCTGGATGAATTGGAGGGTGTCTTCAAACCCGGAACAAAAATTGTTAGCACACATAATGGGTTGGGTACTGAGGATCTTATTGCGGAAAGATTTGGACCCGATTCCGCATTTCGCATGAGTTTGAACTATGGTGTGGAATTTAAGGGCCCAGGTGAGATCGAGGCGGCATTTTTTAATCGACCTAATCATTTAGGGTGCCTCGTTCCGGAGAACCGTGAACTTGGAGAAGAAATAGCGCGTCTGCTCACGGATGGTGGCTTGGACACGGAGTTCGTTGAGGATATCAAGCTATTTGTCTGGAAAAAGATGATCATGAAATGCACCATGGCCTCTATCTGCGCTGTCACAGACAAAACGATTAAGGATGCTTTGGATTTTTCACCGACAAGAGAAATCGCTGATGCCTGCTTTAAGGAAGCTCTTGCCGTGGCCAAGGCAAAGGGATACGACCTTGGAGAGGAATACCTCAAAGAGATGTTTGCATATCTGGAGAAGGTGGGTGTTCATAAAGATTCAATGTGCTACGACATTTCTAACCAAAACCCAACTGAAATTGATTTTTTGGGTGGAAAGGTGGTGGAATACGCACGTGAAATAGGCATATCTGTGCCTTTTTATACAGCAATGACTAACCTTGTCAAGGCACTGGAAAATAACTACTTAGGCAAATAAAAGGGGCCGTTAGTTCTAAAAAATTTTGATATATAATGTAGTTTCTGAATGAACTTATATGAAATGGGATCAAGCCACTGCTTGGGAAATTGGGGTCAAACCACAGTTAAATACGCTACGCTTGTTTTCTTCGAAAAATTTAACGGGGTAAACCTAACCTATTAACTAAGAATCTGATATCAGGCCCGCCAAAATAACGGCTGCCAATTCAAGGTCTTTGATTGAAATTGTGTCTTTCAGTTATTATTATATTAAAATGCTGAAGCGTGAGGCCGCTTACGACATTATTACAGAAGTGGTTACTTTCTCATGCGACATTTATTTCTCACTTCAGGAGTATTGGGAAATCCCGTGTAATTTTTTTATGATCAATGGTCGCAAAACAATAACAGATATCAAGGAGAAGCAACTGTGAGGATACTCTTTTTCGTTTCCATTTTATCTCTTTATAGCTTATTGCACCTGTATGTATTAATAAAGATGAGAAGTGCCTTTGCCTTCAGTGCTGTGACTGCCATTTTCCTCATAGTGTTCATGGTGCTTATGGTGAGTGCACCAGTTGTGGTGCGCGTATTGGAAGGGCATAGATTTGATGTTACAGCTCGCCTCATCTCTTACCTCGGGTATACATGGATGGGGCTTGTATTTCTGTTTTTCTTTTGTTCTCTCGCTATTGATATGTACCGCCTTTTGGTATATGCCACAGGGCGTATGCTTCATACGGGATTTCCTTTCTTAATCCCTTCTCCACGAATTGCTTTTTTCATCGCACTCCTCACCACAGGAGCCATAGCAGTATTTGGTTACTATGAGGCGTGCACTATCCGCACAGAAACTGTGGTAATACAGAGTCCAAAAATTCCTGAAGGAATCGGTGCACTTACCATCGCTCAGATCTCTGATGTTCACCTTGGACTGATTGTCAGGCACAAGAGATTGAAACGGATTTTGAACGCAGTAAGGAGGGCAAACCCTGATATTCTGGTATCAACAGGTGATCTTGTGGATGGACAGATCGACAATCTCACCGGACTCGCAGAACTCTTACAGACTGTCAATCCGCCATACGGTAAATATGCAATTACAGGAAATCATGAATTTTATGCTGGCCTTGATCAGGCACTGAATTTTGTAAAAAGTGCGGGCTTTACAGTGCTGAGGGGAGAAACATCTGACGCTGCCGGGATCATCACGGTGGTTGGTATTGATGATCCAACGGGAAAGTACTTTGGTCTATACAGAGGCGTTTCAGAAAAAACTCTGCTCTCTCATAACTCCAACAAGAAGTTTGTTCTCCTTCTTAAACACATACCGGTAGTAAGCAAGGAGGCGCTCGGCCTCTTTGATCTGCAACTTTCAGGACATACCCACAAAGGCCAAATTTTTCCCTTTAGTCTGATTACTCGATTATTTTTCCCTCATCATTCAGGGCTGATACCTCTGTCGCATGGCTCTCAATTGTACGTGAGCAGGGGGTCTGGAACGTGGGGGCCTCCTATCCGGTTTCTTTCACCTCCTGAGGTTACTATTATCAAATTGGTTCATGCGAAAAGCAGATGAATTGATGGACAAACATTTACTACTTGAAAATATCCACCTCCTCGTCCAACCCTCATGAATTATTCAAAATCAATAAGGATATTTCTGTATCGGAGCGTAGCGGACTTGTCCACCTTAATTATGGAGGGGATCCCGTCTGAGCGGGGCTGCAAGGTAGTTCATTCTGTTTTTGTCTTGTATAGAAGCAGGCTATTGGAAACCACTGTAATGCTGCTTATGGACATCGCCAGGGCAGCAAATATGGGGTGCAGTTGTCGTAAAAATGCAGGGAGAAATTCAAATGGATAGAGCACCCCTGCTGCTACAGGAATAAGCACAATATTATAAAAAAAGGCCCAGAAAAGGTTCTGCCTGACCGTTCTCATAGTAGCCCTACTCAGTTGGATCGCCTTTGAAACACCTCTCAGGTTACCACTGGCAAGGATTACATCGCCAGACTCTATGGCCACATCAGTTCCTGTCCCGATAGCAAGGCCCACATCGGCCTGGGCCAGTGCCGGGGCGTCATTGATGCCATCACCAACCATCCCGACTTTCTCACCCTTATCCTGGAGCTCTTTGATTTTTGTGGATTTTTCCTCTGGCCGAACCTCTGCAACTATATCATCAATATTGACTTCCGAGGCAATGGTCCTGGCAGCATGTTCATTATCCCCTGTAAGCATGACAACCTTCAGATTCTGCTCATGAAGCTCTTCAACGGCCTGTTTCGATTCGGGCTTTACCGTATCTGCTACAGCTATAAGGCCTGCAAGTTTTTTATCAACCACAACCATCATCACCGTCTTTCCCTCATTCTGTAAAGAGCGCACGTGATTTTTTGCATCATCAAAGGTAAAGCCCATCTCATCAAACCAATTTGGTTTTCCCACCAAAACTTCCTGCCCCTTTATTTTTGCCTGCACTCCCAATCCCCCCAAGGCCCTGAAGGAATCTGGCTCTGAAAGATGAATCCCTCTCTTTTTTGCCTCCTTGACTATGGCCTGTCCCAGGGGATGTTCAGATCCCCTTTCCACTGATGCCCCGAGCCTTAAAAGTTCCTTTTCATCCTTGATAAGTGCATCAGACACAATCACATTGACCACAGAGGGTTTACCCATGGTAATGGTTCCGGTTTTATCCAGGACAATGGTATGAAGTTTTGTGGCCATCTCCAAAGACTCACTGTTTTTAAACAATATTCCCTTTTCTGCACCCTTCCCGGTTCCAGCCATGATGGCTGTGGGTGTGGCAAGTCCAAGGGCACAGGGGCAGGCAATTACCAGAACCGCAACCAATCGGAGCATTGCCGGGATAAAATCACCTCCTATGGCCCACCAGAGGAAGAAGGTCAGGAAGGCAATCCCAATTACTCCAGGGACGAACACAGCAGCGACACGGTCAGCAAGGGCCTGAATAGGTGCTTTGCTTCCTTGAGCCTCTTGAACCAGCCGGATTATCTGGGCCAAAACAGTATCCTTTCCAACCCTGGTTGCCTCAAACTTGAGGCGGCCCTCACCGTTGATAGTGCCACCTGTAAGCTTGGCTTTGGGATGCTTATCAACTGGAAGAGGTTCTCCGGTCAACATAGATTCATCTACTGTAGATGTGCCTTCCAGGACTACCCCATCAACAGGGATACTTTCACCGGGGTGTACAATGAGGACATCGCCTACCTTGATTTGTGAAAGGGGGATTTCCCTTTCCTCTGCATCCTCCAGAATCGTTGCGGTTTTTGGCCGTAGTGCAATGAGCTTACGGATGGCGCCACCTGTTCGCCCCTTTGTTCTGGCCTCAAGCATTTTACCCAGCTTGATGAGGGTAATAACCACAGCAGAGGTTTCAAAATAGACATGCACACCAAGGGGAGAATAACAAAGCACAGCAAGGGAGTAAAAATATGCCACTGAGGACCCCATAGCCACTAACACGTCCATATTAGCACTGCCATTTTTAAGGCTTTTCCATCCTCCAATATAATAATCCCAGCCCGTGTAAAATTGAACCGGGGTGGCAAGAGCAAAAAAAAGCCAGTTAACCCACACAGCATGGGCCCATAGGCCAAAAAGACCAAAGTCTCTTCCCATGCTGAGAAAAAACAGCGGTACAGTGAATATGAGGCCTGTTAAAAATTTGCGTGTCTGGTTTTGTATCTCCGCTTTTCGGGCAGCCAGTTCCGTGTCTTCACCCTCAATTAATTCATCCGGTCGAATGGCACCATACCCGGCCTTTTCTATGGCAGCAATCATATCGTCTATGGTTGTTATGGTTGGGATGTATTCCACGTGTGCGCGCTCCGTGGCAAAATTGACTGAGGCCTTGACCACACCGGGAACCTTCTTGCTCAAGGTCCTTTCAATGGTCATGGCACAGTTAGCGCATGTCATACCGGTTAGGGGGATCTCGACAGTTGCCGTAACAACGCCATAGCCTGCATCATGAATCTTATTTGTCAGACCCTTTATTTGAACCTGATCTATATCAAAGGAAACAGAGGCCTGTTCTGTGGCAAAATTCACATTCGCCTCTTTTACACCCGTAACTTTTTTCAAGCTTCTTTGTATAGTAAGGGCGCAGTTGGCGCATGTCATTCCAGTGACTGGTAGGGTAACATTTTCATCGGACATTGAATTATCCTTGACATTATTGTCTTCAATGAAATCTAATCAGCGGCAGGATAGTTAATCTCCTTCAAGGTGGACTTGATTTTTTCTAACGTCGCTGGCAAATCCCACTGCACGGTGATTTCCTTTGTTGTGGCGTCTCCTCCCACTTCTTCTATTCCTTGTATTTCACCCAGTTCTCTTTTAATGGTCATAACACAGTGCTCGCACGAAATAGTGGGGATCGACAATGTGATTTTTTCCATAGCGATTATCTCCTTTTAGTGAAAAGGTAAGGCTTTTTAATGGAGTGTCAAGATAACTCGTTTTGGTCTACTATACCTATTCCTGAAATTATCGAGGGATCATTGATATAACAAAAAGGCCTCCTCATAAATCTTTCACGATTCAGCAAGGGGCCCCTAAAGTTAAGATCTTCGTCACGAGCCAGAAGGTCCTCAAAGACCATGGACTCTATATGGCTGCTGGTAGAATCTGCTGACAAGACTGTATTTAACATGTGGACATCACCTAGATACGCAGTAATATTTTCATTTAATCGATCAGGATTTCCCCTTGATTGCTCCTCGTAGGTATTACAAATATTGGAGTATATATGAGTAACCTGCGAATAGTCATTGGTTTATATTATCTTGATTATCAAGCGTTTAGTGTGTGTCTTCATATCTCCACATATAATAACAGAATATGAGATTAGAAAAACAGTGTAAAATTTTTTGATTAGATAGATAGAAAAATTACAGTAAAAACTGGTAATAGTTCAGCCACGAATTTCCCCCACAACATCATGAGGTTGACTGTGGCTTGACACACAATGGCGAATCCCATATAGTCAGAGTTCGAAAAACCAAATCTTATCAACGAAAAGGAGTTACCATGCTTCAGTTTGACACCGAGTAATATTATTATCAACCAGCTTGTATAATGCCCTGGGGTTCAAACAAGGATAAGATTGGCTGACATAAACAAACCATTCAAGCATTAGATAAAGGCACAAGGCTCATTTTAATTGACCTCAGAGACAGAGTCTGCCATAAGAGCAGATATATGGGTTCAGTTAAGCCCATGTTCAGGACTTCAGGAAAATAAGGCTAATTTCAGGAGTGAATCAAATATCAACATGCTTACTGATGATAAACCACCTTACAGTAAAGAGTCAAGAAGCACACATCTACGAGGAATTCTATGCAAGGTATATAAGGATAGTTGAGATTTCTCATGACAGAAAGGGGGTGATGATCTCAAGAGAGTAAAACATTGTCTGGGGCTTTTTTGATGAAAATTTTATAGAATGGGAGGGTATCATGAAAGAGATTAAATGGGTCTTTATCATTTCCTTATCTGTGGTGTTTCTATTTTCATCCCTGGTAATATCTTACGCCGCAAAGAAAAAGCCTATTTCAATAAGCTGGGCCACCTTCTATCCTGCGACTCATCCCCTGTATCCAATGAATGAGGGCTGGGGAAGCGAGATAGAAAAACGCACGAACGGAAAGGTAAAATTCACCTATTACCCCGGTTCAACACTGCTCAAGGGGAATGAAATCCCTGACGGCATCCTGAAGGGTATCGCCGACGTAGGGGCAGGGGTGTCGGCCTACACGCCGGGACGCTTTTTTGCCATGGAGACCGTGAACCTAACCATCGGCTACAGCTCTGCAAAGATGGCCACCTTTGTAGTCAATGAGTTTTATAAGAAGTTCAGGCCCAAAGAGTTTGATGCTTACAAAGTATTCTACCTGCATGCCCACGGTCCGGGTATTCTTCACAGCAAGCGACCGGTGCGCAATCTTGAAGAGATCAAAGGTTTGAAGATCCGCGCTGTGGGGGCTGCGGCCAAGGCGGCCCAGGCTCTGGGTGCCGTACCGGTTGCCATGCCCATGTTTGATACCTACGAGTCCCTGAGAAAGGGTGTGGTAGAGGCGACATTCAGCCCCATTGAGGCCCTCATGACCTGGAAACAGGCCGAGGTTGTCAAATATACGACCGAGTGCTTCGGGGTCGGATATACCTCCCACTTCTATATCGCCATGAGTCGTAAAAAGTGGAATTCCCTGCCCACAGATGTCCAAAGGGTCTTTGAAGAGGTGAGTGCCGAATGGATTCCCAAAGCGGCCGAGGTGTGGGATTCCGCTGACGAAAGGGCCAGAAAGTACGCACTCAACATGGGCCATCAAATTATCCCCCTCTCCGATGAAGAAAATGCCCGCTGGGCCGAGGCTGTCCAGCCTGTCATCTCTGAGTATGAAAAGGACGCAGAGGACAAGGGATTACCCGGCAAGGAATATGTGACTACCGTAAGGGCCCTGATCAAAGAATTTAAGGAAAAACAGCGATAGAGGGTCCATAAAAAGGGCTGCCGGGTTGACGTAACAACTACGGCAGCCGCTTTTTGCCTTTATTGAGAGGTGGCGACATGGCGGCGTTTGGCAAAGGGATTCATAGGTTTTCCTCAATCCTGAATTGGGTCGCCGGATCTTGTTTGATTGGCATGACCGGCCTCACCTGTACGGATGTGGTGCTCCGCCTCTTCAGGCATCCCGTCCTTGGCACCTATGAAATCGTGGGGTTTCTGGGAACAGCGGTGGCAAGTCTGGCAGTAGCCTATACCACCGTAAAACGGGGCCACGTGTCTGTACCCCTATTTGTCATGCGGATGCCCCACCGGGTCCAGGTTATTATCCATCAAATCACCCACTTTCTAAGCATCGTCCTCTTTGGTTTTTTGACAGTGGAATGTATCCGGTATGGAAACGACCTGAAGGTATCGGGAGAGACGTCTTTGACGCTGACACTGCCTTTTTACCCGTTGCTTTACGGTATGTCCTTGTCTTTTTTTATCGTCTGCATCATCCTCTGGCTGGACTTCTGGAATGTGCTCAGGGGAAGGGAAAAACCTTGGTATGAGCCTAAAGTAACAGGAGAGGGAGGTTGGAAATGAGTCCAACAGTTATTGGTTTGGTTGGATTGGTGATTCTTGTTATCGTCCTTTTTTCCCGCATGCCTGTGGGATTTGTGATGGCCCTTGTAGGCTTCGCCGGGTTTACCTATATGGTGTCCATGGATACCGCCCTACGGGTCCTTGCCAAGGATTTCTACAGCATGTTCAGTTCTTACAATATGACTGTTGTCCCCTTATTTATCCTGATGGGTCAAATTACATTTCATGCAGGCATAAGCCGCCGCCTCTTTGATACCGCCTACAAAATCTTTGACTATTTGCCGGGGGGCCTGGCCATTGCCACGGTGGGGGCATGTGCGGGGTTTGCAGCCATCTGCGGTTCGACCAATGCCTCTGTTGCCACAATGACCACTGTGGCCCTTCCCGAGATGAGGCGGTATAAGTATGGAACTTCCTTGAGTACGGGCTCGATCGTTGCAGGTGGCAGTCTGGGGATTCTCATTCCCCCCAGTGTGATCTTTATCATTTATGGTATCGCGACTGAGCAATCTATTGGAAAGCTCTTTGCGGCAGGAATCTTACCGGGTATCCTTCTGTCCTTTTTTTTCTGCGTGACCATTTTTATCTGGGCGCGGCTCAGACCGGAGGTGGCTCCCCGCGGGAGGAAGACCACATTCAAAGAAAAAGTATTCGCCCTCTCAGGCATAACTGAGACCCTATTGCTGTTCCTTCTTGTCATGGGGGG